>Ga0255762_10000645_pt1 | contig 30886 bp, 2 predicted proteins | sample 101ome_16_FD_179962 | JGI IMG/M metagenome (GOLD analysis project Ga0255762, IMG submission 179962) | Coastal salt marsh microbial communities from the Groves Creek Marsh, Skidaway Island, Georgia - 101401AT metaG (version 2) | ecosystem: Environmental > Aquatic > Marine > Intertidal zone > Salt...
GCGATTTCTTGTTTTAATTGTTGATTTTCTTGTTGGAGTTGGTTGATTTGATTGTTTGCTTCTATATTGAAGAGTTTTAAATGCTCGATTTCGTGTTGTTGGGATTGGATTTCAGCATTATGGGTTTGTTGAAGTCGGTCAATCTGTTGAGTTGCTGAAAAATTTAATGCGAACAACTTGTTTTTATCAATGGTGTGAAAATCATCTACCTTTCTTCCATAACAAAATACATGCTCCCAAGGGTAAGAAAATGTAAATGTTTTGTTTGGATTGCCTATTACGTCTTTTACCACCCCATCTACACCATCGATACGATTACTTACATAAAAGCGAAACAATACACCTGACACATCACCATCTTCTATTGTAGGTTCATTTGTTGTTAAATGGTATATGTTAAAGGAATGGGTAGGGGAAGAAGGAGATGATGATGTGGAAGGGGAGTCGGAGGAGAGTGAAGAAGAAGGAGATGATGATGTGGAAGGGGAGTCGGAGGAGATGGATTGGGTTTGCTCTACTTCGGGATGGTTCCATGTTGGGTTTTTGATTAGCAACATGACATCGGGTATGATTTGCTGTTGTTTGCTTACGGCCATAGGCAATACATCATTCACTTCTTGTGCTATAAACCCTATGGTTTGGTCACTACCGCGTATAGTTTTATCTTTGTATTCATAGTATCGTGTTGGAATATTTCGCAATTGTTGTAATGCTAAATCATCGGGAACATCGACTATGTTTTCTTTAATTCTCCTGTCACTAGAAACAAACAATGTATCTTCACACCAAATACCGTTTTCCACACGTAGACCAATGGTGTGATTGCTTCCACTGTTGTCGGTTGTTGAAGTAGTATTGTTAAAGTATTGGTAAGCAGTTCCAGACAAATCAGTGGTTTCAGAGGATGCGATATGTAAAGGATGTGTGGGGGCACTGGTTCCTATACCTACATTTCCAGTTGTATAGTATAAATCGGTGCTATTTACCGACCATGTATATATCGAACCACTTCCAGACGACGTATTGGTGCCTGCTATGGTAATGGTACTACACACAATATCCGAAACTTCTAAATCCGTATTGGTATCTATTGTTGTTTGCTTTGCATCTACTTGAGTTTGAAGTGACCCTAATTTGGTAGTAACTTCGGTTGCTAAATTTGCGGAATTGTCAAGTGCGGTGGCCAATTCACTTAATACCGTAATAGAACCAGGAGCACTATTTCCTAAATCTATTCCTTCAATACGAATGGTAGATACGTCTACTACATTAAAACTAGCGTCACTTCCAGAAAAATGACCGGTTAAGGTAAGACCTCCATTAAAACTAACATCCCCCACCACTTCCAACGCTGAATTAACCACATTGGTTCCTATTCCAACATTTCCAGATTGATAGTATATATCGTTGCTTCCTATAAAGTTCCATATGGAATTGGTAGTATCGTACTCTGAAATTGTGCTGCCAACAATGGTAATATTACTGCAAAACAGTTCGGAGAGTTGAATATCGGATGCGGTGGTAAGAGCGTCTTGCTTATTAGCTACGTCTGTTTGTAGTGAACCTAGTGTATTGGTTACATTGGCGGCAAAATTAGCGGAATTGTCAAGGGCATCCGCCAGTTCTTTTAAGGTGTCCAACGCTTCTGGTGCTCCATTTATTAAATCCACACCATTGATATAAACCTCGCTTACGTCTATTCTGTTGAAACTAGCATCGTTGGCTGAAATGTCTCCATAGACGTAGAGGTTGTTTAAGGAAACATCAGTAGTTTCGTCTATGGTGCTACCGCCTTGATTGATTGTGGAAATCGTGTTATTGGTAATAGTGATATTGGTTCCTGCTATTAGCGTGTCTTGCTTGTTGTTGGAAAGGTCGGCTAATTCAGTTGTTAGACCACTAATGTCTGTGATGGATAAGTCATCTGTAGTGATGGTTGCTTGTTTTGCGTCTAGCGCTGCTTGTAACCCGGATGTTTTTGCTATGGTAAGGTCACTGTCTGCTATGGAAAGTTTGCTGTATTCAATACCCGCTGCTGCTTTTATGTTTGCGTTGGTTAGGTTTGTGATGGAATTACCTGTTGCGTCTACATCTATGGTTTTATTGGTAAAGGTGTCTGTGGAGGAGGCGGATGTTTTTGAGTCAAGTTGTGTTTGAATGGCGCTGGTTACCCCGTCTAAATATCCAAATTCTGTGTTGGTTACCGTTCCATCATGGATTAAGGCGGCGTCTAGGCGATTACTTGTGGTGAGCAGAGATTGTTTGGAGGAAAGGGAAGCGGTAAGACCGCTTATATCCGTGATGGCTAGGTCGTCTGTGGTGATGGTTGCTTGTTTTGCGTCTAGCGCTGCTTGTAACCCCGATGTTTTTGCTATGGTAAGGTCGCTGTCTGCTATGGAAAGTTTGCTGTATTCAATACCCGCTGCTGCCTTTATGTTTGCGTTGGTTAGGTTTGTGATGGAATTCCCTGTTGCGTCTACATCTATGGTTTTATTGGTAAAGGTGTCTGTGGAAGAAGCGGTTGTTTTTGAGTCAAGTTGTGTTTGAATGCCACTGGTTACCCCGTCTAAATACCCAAATTCTGTGTTGGTTACAGTTCCATCATGGATTAAGGCGGCGTCTAGGCGATTGCTAGTAGAGAGGAGGGATTGTTTGGAGGAAAGGGAATCAGTAAGACCGCTAATATCGGTGATGGCTAGGTCGTCTGTGGTAATGGTTGCTTGTTTTGAGTTGATTTGCGTCTGTAAGTCTCCTAGTGTGGTAGTGACATTGGTGGCGAAATTGGCGGAATTGTCTAATGCTGCTGCCAACTCACTTAAAGTATCAAGTGCCGATGGAGCGCTATTTACCAAATTGGAAACTGCTGAGGCTACAAATGCTGTGGTAGCGATTTGTGTGGTATTGGTTCCACTGGTTGCGGTGGGTGCGAGTGGGGTTCCAGTTAAGGTTGGGGAAGCAAGGGTTGCGTAGATTGTGTTGATATTGGTGCCATTTTGTAGGTAATCACCAGTTACATTTAAACTATCGTTGATTTTTACGGTGTTGGTGGAATCATTGTAAATTTCAATGTTACCGTTTAAGGCAAGGTTGTCGGTAATACGCACTATACCTGAACCTGTTGAACCCAATTCAATATTACCGCTTCCAGTGCTTGTAATTTGTATTCCTGATGCGGATTCCATTTGAAGCACACCACTACCAGTAGTGTTTATTTTCAAGTTTTGGTTTTCGTCGGCACCAACCACAATAGTATTGGCATCACTTTCCAATACTTTTTGCCCGTCAATGTAAAGGGAACCAGGACCAATGTAAACATCTTTCCATACGTTGGAAGGGTCGCCTAAACTATAAGTATTGTCTGCTGATGGAATGATGGAATGCATGTAGGAGGTGGCGGTAGTGTTAATGGAAGAAGTGTCAATAACATTGAAACTAGCATCGTTTGCGGAAAGGTCTCCATGAATGATGAGGTTATGGAGGGATACATCAGTGGTTTCGTTTATATTAGGGTGTTTTGAATCAAGAGCGGTCTGTAATCCATTGGTGAAGGCAATGGTAAGGTCACCGTCTGTAATGGTGTCTTGTTTTGTGGCAAGTTGCGATTGAATAGAAGATATATCGGCTGTGACGTTGGTTGCAAAATTTGCGGAATTATCCAAAGCCGTTGCTAATTTATTTAATGTATTAAGTGTATCTGGTGCTCCGCCCACTAAATCCCTACCTTGTATAAAAACCGCACTGATATCAATAACATTGAAACTAGCATCATTGGCGGAAATGTCACCGTGAACGAGAAGATTGTTTAAGGATACATCAGTGGTTTCGTCAATGGTACTACCTCCTGTGAAAAGAGTACCGTTTTGGTAAAGGTTACCATTGAAACTAATATCACCTGCTACTGCTAAACGAGTGTCTGCTATACTAGTTCCAATACCAACATTTCCTTCCTCATTTACAATCATTCTTAGTGTTTGGTTATTACTAGAATCCAAACTATAAAAATTTAGATTTTTCATTTGGTATATAAATTATTTATATATAAAATGAATGGAATTTATTTGATAGGGATGTGAATGAGAGTATGGGTATGAATGAGAGTATGGGTATGAGTATGAGTATGAGTATGAGTATTTAAAGGGGTTAAATCCCTAAATGTTGTTCAATTGTTTGTAATCGGTTCATCAGTGTTTGGTTTTCTTGTTTTAAATTAGTGATTTCTTGTTGTTGGGTTTGTATGATGGTTTGTTGGGATTCAACTAGTTGATGAAGTTCTTTGGTTGCTGCTATATGGGTACAATGAATACTGTTGTAGTCTACTCCCAATGGTGTAGTGTTTTGAACGGTGAAACTTAGTTCCGGTATGGTTTGTAGTTCTTGTGCTATGATACCGGTTTCTATGGTATAATCTTTGTTGAGGAGTAGAGGAGTTCCTGATGTGGATAAGGGTTGGTTTTGGTCGTTTAATAAAAAGTTATGTGTTGGATCGTATAGATTGTCTTTAGTTTTAAAGTAGTGTTTTGGTGTGATTTTGGAAATGGTGGAAAGTGCGTTGGTGATGGGTTGTTCATTGTGTTTTACGCGGTCGTCTGATGATAATACAGAACCATAGGAAGTTACCGAACCAGAAAATAAACCATCTCCATTTACATTTAAAGCATACGCATCTGGTGAAATAAGTGTTCCTGTAAAGATGTAAGCACTACCACTATTCGCCCCATTGTCGTCATCCATCCGTGCCCCTACAATAGTATAAATACCGGAAATGGCTACGGAAATTCCAAATTGGTCACTCGCCGCCCCATCACTAGCAACAAGTTTGTGGAGTTCCGCACCGGTTTGGACGTTAAAAATGTAAGCACTACCACTACCACTACCTTTATCGTCATCCGCATGCGCTCCCACTATGGCATAATTACCGTCAATGGCTACGGAAATTCCAAAATAATCACTCTCCGCCCCATCACTAGCAGTAAGTTTGTGGAGTTCCGCACCAGTGTTTACGTTAAAAATGTAAACACTACCACTATTCGACCCTTTGTCGTCATCCGCATACGCTACCACTATGGCATAATTACCGGAAATGGCTACGGACTCTCCAAAATAATCATCCGCCGCCCCATCACTAGCAGTAAGTTTGTGGAGTTCCGCACCGGTGGTTACGTTAAAAATGTAAGCGCTACCACTATTCGACCCATTGTCGTCATCATACCGTGCCCCTACAATAGCATAATTACCGGAAATGGCTACGGAATTTCCAAAATAATCATACGACGCCCCATCACTAGCAAGAAGTTTGTGGAGTTCCGCACCGGTGGTTACGTTAAAAATGTAAGCACTACCACTAGTCGTCCCATTGTCGTCATCTTGCCGTGCCCCCACAATAGCATAATTACCGTCAATGGCTACGGAATGTCCAAAATTATCACCCGCCACCCCATCACTAGCAGTAAGTTTGTGGAGTTCCGCACCGGTGGTTACGTTAAAAATGTAAGCACTACCACTATTCGTACCTTTGTCGTCATCTTGCCGTGCCCCCACAATAGCATAATTACCGTCAATGGCTACGGAAATTCCAAATATATCATTCGCCGCCCCATCACTAGGAACCAGTTTGTGGAGTTCCGCACCGGTGGTTACGTTAAAAATGTAAGCACTACCACTATCCGTCCCATTGTCGTCATCTTGATACGCTCCCACTATGGCATAATTACCGGAAATGGCTACGGAATATCCAAAATAATCATCGGCAGCCCCATCACTCGCTACAATTTTTGTTTGTGTTGAAGTAGTAAAATCAATACTACCTTCTATTTCATCCCCAATAGTTATTTGACTATTAACATTTAACACATTGCTAATATCCACATTATTAAAACTTACGTCCTCCCCACTGGACACACCGCCTGTTGCAAATAATTCACCATTTTGATACAGATCGCCATTGAAACTAATATCCCCCACCACTTCTAATGCTTTGGTGGGGTTGGATTCACCGATTCCGACATTTCCACTAACATCAATTACCATTTTTAATTCTGGTGTAGATGAAATGGTTGGTTTTGTATAGAATTTGATTTTTTCCATTTTATATAAATAAGTATAAATAATGTTTATATTTATATAAAATCAATGACATGATTTGTTTTGTTTGTTTTGTTTTTGTTAATTTTATTTGTTTTGTTTTATTTGTTTTGTTTTATTAATTTTATTTGTTTTGTTTTATTTGTTTTGTTTTATTTGTTTTGTTTTAAATCCCTAAATAATGTTTAATGGTTTGTAGTTCGGTAAGGGCGGTATTTAGTTGTGTATTGATGTCTTGATTTACAAGTTTTAAGTGTTCGATATCATTTTGCTGTTCTTCTATGGTGGTTTGTTGGGATTGGACTAGTTGGTGAAGTTCTTTGGTTGCTGCTATATGGGTACAATGGATACTGTTGTAGTCTACACCCAATGGCGTTGTGTTTTGGACAGCGAAACTTAGTTCTGGTATTGCTTTAATTTCTTGTGCTATGATACCAGTCTCAATGGTGTAATCTTTGTTGAGGATTAACGGAGTTCCTGATGCAGAGATGGGTTGGTTTTGGCTGTTTAATGGAAAATGATGGTCCGCGTCGTATAAAGTGTTTTTTGTTTTAAAGTAATGTTTTGGTGTGATTTTGGAAATGGTGGAAAGTGCATTGGTGATGGGTTGTTCATTGTGTTTAATGCGGTCGTCTGATGATAATACGGACCCGTTTGCTGTTACTGAATCACTGAATATAGCCTTTCCACTTACATCCATGGCATAAAGAATTGTAGTATTTGTAGTATTTGTAGATACAGTTGGCGCTGTCGATGATGTCGAGTTTACTGTAGTTATTGTATATGTAGTTCCTCCATGTGTTATTCGTGGATTAATCAAATGATGTGTATTATCGTTCCATTCTCCAAATCCCCATGTTCCATATATTTTTGAAGAATTGGTTAAATTACTAATGGATGCTACAATTATTCCATTGAAATACAAAGTCATTGTATTATTACTGGTAGTATACTCCCACTTAACATCAACAAATTCTGAAAAACTACTCCATGTAAAGGATGGAATAGAATCAGTTTGATTAGTTGAGTTTGCTGGTTTATATCTAAATACTAAAGAATTTGGAAATGTAGCATAATACATAAAATAAGTATTATTACCAAAATCGGTGCTTGAAATTCCGTCTTCTTTTAATACAATGGCAAAATGGGAATGATTTTCACCATTACCAATAGTAATTTTATGAGAATATTCAATTGTCCAATCCGTATTTACAGGTATATTACCGCCATTGCTATTACTAGTATTGTATAAAATCCAATTATTATACGTATTTCCTCCACTAAAAGTAATTTGATATTCTGTATCATATACAGGAGTCTGGTCTCTTTCTTCTTTGGCTATGGTGATTCTACCATTTAACAATATATCGTTAGAACCAGAAAGGTCCCCATGGATGATGAGGTTGTTAAGAGAAACATCGGTTGTTTGGTCTATGGTGCTGCCACCACTACTCGCAACCGCTCCAGCTTCCCACACCCCATCCGTAGAATTCCATACTAAGGCTTGTCCATCTGTGGTGGAGGTAGAGTTGAAACTGATGTCACTGAGGTCGCTTACACTGTTGTTGGTAAGGGTTACTGCTTGTCCGGATGATTCTCCTATGGCGGTGATTTTTAACTTTGGAATAAATCCATCGTTTGATTGAAGGCCCCATATTGGACTTACTGTTTCAAGAGGCCCATATTTAAAAGGGTGAGTTTCTCCATGTTTTAATTTAAAATAATATTTATGACTTTGTGTTAGGTCGGTTTCGTTTGATGTAATTGTTGCGGTTAATGTATACGCACCAACCGCATACATTCCAGGTCGTTCAAGTGTTTCTGTATTATCTATTTCAACATCATCAATACATAATATATATAACATTATCCAACTGGTATTATCTGAATGCAAATATTCCGTAAATTTAAACTCAATCCTATCCGTTCCTGGAGGTGCTGTATATGTAATTTCACTTGCCTCGTCTTTTGTATATGTAGTTGTAGATACATTGTTAACACCATCTGAACGATGTGATGGAAGTGATGGCATAGTATAAGTTCCACTTTCTACTTCAACTGAACTACCATCACAGAAACCATATAATATTTCCAATACTTGTCCTTGTTTGGTAATGGAGGTTGCTGGAACGAGGGTTTTGGTTTTGGGATGTTCTATGGCTGCTACGGTAGAAACGCCATATTCACGACCATCCCCATCTGTACTATTATGATTTTTGTTAATTGTTATTGTTTCGGTTGAATTCCAACTATTTCCAACCCATAATTTGTAAGTAACTTCTGATGTTGTATTTGGTTCATCAAACCAAGATATGGGGACTACTTGAGGACTAGTTTGTGTACTAGTTGTGCCTGTTTCATCAAAAGTAACCATTGCTAAAAAAGAACCATTATGATTTTTTTCATCGTCATAAACCAATACATCCGAACCATTTATATTTCTTGTTACTCTAAATCCTATGTTTCTATATCCGTCGCAAAATACTTTCCAGTTCAATTCAATGACAGAATCCATAGCAGTTGGTGTTATAGAAACTCTTAAAGATTGTATTTCTACACCTGGTGATGATTTTGGTGCTGTATATGTAGCAGTAGTTCCACTCGAAACATTCACTAAATTCACACCAATTGTATTGGTCACATTACTAGGTTTCCATAATTGTTCGCTTGTATTCCATGCTAAGGTTGCTCCATCTGTGGTGGAGGTCGAGTTAAAGCTAACATCGCTAAGGTCGCTGATAGAAGTAGCACTTAGGTCTGTGAGACCGCTGCCTCCTCCTCCACTAGCAGAAATTGTATTACCTGTGATGGTAATATTTGTTCCTGCTGTTAAGGTGTCTTGTTTGTTGGAAAGGGTGGTAAGAACATTGGTAGCGAAGTTTGCTGAATTGTCTAGTGCTGCTGCTAATTCACTTAAAGTATCCAATGCTGCTGGTGCTCCATCTATTATATCTACTCCATTTATTCTTAATGAAGTAGCATCGATAACATTAAAACTAGCATCATTAGCAGAAAGATCTCCATGGACGATGAGGTTGTTGAGGGAAACATCAGTGGTTTCATCTATGGTGCTACCGCCTGTAAAAAGTGTGCCATTTTGATACAAATTACCATTGAAACTAATATCACCTGTAACCATTAAACTATCGTTTATTTTTACCATATCCGATGAATCATTGAAAATTTCTACATTACCATTTAATGCTAGGTTGTCTGTGATACGTACTATTCCAGTACCAGTAGACCCTAATTCTACATTACCCGCTCCTGTACTTGATATTTGTATTCCTGCCGCGGATTCGATTTGAAGCACTCCTGTTCCAGTAGTATTTAATTTTAAGTTTTGATTTGCATCGGCACCAACTACAATTGTGTCCGCATCACTTTCCAATACTTTTTGACCATCAATGTAAAGAGAACCAGGACCAATGTACACATCTTTCCATACATGAGTTGCTGAACCTAATGAATATGTATTTGTAATAGGAGGGATAATAGATTGCATTGAAGCAGTACCAAAGACATTTAATCCTGAAGCGTCTACTACATTAAAACTAATATCACTACTACTTATGGTATCTGTCAGTCCATCATCATCATTTATATCGTCGGCTTGAAAAATATCATCTATTTTTAAAGGGTTTCCTTTTGCGATAGAGTATGCTTCCCAATCTGCTAGACTAAATGTGGACGCATTGGAACCAGGTGTTTTTCCTAATACAGCAACCGCATCTTCCAAAGAAGCACCAGGAATACCAGAAAGACCACTTGGTAATGTATCTTTTTGTAATTTTCTAAATTTCATTTTTCCATCACTGATTTCTATTTTATGGTCGTCACCAACCCATAATGAATTGCTAGACAAAAACAAGTGACGGATTTTGTATTCCGCGCTTCCCAAATCATAAGTGGAGTTGGTAGTAGGGATAATGTGAGCACCTAGTTTGATTTCATTGTTACTTTTATTGGTTCCCAACACACCACTAATGTCTAGATTGTTGAAACTGATGTCGTCTCCACTTGATACTCCGCCACTACTAGCAACTGTTCCCGCTTCCCACACACCATCCGTAGAATTCCATACTAAGGATTGTCCATCTGTGGTGGTTGATGAGTTGAAACTGATGTCGCTGAGGTCGCTTACACTGTTGTTTGTAAGGGTTACTGCTTGTCCGGATGTTTCTCCTATGGCGGTGATTTGAACAGTTGGTATGACAAACTCATCTGTATTGTCTGCTCCAGTTATACTCCATTCACTTCTATGAACAGCGCATGATGTTCGTGCTTTTGCTTTAAGTTTTATGTTTTTACTTGAATTCCAAGAAGTAACTATTCCGTTAGCAGTATCATTAGATGAACCATCTGTTTTAAATGTCCATTTATATGAATCTCTACGAACAATATTATCACCAAACATAGTTGTATTTGCGTTTGTAACTTCAATATCATCTAGATATAATTTAATTTCAAAACCTGTCCATTGACTAGTATTATTTGTAACTTCTCTACCATATGTAAATGTAAATTCGTATATTATAGCTGTAGAACCTATTGGTGGTGTATAATCTATAGAACTACCTGGTATTAAATCGTATGTCGTATTGCTTATAGTGGTCGATGTTGTAACATTAGGAAGAGTATAACTTCCACTTTCCACTACAACCGTTCTACCATCACATACACCAGCAAGGGTTTCCAATATTTGTCCTTGTTTGGTGTCAGTAGTTGCTAATGTAGTGGGAACAAGTTTTTCACCATCCCATTTTAATGTTTGGTTTATTTGTATTCCATTTAAACTAACATCACTAAGGTCGCTGATAGAAGACGCGCTTAGGTCTGTGAGTCCACCTCCTCCTCCACTACTCGCAACCACCCCTGCTTCCCAAACCGCATCCGTAGCATTCCATACAAGTGCTTGACCGTCTGTGGTGGATGCTGAATTGAATGATACATCACTAAGGTCATTAATAGTGGTATTTTCAAAAGGATATGTGTTTAAATTACCAATACTGGTGACTTGTAAGGTTGGTGGGATAAACTCGCTAATATATTGGTTTGATGAAACTGTTTTAATAGCAAAAATTCGAATAGGGTAATCCGCTTCGCTATTGGAGGCCATTAATTTTAATGTTTTTCCCATTGACCAAGATAATAATTTACCATTTGATATATCATTATTTGAGACACTTCCTATGTCTATTATGGCACTGTAAGTATATGTTGACCCATTGTTGTACAAATAACTACTAATTTGTGCTGTTTGATTACTTACTTCTGTTCCATCAATATAAAATCGAACGGTTAAATCATTGCTTTGGTTAAACATACTTGCTTCATTGCTAATATCAACAATGTTAAATGTAAATGTATAAACCACTTGAGATGCGTTTGTTGGTGGAGAGTATGTTATGCTACTGCCTTCTATATCCACAAGACTAGTGGAAATGTCTTGATATGTTGAAACTGTTTCAAGTATGTAATTTGCATTTTCACCACTAATGGTTCTACCATCACATACACCTGCTATTTTTTCCATTACTTTGGATTTTCCTCCATTTAAATAAATAGAACTAGGTAATGTTTCAAGTGCAATTGTTCCAGGAACCCATGTTTGTGTTGTTGGGTTCCATACTAAGGTTTGACCTTCGTTTACAGCAGATGGATTGTAAACCACATTGCTTAAATCATTAATGGAAATGCTTTGAGTATCAATGTATTGTTTGTTTATGGGAACCGCATTCCAAGTTCCAGCAGTTATTGTCCCTACTGAGGTAATCGATGTAACATTGCTTGCTTTAATATATGATTTATTTCCCATATAAGAGTGATTTTGACATTGATAATATAAGGTGGAAGGTGTGCTTTCGGTAACTGCTATTTCTACATAAGCACCCGATGAACCTGCTGTTCCAGATGTTGTAATACCAGTGTTATATTGAGATGTTTTATCTTCGTCTAAATAAAAAAGAATAGGGTGGGAAGAATTGGTGGAATCGCTTTGGTCAAAACGGTAGGTTTTTCCAATAGTAAGATGGAGATAAGGAGTTTCAATATTATTGATAAAATACCCACTGGAACTACCGCCGCTGTTTGCAGCATTGGATGTTTTCGAAGCAACCACTACTGTCAACAAAACCAATTGTGTATTTTCTACTTTGGTTTGTAGAGAAGTTATGTCTACGGTATCGCCTGAAATATCCAAGTTGGTAATAGTAGCAGTAGTAGCAATCAAGTTTGTAGAACGACTGGTTCCACTTACATCAAGTGTGTATTGTGGAGGGTCCATAGAAACACCCATTCTTCCCCCTACAACCACATTAGAACCATCTATTATACCAGATTGGTTTTCAGAGTTTAAATAAAAGGTATTAAAACTCATTTTATTAACGTATATAATTTATTTTCATTATAAAATTGGTAAAATAACATTTCAAGTAATAAACTGGTGGTTTTTATGTTATACACACATACACAAGATAAATAGCAACTTTTTATAAAAAAGCATAATTTATAAATTTTTATTTTATAAATTATGTTTAATGTTTCATTTATTAAACATCTCTCCCTTTTTATTTTTTGAAAATAAAAAAGGGAGAGATGTTTGTTATTAAATTATTAAAAAATACAAATTAAAATACAAATTAAAATACAAATTAAAATACAAATTAAAATACAAATTAAAATACAAATTAAAATACAAATTAAAATTAATAATAAAATGTTTAATTATTTTTGTTATCTTGGCACTTAAATTATATGCCTAAATGTGCTTTTATTAAAGCAAGTTGTGTTTCTAAATCAGTAACTTTATTATTTAAAGTATTTACTTCCTCCTTTAAGTCTTGATTTTCACGTTCTAGGGTTGCTACCCTTTCTGTATTGGTTTCTTGTTTTTTGTCCAATGTTAATATCGCTCCATGATGAAGTGTAAACAATTGTTCTTTGTCTAATGCTAAAAAGTCATTGACTTGGTGACCATATACAAATATATCTTCGTATATCTTGTCAAATACAAATGACCTTGAATCGTTTTTACAATTAGAAACATCTTTCATGATTTCACTATTTTTTCGGTCAGACACGTAAAATCTCACAGTAGTATTTTCTTTAAATTCAATACTTTCATCATGAATGGTTAATTTCCATTTTTTATTTACCTTGCTCCACGATATATGTTCCGTTGCTTTAAATATGTCTGGAACAAATTCAGTTTGCTTTGTTACCACATCGGGACATATTTCTGCTACTTCTTGTGCTATAAATCCATAAACTTCACGGTCTCCATGTTTTATATGGTCTACAAATCCATAACGTTTTGGTTGAAGTTGTTTTACCAAATCCATACAAGCATCGGGAACCAAATCCACTATATTTTTCTTGATACGCATATCCGAAGAAGCAAAGTAACTTGTTCCAGTCCATATCGCTTTTGCTGCATAAATGGATATTTCAGCATTTGGTTGCTGTTGTTTTAATGCCACACCACTTTGGTCCAAATAACCAATATTGGACACTGTTTCGGTTGTGTAACTATCTACTGTTAATGGGTAAGTAGGACTACTTGTTCCAATACCAATGTATCCAGTAGAAGCTTCATCATACAACAATTGCGTTTCAGTAAAGTATGTTCCATCCCATTTCACCAATTTACCAGTAGTTATTGCTGATGTACTTACATCTGTTAAATCATTGAGTGTAGTTGGAATACTATTGCTCAAATCAATTACATCGGTGATTAAATCACCCACAATATTACCGCTTAATCCAGTGACATAATCCTCTAATTCTTTCAAGGTATCCAATGCTGGACCAGCCCCTCCTATTACCGCAGATATATCATTGTATATTCGTTGATGAAGGGCGCTACTTAAATCAGCAATATCACTTATGGTTTCTTGACTTAGGTCATAGATTTCAGTGGAAATAGTGCTAAATACAAGAGAAGATAAGTCTGTTACTATTTGCGTTGTATCGTTGCTTAAATCATTGATTTCTGCTGACAAGGCAATTGTATAATTGGATATGTCCGAAACTTGTTGATTTAAAGTAACAATGTTGGCTGAGTTATCGTGTGGCAAGTTAGACACCAACCATGAACTACTGGAACTATTGTAACTTAAAAAGTTTCCATCGGCAAGAGAAGTAGTATTTACATCATACAAATCGTTTAAGTAAACATGTGACCAGTATAAGGTTCCTGTATTGTTTGCTCTTAAGAATTGATTGATGTTTCCATATGTATTTGGATAAGTAGCCGTTCCCACGCTTAATTGCGCGGTTGATATGGTTGTTCCAACATCTACTGTTCCTGCTACATGTATATCTTTAATCTTAAGAGAACTGCTACCAATATCTCTGGTGTTTGTGATATCTGGTAGAAAGGCACTATTGTAACTAATATCTGTGATAGTTGGTTCTATATTGGTGAATTGTGTTCCATTGTATTGTATCATATGACCCGTTGTTAATGTGGTTGAATTTAAACTTATATCGGAAAGGTCAGTGAATTCTTCATTGGTAAGATTGGTTAACCCTAACCCATTGTAATAAAACGACCCTACTCTAAATCCATCGGTAGTAATAATATTGTTACTACCATCAACAGATTTGGTATACCTAAATTTCAACTTGTCCAAGTCAATAGGAACATCTACTGCTGAAGGGTCAACATTTGAAGAAGAACCGGATGAGGATGATGAAGCATTCTCTGCGTCGTATTCTGCTTCTGTGATACCCAATAATGTCAACTCTTTTAATTGAACATTAGAATTTCCAAAACCTTCTGTAATAATATAACGGAAATATCTTCCTGCTGTAAATGTAGAAGGTGTATGTGTGCTTTCTGTTGTTGGAATAGAAGAAAATGAAACGCTTCCTATTTCAGTCCATGTTGAATTGTCTGTACTGGTTACTAATACTGCTTTTCTAACTTGTCTAGTGTTAACATATCCATAATCACCACTAGTCGATGGAAGATGTTTAAATGACTTTACTACCACTGATTGCCCTACGTCTACTTGTATCCATTCTCCAGATACACTTACTGCATCTACTGTTGTTACGGCAGCGACAGAAGCTGGTAAGTAAGTGGTAGGTGAATACCTAGATGTCATTGAACTCCATACATAAATACTATTACCGTTGTTATCAAGTCTAGTTCCATCATCAAAAGCATTATAAACTTGTTGTCCACCTGGATATTCACTACTTCGTGTGTATTGGGCGGTGCTTCCAGAATACAACGTAGACGACTGACTTGCTAAATCATAAGGGGTAGTTGAGGAACCAGAAGATGAACCAGACGATGATGAAGATGAACCAGATTCAGTATTACCAGTTCCTCCACTAGCTAAGTCTGCTATTTGAGCAGTTGTTAATTCATCACTGAAAAATCTTACATCGTCTATGTATCCTTCAGTATAATATAAAGTATTATAGACACTCAATGCTCTATTATTCCAAGTTATTTTTCCATCCCATGTAGAGTCTAATGTAATACAATAATGATTCCAATCGGTTAATGTATATGTAGCATTTGAATATTCAACCCCATTTATGTATAAATTCGCATTTACACTCATAGTATTAGTTACGTCTATGGTGGTACCGGATGTAGAAACAACAATCTCAGTCCAATCATTATTATATACATTGATGAAATAGCCATTGAATGAACCTTTTCTAATATGTTTATACCACCAACTAATAGTTTTTGTTGTATTAAATCCACTCTGTATCCATCGCTTTGTACTATCAATAGGTCTATACAATACATTAGTTGTTGAACCAGTATGACCAACTATATTGGAAATATCAGCTTCTGTTACATCACCATCATATGAATTATCTTCAAAATCTTCATGATATACTTGAGATGATAAAGGTTGAGTAGAAGTTCCTCCACTACTGCTACCTCCACTACTTCCACTGCTGCTACTACCACCCACACTGCTACCCAAATTCAATACCAAATTGTTACTACTTTCATACACACTTAATACTGCTATACTAGAACCATCATGAACTACCGAAAAGTCATCTGGACTATAAGTAGCAACATTTGAAATATCTCTGGAAAATTCTACAATAATAGCATTGGACCCATCATATGTTACATTCATCATATGTGGTTTCACTTCATAATTGGTAAATGAAACGTTTCCACTTCCATCCGTAATTAAAAATGAATTTCTACTACCGTCTGTGGTTGGGTAAGTTACATCACCCAATGTTAAACTAGCACTTGTATTGATATTGGTGTGGTCGGTGTTACCCAATTGTATGGTGTTGGAAGCAGTTGGATAAGACTCGTAACCAATACCTATTGCATTGGATATATCACCTGGAACCGCATTGCTAGCAGGGTATCCCGATGTACTATTGGAACCAATAAATACATTGTTATAACCAGTAGACAATCCTCTTGCTGAATTTGCACCAATGATTACATTGTCATTTCCTGAAGTAAGTCCGGTTGCATTTCCAGCACCAACTGCTACATTTCTACTACCAGTTCCAGATGTAGAACCACCACCGCTATCATTTCCAATAAACACACTATAACTTTGTGTTTTATTACGCGCTGCTCCTACACCAATTGCTACACCATATGATTGTGACGCATTTTCACCTGCTACGTAACCAATCATTACACCGCTACTTGTATTATGTTGATAACCAGCGCGATTACCGACTGCTGTATTGGTAGAACCACCAGCAATAGAAAACAACGCCTCTGCTCCTATTGCTACATTTCTATCCGCACTGGTATTATTCGCACCATACATTGCTCGATAACCAACAGCTGTGTTGTAATCCATTCCACTTGGTCGTCCATTCATAGCTTCAATTCCAATCATTGTAGTGTATTCACCCTTGTATTCAGTTGAACCTATAACCAAATAGTTACCACCCACTACACAATCACACAAATCATTAACCGTCATGTTGTAAACGTGTCCAGATAAATCAGTAAGATTACTACTAATATCCGCTACATCATTGGTTGGAACAAATTGCGAACCATCGTATTTTAAGAATTCACCAGTTACTACATTAGCAGCACTAATATCTTGTAAATCCGATATGGTTCCATTCACAGGAGTAGCAATCAATTCTACCATAACATCATTGTCATCGTAATTGTTAAACAAATTCTCTATATCATTGGTTAGTATGGTATCGCTGTGAATACGCAAATCCTTCATGGTATATGAACCACCATCTCCATATATGGATGTTCCAAATAACAATGGATTAGAAGACGTAAATGAACCAGACACATCAAATTCAATGTAAACAAAGTTCCACTCATCTTTATGAAGCAATCCAATGGAATTATCCGATGGGTCTCCTCCAATACCATTCTTTTCATAAGGCAAACTATCTTGATTGACAAACATTGAAATACCATCACCAGCATTTACATCATTTGCAGTACCATACTCTATGTATTGGTTACTGGTTAATTGTGAATGAGACAAAACATTTCTACCATCCACAATGTAACCACCTGTCCAGTTTTTAATCCAGAACGACACTGCCTTAACATCAATAGAAGCACCATTTTCAGCAGGAACTCTTACAAAGTTATCCGATGAATCACCAATAATAACACATCCTGTATTTCCATCTTCTATTACATGATTGATGGAGCGAACCGATAAGTTGTATCCACCATTTAAATTATCACTGATATCCGTATTATTCAAGTATTGGTTAACATATGGGAAAAAGTTAAACCTAGCAACTGTATTGGTTGCTTCAGTGTAAACGTATCCTGGTGAACGTTCTATCAATACTTCTACAAAATTGCGATTGGTGAAACTAGTAGAACTGATATCTACAACTGTGCTACCGTATGTTTCACCAGCAGTAACAGGAGATACTACTGTATTACTAATCGTTTTACTTTGAACGTTTTGAAGTGTTCCAGAATTGTCATAGTATTCATTGATGTAAATGTTGTATCCAATTGTAAGTGCTCTTGTGTTTTTCTGATTGACTCGTATCTTGTCTATTGTGATACGTTGGTCCAACAACAAATATTTGGAATTGGAATTGAAAAACATATTTTGAGACACATCTTTGATATTGGATTTGGTAAAGTTGAGATTTGGTATGATATTGCTTCTTCCACCATTGGGTGCTTCGGTTGAAACAAAACTTTCACCATTCCACATCAAGAATTCTCCATACTGAATATTGTTTAAACTAACATCACCCAATCGTGCAATAGATTCGCCTGGTAGAATAGGTTGTGTTCCCGTTCTAGTATAAGGAATACCGGCATAAAACATCAAAGAGTTGCTACTATTGTAACGACTGGTGAATAAAAGATTACCCCAATCATCAAATGTAATCGATTCTACTTCTCCTAAGTTTGTATTAGTAGGACTGTTCGTTGGATAATCGCTACTTGAAAAGGAGGTAGTATTTTGCGAAGAGTCTACCAATTTACCTGCCAATGTGCTTACTGTTCCTAAGTCAGGGTCTGATACACTTGGAACAACCTTTTTCAACATATATCCGTGTTGACCTGTTCCAAAATACAAAGCATTGCTGGTTGTGTCAGGGTCTTTTACTACATCTCGTATGTAATACACTTCTGCTGTTGTTCCTGTATCATCTACATTTCCACCATCGTTTGCTCCACTATCTAATGTTCCAAAATACAAGGAAGAATTGTTGTAAGACAAATCAACTCCTCCTACCGATGTAAGTTTAGACATACCATGGTTGTGTATTAAATAACCATTTTCTGAATTATCCCACACAATACCCAATGTTACTGTTGTTGCTGAAACAATTTCGCCAGGAGCTATAAATTCACTTTGCGTCAAAGTTTCGATGTTGAACTTTTTGATACCATAACTAGTAGAAGATGAACCATAGTATACATTGCCACTTGTATCAAATGAAATGTAACTAGGACCATGAGAACTACCGTATCCATTGATTTCAGTATTGGATACTACGGTTGTTACATAATTGGTGTAAACATTTAATCTCATAAGTGTAGAATTAGACACACTTGAATCGGTTGAATTGTTACCAATGTAAATGTAATTGTCGTGAGGATTGTATTTTATATCTGAAATCAAAAAGAAGCGCGATGTACCTACATAACCATCTGAATTTCCTTGTGATGGACTTCCATCGTCTATGGTATCTGTTCCTCCTGCTACTTGTATGTAAGCAGTAGTGTCTAAATCATATCTCCATATTTGTCGTAAGTCGGTTGAAACTGTATACACGTATCGTTTGTTGTTTAACTTGGCGTATGTCATAAATTTCACACCATGTGTTAAGTCGGAGATAATATCAGTGTATCCTACTCCATTGTAAGTATCGTGAAGTGGATTTGGCGTGATGTAAATATCGTGATTGTCTACCCATTGTAAGTTACCGCTACCGTCAGTTTCCAATACTTGATTTCTACTTCCATCTATGTAAGGAAATACCAAATTGGTAGGTGCTACTGCTGCTCCATTAAAGGAAAGAACACCATTGTCGTTGTAAATTTTATTAGTTGTGGTTGCACCATTAAACAATTCCAATGTTACACCTCCAGCCGTATCTGTAAATGCTCCTGCTAAATTACTAAACGAATTTCCAGAACCATCTATCAATGAACCAGTAATCTTTAAATCACCATTGATTTCAAAGTCAACCGTTGGAGTATTTGTATTGATACCAATGTTACTGTTTGCGTGGTCAAATGTCATAAACTGACTAGACGTAGTGCTTAAACTGTAATTGTCGAAAAAGGTTTTGGTTTGTTCGTAGCGAACTCCTAAACCGTTATACATAGAACCATTGGATTCGTCTCTATCGGACAAAAACATTTGAGCTGGTGCCAATCCAGAAGCGTCTCTAGACTGTATCATTAAACTTGCTCCAGAACTATCCGTGGTGCGCAATTGTAAAGTAGATGTTGGTGTAGAAGTTCCAATTCCTACCTTTTGACTAGCATTCACCGTATACAAATATGAACCAGTATCTTCCCATGGTAAATCATCTATGGTTTGATACACTTGCGATGACAAATCACTAATATCCCTAATTACTTCACTGCTTAAATCCAAAATTTCATTGGAAAGCAATGTGTTTATTGCAACAAAACTAGAATCAATAATATTAAAGACTGCTGAATTTTCACTTACATCGTCTGCTATGGCTTCAAACACCAATGATGATAAATCACTAATGTCTCTTACCGTTTCACTGCTTAGGTCACTGATTTCACGGGACAATTCCATTGAAGTGTATCCAGACAAATCACTAATATCTCGAAGTGTCTCGCTACTTAAATCACTGATTTCACGGGATAATTCCATAGAAGCGTAACCGCTCAAATCCGTAATCTGTCTGGTTAGTTCCATAGAAGTGTAACTACTCAAATCCGTAATCTGTCTGGTTAGTTCCGTGGAGGCGTATGAGGACAAATCCAACACATCCACACTTATAGTATGAAATGTTATGGATGACAAATCACTAATGTCTCTTACCGTTTCACTGCTTAGGTCACTGATTTCACGCGATAATTCCATAGAAGCGTAACCGCTCAAATCCGTAATCTGTCTGGTTAGTTCCGTAGAAGTGTAACTACTCAAATCCGTAATCTGTCTGGTTAGTTCAGTAGAAGCATATGAGGACAAATCCAACACATCAACACTAATGGTATGGAATGTAATAGACGATAAATCAGCAATGTCACGAACCGTTTCGCTACTCAAGTCACTGATTTCACGTGATAATTCCATAGAAGCATATCCAGACAAATCAGTTATACTTGACTCTAATGATGTTTCTACTGAAATTGCGCGCGCCTTTTCACTGCTTACATTTGCTGAAATATCTACAATGTTGTTGATAATAGTAGCCAAATTAAAGGATGGGTCGTTTGGATCTCCTAATACATCCGCAATTTCCTTTAATGTATCCAATGTTTCTGGTGCACCAGCCAATATATTTGAAATATCAACGCGTATTCTTGTAAATACAGCTTCAGAAAGGTCGGCAATGTCTCTTACCGTTTCACTACTTAAGTCACTGATTTCACGATGCAATTCGCTAGACGTGTAACTTGATAAGTCAATTATATTAATTGAAGTTTCACTGCTTAAATCTGCTATTTCAATGCTTATTGTGTTAAACACTACCGAAGAATGGTCTGCTATTTCACGAGACAATTCCGTTGAAGTGTAACTTGACAAATCAGCAATTTCACTTGATGTTAAGGATTGAACTAGCGATATTTCTATTGAAGTATCACTGGAAAGGTCGCTAATCTCTGTGCTTAAAGTTTGGAATGTAATAGTAGAAAGGTCTGCTATTTCACGTGACAATTCCGTTGAAGTGTAACTTGATAAATCTTCAATTTCAATTGATGTTAAGGATTGAACTAGCGATATTTCTATTGAAGTATCACTGGAAAGGTCGCTAATCTCTGTGCTTAAAGTTTGAAATATAATAGACGATAAGTCAGCAATGTCTCTTACCGTTTCACTACTCACATCACTAATTTCACGCGATAATTCCATAGAAGCGTAACCACTCAAATCAGTAATCTGTCTGGTTAGTTCCGTAGAAGTGTATGAGGATAAATCCAATACATCCACACTAATAGTATGGAATGTGATAGAGGATAAGTCCGCTATGTCCCGAACCGTTTCACTACTCAAGTCACTAATTTCACGCGATAATTCCATAGAAGCGTAACCACTCAAATCCGTAATCTGTCTGATTAGTTCAGTAGAAGTGTAACTGCTCAAATCCGTAATCTGTCTGGTTAGTTCCGTAGATGTGTATCCTGATAAATCACTTAATTCTGAATCAATACGGTTAATAGAAAGGTCTATAATATTAGTTTCATTGGTTCGTATGGTTACTTCAGTATACAACTCATATGAAACATCATCCGTATATTCAAATACATTATTAGACAAATCTTCAAAATCAACATGTAATCCAGAAGACAAATCCGTGAATTTCTGGAACGCAACACCACCGTCCATAAATGCAGTCATAAAGATGTCTGACAAATCACTTATGTCCCTAAGCGTCTCGCTACTTAAATCACTAATTTCACGGAACAATTCTGTTGAAGTATATCCAGACAAATCATCAATTTCACTAGAAGTCAATGCTTTTACACTACTGATTTCTGTTGAAGTGTATCCAGACAAATCACCAATTTCACTAGAAGTCAATGATTTCACAGTGCTGATGGTGTTAAATGTTAAAGTAGAAAGGTCGGTCACAGTAGATAAAGTAGTGGAGATATTTGTGGAAATACTTGTAGATGTTTCAGTGCTTAATTCACCAATTTCACGCGACAATTCTGTTGAAGTGTATCCAGACAAATCGCCAATTTCACTAGAAGTCAATGCTTTAACACTACTGATTTCCGTTGAAATTTCACGGGTTGTTTCGCTGCTTAAATCCAAAATTTCACGTGACAGTTCCATAGATGTGTATCCACTTAAATCTGTAATCTGTCTGGTTAGTTCTGTTGAAGTGTATCCAGACAAATCACCAATTTCACTAGAAGTCAATGCTTTTACACTACTGATTTCCGTTGAAATTTCACGGGTTGTTTCACTGCTTAAATCGCTAATTTCTGTGGTAATCGTTTCAAATGTCAAGGAAGAAAGGTCTGTAATACTTTGACTGGTATTGATGTTGTTTGTTTCAATAGTAGTGGAAAGAGAAGTGTAATGAGTAGTTTCTCTCCCCGACAAATCAGCAACAGTTGAAACCAATCCAGTTACTGTATCTCCACTTAAACTTGTAACAAATACTTCTAGTTCTCGCAAAGTATCCAATGATTCACCTGCCCCACCAATAACATCTGAAATGTCATGATAAATACGTGAATGAAGTGTATCACTTAAATCATTGATATCATTTACCACATTTACACTTAAGTCTTGTAAATCAGTTGCTATGGTAGTAAATACGTAATTAGACAAATCACTTATATCTTCAGACACACTAGTGCTTAAACTAGCAATGTCAGCAGTAATCGATGTAAACACAGTAGAAGACAAATCACGAATATCTTCTGATACACTGGTACTTAAATTAGACAAATCCCCTGTTATAGTAGTAAACACATAATTAGACAAATCACTAATATCTTCTGATACACTTGTACTTAATGTTGCTAAATCACCAGTTATAGTAGTAAACACCGCAGTAGAAAGGTCGGTTATATCAACAACTGTCTCACTTCTTAACTCTCCAATTTCACGCGACAATTCCGTTGAAGTATATCCCGATAAATCGCTTACAGCGGTGCTTACGCTAGCGCTGATACTTGTAGTAATACTACTACTTACATTGGTGCTAAGAGTATCAATAATAGCAGTAGTATCATTGGATAAATCTACAATGGTAGAAGAAATAGTATTGTTTAAAGCATTTAAACTTGCATCAATGGTTACTTCTATCTTAATAGACTGTGGTGTATCGCTTGGGTCTGAAGTTAAAGCAACATGATTTCCAGCAATAAACTTCAATGATTCTTCACCTGAAGGCACCAAAGAAGAACCGCTTACACTACCGCCGTCAGCAGCAAAATCCAATTGTTTCCAATGACTTCCCAATCCAATAGTTGCCTCACCAGAAGCATCACTTTGAACTGTAAATCCACTGTCTTTGTCAAATGTCAAGAAGTGTATATTGTCATGAGTTACATCGTTTTGTTCTCCTAATTTGGTTCCCTTGACTTGTAACGCTGTTCTTATAATTACTTCACCGTCGTTATTGATGATATCAATACCACTTCCATCGGTCAAGGTTGCTTTTTGTAAGGTTCCATCGCTTTTACCAATCAACAATTGTCCGTCTGTAAATCCAGTAGTAACTGCTTGAATGGATTGAGCATTGGTAGAAATAGATGCATTCACTACACTGCTTAAATCACGTATTTCAATAGATGTTTCATTAGATAAATCAGAAATTTCACTAGACAATTCAGCACTTACTACTGATATTTGACGTGCTAGTTCAGCGGAGGTGTATCCCGATAAATCGCTTACACTGGTGCTTACACTAGTGCTTACACTAGTGCTTACATTAGTGCTTAGTGTATCAATACTGGTGCTAATATTAGTGCTTAATGTGTCAATTGTGTTAAAGGTTAGTGAAGACAAATCACTTACGCTGGTGCTTATAGTTGCGGTTAGACTTGTATTTACACTTGTAATGCTGCTGGTTAAATCAGAAACTTCACGGGATAATTCCGTTGAAGTGTAAGCAGAAAGGTCGGTTATATCACTGTCTAAAACGGCTACTTCTCTGGAAAGTTCGGTAGAAGTGTATGAGGACAAATCCGTTACTTCTGTGCTTATTGTATCAATAGTATTAAACGTTAAAGAAGATAAGTCATTAATGTCAGAAGCAATATCACCATCAATATTGGCGATGTTAGTAGAAAGACTTGCATAATGAGTAGTTTCTCTCCCTGATAAATCTGCCACAGTTGATACTAAACCAGTTACTGTATCTCCACTTAAACTTGTAACAAATACTTCAAGTTCACGCAATGTGTCTAACGATTCACCTGCTCCACCTATTACATCTGATATATCATGGTAAATGCGTGAGTGAAGAATATTGCTTAAATCAACTATATCCCTTACTGTTTCGCTACTTAGTGTCGATATCTTGGTGTTCATAGTAGATGTTAATGAAGTAGTTAATGAACTTGTCAAAGAAGCAGTAACCGTAGAAGCACTACTTGTTATTTCCAAACCAGTAGCATAACTTAAATCGCTAATTTCACGCGACAATTCAGTTGAAGTGTAATTAGAAAGGTCGGTTACATCACTTGACACTTGTGTTTCAATGGATTGTATATCGCTATCTAAACTTGCTACTTCTCTTGAAAGTTCCGTAGAAGTGTATGAGGACAAATCACTTACACTGGTGCTAATACTGGTGCTTACACTTGTATCAATATTTGTGCTTAGTGTGTCGATACTTGTGCTAATATTAGTGCTTAGTGTATCAATCGTGTTAAAGGTTAGCGAAGACAAATCACTTACATTACTACTGATAGTTGTACTTAGACTTGTATTTACACTTGTAATGCTGCTGGTTAAATCAGCAACTTCACGGGACAATTCCGTTGAAGTGTAATTAGAAAGGTCAGTTACTTCTCTAGAAACATTTTCCACATTGGCAATTGTCTCATACACAGAACCAACACTGGAACCATTAATATTGATATCTACCACATCAATTATGTTGAAACTAGCATCATTGGCACTAATATCACCAGTAACTATTGCGTTTCCAGAGACGTGTAATTTGGAAGTAGGAGCATCTATTCCTATTCCTACATTTCCAATATCGGTTACGATAAGATAGTCAGATGTTCCATATCCAAATCTCAACTTGTTTTCTATGTTGGAACCCTTTCGGTAAATGTTCCAGTTCAATGCTGATGGAGCACTTAATTGATATCCTACATTATGAATAGCACTTTCGGTTTGGTTTCTAATGTAACCAGTTGTACTGCTTAATGCGTGTAGAATTGTCTCCGCACTTGGACTTACTCCAATACCAACATTTCCACTATTGTAATAAATATCATTTTCACTAGTAGTCCATTGACTATTTACAAGAGCACTTCCATTGATATTAATACTTCCTACATCAATTACGTTGAAACTAGCATCATTGGCACTAATGTCTCCAGAAAGAACCAAATTAGAAGCGCTAATATCGTTTAATGAAATATCTTGATTGGTAATAGTTCCAATAACACCATCGTCGTCTTCAATATCGTCAGTTAAAAAGATTTGATTTGCTGTAAGTGTATATCCCTTTGCTCTTGCATAATTAATCCAATCCACAATCTTAAAATCAGATATTGAGTCGCTGTTTGCTTTTCCTAAAGTAGAACGCGCATCAGAAAGAGAAGCGTTGGATATTCTACTTAAAATACCAGATGGAATTGTGTCTTTTTGAAGTTTTCTTAATCGCAATTGTCCATCACTTACTTCAATCTTATGGTCTTCTCCTACCCAAATCGAATTATTGGAAACAAACAATTCTCGTATTTTGTATTCCGCACTACCAACATCGTATGTATCAGTAACCGTTGGAATAATATGATTGTTCATGTTTCCACTAGTATCAAATGGAGCAGCGGTTGATACTGCTCCAACTTCCCATACATTATTGGTGCTATTCCATAACAAAGCATCACCATTACTAGTAGATGTCACGTTAAAGGAAATGTCGCTTAAATCACCAATACTGATATTTGAAACATCAATGTATTGTTTGGTAATAATGTCAGCATTCCATGTTCCAGCAGTCAATGTTCCTACTGTGGTAATTTCACTACCATTTACACTGATTGCATGTGTAGAACCTTCTCCAGCAGAGTTGGTAATGGATATACCAGTTCCAGCAGATATGGATTCTATGTAATTTCCTGTGGTGTGTGTTCCTAATGTAATCAAATTATCCAATGAAGAAGCGCCTGTTCCACCGTTTGATATTGGTAATACTCCATCTACTTGTGTAGTTAAATCAACCGTTCCTGTTAAAGAACTTGCTGGATAATTGGTAGCATCTGACAAATCAAATGCTGGTGTAGCGTCTGTTTCTCCCAAAGCAATGGTTACACCACCTAAAGAAATAGAACTATTTTCCAATAGTGCATTGGTTACATCTCCGGTAGTTAGTGTATCTTGTTTTGTAGCCAATAAAGTAGAAGTGTCATTTGACAAATCAGCTATTTCACGCGATAGTTCAGTAGAAGTGTAACCACTTAAATCGGATATCTCAACACTGATAGTATTGGACAATTCACTACTTATCTCACTGATTTCACGCGATAATTCCGTAGAAGTATAACCACTTAAATCTACAATTTCAACACTGATGCTATTGAAAGTTAATGAAGAAAGGTCAGTTATATCTGAAGTAAAGTCACCATCCAAGTTTGCTACCGTAGTAGAAAGAGTAGTGTAGTGGGATGCTTCTCTTCCTGACAAATCAGCAACCTTTGATACCAATGATGTTACGGTTGCATCGCTTAAATCCGTTACAAATACTTCAAGTTCACGAAGAGTGTCTAATGATTCACCTGCCCCACCAATCACATCTGATATATCGTGATAGATGCGTGAATGAAGAATGTTGCTTAAATCAATGATATCACGAAGGGTCTCACTACTCAATGTAGATATTTCAGTATTGATGGTAGAAGTTAATGAACTAGTCAACGAAGCGGTAACGGTTGAAGCAGAACTAGATATTTCTAAACCAGTAGCATTGCTTAAATCGGATATTTCGCGACTTAGTTCACTTGAAGTGTATTCCGATAAGTCTGTAATTTCAGAAGAGGTTAAGGATTGAACCACTGAAATCTCTGTACTGGTTTCACTGCTGAGGTCACTAATCTCAGTGCTTAATAGGTTAAATACAATAGAAGACAATTCAGATACCGTAGTGGAAGTTTCAGTTGATAGTTCAGTGTTCAATGATGCTATTTCACGCGATAATTCACTGGAAGTGTAGGACGATAAGTCAGTTATTTCCGTGCTTAATGTATCAATAGTATTGAACGTTAAAGAAGACAAATCAGACAATTCACTGTTGATGTCGTTGTTTGCTGCTTGTATTTGAACTACCAATTCACTAGAAGTGTAAGACGATAGGTCTGTAATTTGTCTACTTAATTCCGTAGAAGTGTATGCAGACAAATCACTAACTTCTCTTGATATTTCCAAACCAGTAGCATTGCTTAAATCGGATATTTCACGGGATAGTTCAGTTGAAGTGTATCCAGATAAGTCCTCAATTTCACTGGAAACCAAAGATTGAACCAAACTAATCTCTGTTGAGGTTTCGCTACTTAAATCTGCTATTTCTGTGCTTAGTGTGCTAAATGTCACAGAAGACAAATCGTTAATCTCCACACTGGTTTCACTGCTCAATTCGCTAATTTCACGTGATAATTCCGTTGAAGTGTATCCAGACAAGTCACCAATTTCACTAGATACCAAAGATTGAACCACGCTAATCTCTGTTGAAGTTTCGCTACTTAAATCTGCTATTTCTGTGCTTAGTGTGCTAAATGTCACAGAAGACAAATCGTTAATCTCCACACTGGTTTCACTGCTTAATTCGCTAATTTCACGTGATAATTCAGTTGAAGTGTATCCAGACAAGTCACCAATTTCACTAGATACCAAAGATTGAACCACACTAATCTCTGTTGAAGTTTCGCTGCTGAGGTCTGCTATTTCTGTGCTTAGTGTGCTAAATGTCACAGAAGACAAATCGTTAATCTCGGCGCTGGTTTCGCTGCTTAATTCGCTAATTTCACGTGATAATTCCGTTGAAGTGTATCCAGACAAGTCACCAATTTCACTAGATACCAAAGATTGAACCACGCTAATCTCTGTTGAGGTTTCGCTACTTAAATCTGCTATTTCAGTGCTTAATGAGTTAAACACAACAGAAGACAAATCACCAACATCACTATTAAAAGCATCACTTAAATCTTTGATATCTGTAGAAACGCTAGCGTAGTGTGCTGTCTCCCTTCCAGAAAGGTCAGCTACCTTAGATACCAAAGAGGTTACAGTTGCATCGCTTAAATCCGTTACAAACACTTCAAGTTCGCGTAGGGTGTCTAACGATTCACCTGCTCCTCCAATTACGTCTGAAATATCATGGTAGATGCGCGAATGAAGGATATTGCTTAAATCAACAATATCTCGTAACGTTTCACTGCTCAATGTAGATATTTCAGTGCTAATAGTAGTAGACAATTCTGCCTTAACTACCGAAATCTCAGTTGATGTTTCACTACTGAGATCAGAAATCTCTGTACTTAATGTTGAAAAGGTAGTAGACGATAGGTCAGAAATCTCCGCACTAGTATCGCTGCTTAACTCACTAATTTCACGTGATAGTTCGCTTGAAGTGTATTCCGATAAGTCTGTAATTTCAGAAGAGGTTAAGGATTGAACCACTGAAATCTCTGTGCTGGTTTCGCTGCTTAAATCTGCTATTTCAATGCTTAGTGTGGAAAATGTTAATGATGATAAATCGTTAATCTCCACGCTGGTATCGCTGCTTAACTCGCTAATTTCACGTGATAGTTCACTTGAAGTGTATTCCGACAAGTCTGTAATTTCAGAAGAGGTTAAGGATTGAACTACTGAAATCTCTGTACTGGTTTCGCTACTGAGGTCTGAAATTTCCGTGCTTAATGTGTTGAATACCAACGAAGACAAATCTTCTAAATCACTACCTTTTTCTGTGCGAATGGTACTGATTTCACGTGATAATTCAGTAGAAGCATAACCACTCATGTCGCTAATTTCAACACTAATAGTAGAAAAGGCAATAGACGATAGGTCAGAAATCTCAACACTAGTATCGCTGCTTAACTCACTAATTTCACGTGATAGTTCGCTTGAAGTGTATTCCGACAAGTCTGTAATTTCAGAAGAGGTTAAGGATTGAACTACTGAAATCTCTGTGCTGGTTTCGCTACTTAAATCCGCTATTTCAGTGCTTAATGTGTTAAATGTTAAGCTACTTAGGTCTGATATTTCAACTGATGTGTCGCTACTAATTTCGCTAATTTCACGTGATAGTTCACTTGAAGTATATTCAGACAAGTCAGTTATTTCACTGGAAGTCAATGATTGAACCACTGAAATTTCTGTGGAAGTTTCACTACTTAGGTCTGAAATCTCTGTGCTTAGTGTGCTAAATGTCACACTGCTTAAATCCAAAATCTCAGCACTAGTATCACTGCTTAACTCACTGATTTCACGTGATAATTCACTTGAAGTGTAGCCCGACAAGTCGCCAATCTCACTAGACACCAATGATTGAACCACTGAAATTTCTGTACTGGTTTCACTACTTAGGTCTGCTATTTCTGTGCTCAATGAGTTAAACACAACAGAAGACAAATCACCAACATCACTATTAAATGCATCACTTAGGTCTTTAATATCAGTGGATAATGAGGTGTAGTGTGATGCTTCTCTTCCTGACAAATCTGCTACTTTGGATACCAAAGAAGTTACAGTTGCATCGCTTAAATCCGTTACAAATACTTCAAGTTCTCGTAAAGTATCCAATGATTCACCTGCTCCTCCAATCACATCTGATATATCATGATAGATGCGTGAATGAAGAATATTGCTTAAATCAACAATGTCCCGTACGGTTTCACTACTCAACGTTGATATTTCAGTGCTAATGGTAGTAGACAGTTCGGTGTGAACCGCGTTAATTTCCCGTGATGTTTCGCTGGAAAGGTCACTAATTTCTATGCTAAGTGTCAAGAAAGTTAGAGAAGACAAGTCTGAAATCTCAACACTTGTATCACTACTTAATTCACTAATTTCACGGGACAATTCAATCGATGTGTATCCACTTAAGTCTGTAATTTCAGAAGAAGTTAAGGATTGAACTATTGAAATCTCAATACTGGTTTCACTGCTAAGGTCGCTAATTTCTGTGCTAAGTGTTAAGAAAGTCACACTGCTTAAATCCAATATCTCAACACTAGTTTCGCTAGAAAGCTCGCTAATTTCACGTGACAGTTCGCTTGATGTGTAGGACGACAAATCTGTAATTTCACTGGAAGTTAACGATTGCACTATACTAATCTCAGTAGATGTTTCACTACTAAGGTCTGATATTTCTGTGCTCAACGAATCAAATACTACTGATGATAAATCTTCTAAATCACTACCTGTTTCTGTGCGAATGGTACTGATTTCTCTGTAAAGTTCGCTTGAAGTAT
>Ga0255762_10000652_pt1 | contig 30750 bp, 30 predicted proteins | sample 101ome_16_FD_179962 | JGI IMG/M metagenome (GOLD analysis project Ga0255762, IMG submission 179962) | Coastal salt marsh microbial communities from the Groves Creek Marsh, Skidaway Island, Georgia - 101401AT metaG (version 2) | ecosystem: Environmental > Aquatic > Marine > Intertidal zone >...
CTATACCCCCTATCGTCGCAAAGGCCCCAATCAAAGCAAGCAAGCCAATGATTACGGGCCAAACCCGCTTAAACCCAAACCCGCCTAAACCCAGACCCGCCTAAACAAGACGGGATTTCTCCATTGACGCCGCCACGAACCCGGTAAAGAGCGGGTGCGGATCAAATGGTTTTGACTTCAGCTCAGGATGAAACTGTACCGCAACAAAAAATGGGTGATCAGCCCGCTCGACAATTTCTGGCAGGCTGCCATCAGGCGACAGGCCTGATATCACCATACCGGCGGCCGCTAATTGGTCACGATAGGCGATATTAACCTCATAGCGATGGCGATGACGCTCAAAAATCACCTGCTGGTGATAAAGGCGGCTTGCCAGCGACCCCGGCGTCAAATGACATTCATAGGCACCAAGCCGCATTGTACCGCCAAGATCATCATCAGCACTGCGCTGCAACGTCTCATTACCAACTGTCCATTCAGTCATCAGACCAACCAGAGGTAATTCAGTTTCCCCAAATTCGCTTGACCCTGCTTCGGGCATTCCGGCGAGGTTGCGCGCGGTTTCAAGAACCGCCATCTGCATCCCGAAACAAATGCCAAAATACGGAATATTCTGTTCACGCGCGAAACGCACAGCGCGAATCTTACCCTCTGATCCGCGCTCGCCAAAACCGCCGGGAACAAGAATACCGCCAACATGCTGCAAATTCTGAACGGCCGCATCTTCCTGCTCAAACAATTCAGAATCGATCCAGTCGATATTTACCTTTACACCATTGGCAATGCCGCCATGAACCAGCGCCTCGCCAAGCGACTTATAGGAATCCTGCAAGCTGGTATATTTACCGACAATCGCGATATTCACCTCGCCTTCAGGGTTGGCCACAACATGACAGATCCGTTTCCAATCCGACAAATCTGGCGCTTGATCGGGCAATCCGAAATGCCGGATTACTTCGCCATCAAGCCCCTCTTCATGGTAGGCCAGCGGGACCTCGTAAATATTGCTGACGTCACGCGCCAACACCACGGCTGATTCCCTGATGTTACAGAACAGCCCAATTTTTGCGCGTTGCTCGGCGGGTAACGGATGCTCGGTACGGCACAACAGAATATCGGGCTGGATACCGACCGATTGCAGCTCTTTTACCGAATGTTGGGTTGGCTTGGTTTTCAATTCACCAGCAGCGGCGATATAAGGGATCAGCGTGACGTGCAGAAAGCAGGTTGAACCGCGCCCAAGTTCATTACCGATTTGCCGAATCGCCTCGAGGAATGGCAGCGATTCGATATCACCAACAGTGCCGCCAATCTCGCAAAGAATAAAATCTTCATCATCATGGTTGGACAGCACAAATGTTTTGATCGCATCGGTTACGTGGGGAATGACCTGAATGGTGGCGCCAAGATAGTCGCCGCGCCGCTCTTTGGCTAACACATCCGAGTAAATACGGCCGGTCGTCACATTATCGGTGCGTTTGGCATGAACGCCGGTAAAGCGTTCATAATGGCCAAGGTCAAGGTCGGTTTCCGCCCCATCGTCGGTTACAAACACCTCGCCATGCTGGGTTGGCGACATGGTGCCGGGATCGACATTCAAATAGGGATCGAGTTTACGAAGGCGGACCGAGTAACCGCGCGCTTGTAATAGTGATGCTAGCGCTGCTGCACCAAGACCTTTACCAAGCGAGGAAACCACGCCACCAGTGATGAAAATATAACGAGGCATGGACAAATTTAATAGCCTATTGCCATAGCCTTGATAAGGCCGAAAATGCACAAATTTGAAAATTTACAAAAATTCTCAGGATTGACAAAAGGCTAAAGATCAACCAGCCGTCACTGACCTGTTGGCACGACCGGACCGACAGGCTTGGCCGGCGCTTCCTTGATCACATCATCAACGATGGAAACCGGCGCTTTGCCTGCACCCGCCATGATTGCGAGAATTATGGTTGTAGCAAAAAATCCGACCGCCAATATCGCCGTCATGCGGGTCAATAAATTAGCCGTTCCGCGGGCTGTCATAAAGCCGCCACCGCCGCCGCCGCTGCCGCCGATACCAAGACCGCCACCCTCACTGCGCTGCAGCAAAACAGTAATGACCAGCGCAAGCGCGATCAGTATATGTATGGTCAGAACCAGCGTTTCCATAATATTTTATATTCCTGCAAATAAGGTTGTTGCGCCGCTTATATGGTTTCTTCGACCGATTTTCAACCAAAATGCCGCAAATAAGCCCTTGGCAATTGATCGCGCCAGCAGTCTTGCACGTAATTTGGCAGATTTTTTTTCAAAAACACGCGCAGTTACCCAGATTTTAACATTTGCGACCGGGCCGAATCACAGATCGAGTCAAACGCTGCCGCATCAAGACTAGCGCCCCCAACAAGCGCCCCCCCGACATGGTCGACAGCGAATATGGAGGCTGCGTTTTCGGCATTAACCGAACCCCCATAAAGGATTGGCGGCGGCATATGACCGTTCTGGCGTTTTGGCAGTTCACTGGCGATAGCGGCGTGCATTGCCGCAATATCCGTTACTGATGCCACTTCGCCCGTGCCGATCGCCCAAACCGGCTCATAGGCGATCATAACCCGGCCTTCGGGCATAGATTTTGGCAATGATGCGTGCAGTTGGTCGATGACAATCTGCTCAGCGCGTCCGGCGCGCCGTTCATCAAGGCTTTCACCAAGGCAGATCACAACATCAAGATCATGCGCCAAAGCCTGCGCCGCCTTTGCCGCCACCAAGGCACTGGTCTCAGCATGATTGGCGCGGCGCTCTGAATGGCCCAACAGCACGACAGACACGCCGCAATCGCGCAGCATGGCCGCTGACACATCGCCTGTATGCGCACCAGCCACATCTTGATGACAATCCTGACCACCGAGGCGAACGTCACTGCCACCAAGCCGCACCGACATCGGCACCAGATAGGGGTGCGGCGCAAACAGCAGGCGCGTCACCGGCGCAAAGCTTTGTGCGGTCAATGCCAAGGCCAAACCGCCAGCCACCTCCAAAGGTGGGTTCATTTTCCAATTCGCCGCAATAATCATTCGCGCTTCCCTATTTTCCCCTTCATATCTGCCGTGCCTGCTATCGTCGTATTTGGCAATGGCCTATCACAATTTGGCGCATCCCGTTTTCTATTTAAATTTTCGCCAACAAGTGACCGCCAACACCCATAGGGTTCACCCCTGACATGATGCAACAGTTGAAACAGCGTACAGCGGCTGGTTAAAAACCGCCTAACACTACCCCCACACACGCCATCTTGCCACCCCTCTGATCATCACTATCCACTGATACGATGAAAAATCCGGCTTTTTTCAGCCGGAAACTCAATATTTACCGATATTGAAGTTGCCCCGCTTGTCGCCAATCTTTATTACCAATGGTAAAGCTTTTGAACTCTGGGCAGCGATGCTCACCAAATTACGAAATGGACGACTGAAAAATGCTACAGGCGATGCGCAGCGGCACCAAATCCCCGATTATGAAGTTTTTCTTGCTGTTTTTGGCAGGTGGATTTGCGCTGTGGGGTGTTGGCGACGTCACAACAGGTCTGATCGGTGGGAGCGACAAAGCCATTTCCGCCAGTGATGAGTCCGTTTCGCCGCGCGAAGTCGCCATGGAATTTGAGCGCACACGCCGCAATTACCTGCCAAACAGCACTGTTGGTGAGGCGCTTCAAGGTGGGTTGCTAAACGATATTATGGGCGCAATGTCCCGTGACGTGCTGTTCCGGGCGGAAAATGCGTCGCTTGGCCTTACCGTAACCCGCGAAATGCAGCGCGATGCAATTGTCAATGAAGGGTCGTTCAAAGACGAGCTTGGCAATTTCTCGGAAGGCAGGTTTGTGCAAACCTTGGCCAATGCTGGCATGTCTGAGGGTGATTACCTGCAACGGGTTGACGGCGTGCTGATGCGCGAACAGCTGGCCGGGTCAATGGCAGTTGGCGCTCGCTTTGATGCGGCAAGTGCGCGCATTGTTGCAGCCTATGATCAAGAACGCCGCCGGGTGCGTTTGACCAGCTTTCCGGTCCTGCCCGAATCAATCGCGGCACCGACAGCAGCCGAGCTGGATGCCTATTTCGCCGAAAATAAATCGGCCTATGATGCGCCCGAACTGCGCAGCGCAACAATCGCCAGCATCTCTGCCGATATGATTGCGAGCAACCTTGAGATTGATGATGCCAAGATTGCCGCCGCATTCGAGAGCCGCATCGATGAATTCAGCACGCCGGAAACACGCAAGATTCGGCAAATGGTTTTCGATGATAAAACCGTCGCCGATACCGCCCTTTCGCGTGTTGCTGCCGGTGAAGATTTCGCTGCTGTTGCCGCTGATGTGCTGCAATGGACTGAAGCTGATACCGATCTTGGCACGGTAACGAAAGCGGCGCTTGATCCTGCCCTAGCCGATGTTGCCTTTGCCGCCACTGCCGGCATTGTTGCTGGGCCGGTCGAAACCGCTTTTGGCCATCATATTTTGATTGTCGATGAAATTGCCGAAGGCGGCGTGGCTCAGCTGGCTGACGTCAGGGAAAAAATTATTCAGACACTTCGCACCGAAGAATCGATCAATCTGCTGTATGATAAGGCAAACGAGTTTGAAGACGCGCTTGGTTCGGGGGCAACGCTTAGGGAAGCTGCGGCCAAGGTTGGCGGCAGCCTTGTCGAAATCAGCAATATAAGCCGTAATGGCCTCGATATTGACGGGAATCCGGTAACGGGTGACGGTGCTGACCTCATTCAGGATAGCGCCGTTCTTGACCTGATCTGGAGCAGTGAGCTGAACGAGACCAGCGTTATCCAAGAAGGTGGCGACGATATGTTCTTTGCGGTTAGAGCGACGGCGCAAACCTCGCAAAAGGAACGCAGCCTTGATGAAGTTCGCAACCGTGCCATCGCCGACTGGAAATTGGTACAAGCGATAAAACAAGCCAAAACAAGTGCTGACGCCGCCGCAAAAGCCAATGGTGACACCGGCGAGATCAGTGATCCATTCCGCCGCAACGGTCTTGGCCTCGACCATCAGGCCGCAGGGCTGATTGCAAAAAGCGCGTTTGGTCAGGCCGTTGGCCAAAGCGGTGTCATCGAAACCGGCAATGAGGCGATTACCGTCAAGACAGTTGAAATTGTCGCGGCAAAGGATGCCGATATTGATGAAACAAGCCAAGTTGTGGTCGAGGTGATGAACAACGCGTTGCGTGAAGATATGCTGAATATGGTGTTGCTTTCCCTGTCGGAAAAACATGACCTCCAGCTCAATGTTGCACCTGTCGAACAAATTTTGGTGGGAAGCCAGCAATAATGCTCGCCAGCAGTGAAAATTTCGATCGGTTTGCAGCCCATTTCACGGCTGGCACCCGCCAGCTGGTGCACCGGGTTCTTGTTGCCGACACGCAGACCCCGGTCTCAGCGTATCTGAAGCTTGCCGGTAACAAACCACATTGTTTCCTGCTGGAATCGGTTGAGGGCGGCGAGGTTCGCGGACGGTTCTCGGTAATCGGCCTTGATCCTGATCTGGTCTGGCGATGCCGTGATGGGCGCGCCGAAATTAACCGAACACCGCAAGATGATAGCGGCTTTATCGCAGAAACGCTGGCGCCATTAGACTCGCTTCGGCATTTGATGAGCCAGTCTGAAATGCCGGATACTGGCGACCTGCCACCGATGGCAGCCGGGTTATTTGGCTATTTCGGTTATGATATGATCCGGCTTATCGAGGCCATCCCAAATGCGAATAATACCGCTGTTGAAATGGATGATTCGCTGTTATTGCGGCCATCATTGATTGCCATTTTTGACCGGTTAAAGGACAGCATCACCCTTGTGACGCAAATTCGCCCCGATGAGTGGGATAGTGCCAAGACGGCCTGGGATGACGCATTGGTGCGGCTGGATGCGGCGATTGATGATCTGGATAAGCCATTGCCTCATACTGAAATCGGCGATGCCAACACCCCGCTTCCCGAGCCCGGCACAAACATGGAAAAATCGGCCTTTTTGGACATGGTTGCCAAGGCAAAAGATTACATCCGTGCCGGTGACGTTTTCCAGATTGTGTTGTCACAACGCTTTAGCATTCCATTCCATCTGCCATCAATCAATCTTTACCGATCACTCAGGCGGTTGAACCCCTCGCCATTTCTGTTTCATTTTGATTTTGGGAAAATGGCCATTGTCGGCTCAAGCCCTGAAATTCTGGTTCGGCTTCGCGGCAAGGATGTTACCATCCGGCCCGTTGCGGGCACCAGAAAGCGCGGCGAAACGCCCGATGAAGATGTGGCAAACGCCGCTGATCTGATGGCCGATATTAAAGAACGCGCCGAACATCTTATGCTGCTTGACCTTGGCCGAAATGATGTTGGCCGGGTTTCAAAACCCGGAACGGTGCGGGTCAAATCAAACTATGAGGTAGAATATTACAGCCATGTGATGCATATCGCGTCGCAGGTTGAAGGCGAAATCCGCGATGATTTGGATGCGATTGACGCCCTGATCGCCGGTTTTCCTGCCGGCACTGTTTCCGGTGCCCCAAAAATCCGCGCGATGGAATTGATTGATGAATTAGAGCCTGACCGCCGCGGCGCCTATTCGGGCGCCATTGGTTATATTTCGGTCGCGGGTGATCTTGATACCTGTATTGCGCTTCGAACTGCTGTGGTGAAAGACCAGACAATGTATGTTCAGGCTGGTGCTGGTATCGTTTATGACAGTGATCCGGAATCCGAATATGAAGAAACCCGCAACAAAGCGCGCGCCCTAATCCGGGCAGCAGGCGAGGCATTGCGCTTTACCCGCTAGATTTTGCGACGTTAAATCATAAAGCCCGTCTTGCTTACCCCCGTCCGGCTTCACCCCGTCTTGCTAAAGGCCCATAGGGTCAAAGTCGCGGTTAAGTGCGCGTGACTTCAATTCTAAACGCCCCCTATACTGCCGGCATATTAGATATTTCTAACCTATTCTCATGATCAGCCAACGCGCTGGAGGAGGCAGGATGCATTATCTTTGTAGTAGAGTACTAATTGCTTGTTTTACCCTCATCTTGCCGGTTGCAGCCGCAGCCCAGCCGGTAACACCGCAAAACACACCGCAAAACACATTCCAAAACACCTCGGTTAAGGCAGCCGAAAATGCGGCAATCTGTGCCGCCTTTGCCAAGATTATGGCACTACAGATTGAGCTTTACCCCAAAGCTGCAAAGACATGGTATGACCGCCAAGGCTTTTCCGCTGATCGGGTGCGATCACTGGCTATTCTGAATGGGCGGCAAGATATCGACCCGCATGATATGAGCTTAATCCTGACCCAATATAGCAGCTGGCTATTAGGACGTTTGGCGGTTGCCCAAAACAGATCAATGCAGGGCACTAATGCTGGCAATAATCCCGGTTTTGATCCCGGAACCGATCCTTACGTCAAAACCGCGCATTTCATCGGCGAGACATGCGCAAAAACCTATCGCGAGGCCGATTTATCGGCGCAACGCCACGGCGCTGCAATGCGCCAACAGACAACACTCCACGCAAACCCTGTTCCACCGGCAAATATTGCATCGAAGCAGGAACATGTCAGTATGGCGCCCGCATCGACATTCAGGTTGGAACAAGCGCAATCACCAATCCGCGCAAAGTCAGGAAATACCGGGTTTGTTGTTGACCTTGGCACATTTCGCGACGCCGACGCTGCCAAACGCGCATCGGATCAAATGCAACGGCAATTCCGCCAAAAGGGTATGGATCTATGGCTTTACATTACGCCGGTTACAGTTGATGGGCGCGCCCGTTTGCGCCTGCATAGTGACGGTATCGGCCTTGGTATGACAAAAAAACTATGCGCCCTCGCCTGGTCACTGCAGCAGGCTTGTGTCCTGACACCGCTGTGATGACGGCGTCGTTGATATCAATTTTATTGGGTGATTACTGAGTAATTATTGAGTGATTATTGAGTGATACGCGGGCAGTTCGGGGCTTGGCGGGTTCGGGGCTTGCCATTTCACAACGGCTTTGCCTTAATGATGCGGTGAGGTTACGGCGATAATGTCGCGGCCGGGTATGCTTTGATCTAAAGGCGCGCGTAATGGATTTATCGACCGCCCTATCATTCACGCTGTTTGCCTTTGTCGCCGCTTTTACGCCCGGGCCGAACAATGTGATGCTGGCCGCATCTGGCGCAAATTTTGGCTTTCGCGCCAGCTTGCCGCATATTTTTGGTGTCTTTACCGGCTTTATCTTGCTGGTTGTCGCCGCCGGCTTTGGTCTTGCCGGGTTATTTGCTGCCTTTCCAGCGCTTTATGACATTTTAAAGATTATCAGCATTATTTTCCTTATCTATCTGGCGTGGAAGATTGCCCGTTCCGGCCGCGCCGAGGATCGCCACCGCGACCGGCCCTTGCGATTCTGGCAGGCGGCTATGTTCCAACTGGTTAACCCGAAAGGCATAACCGTCATCATCTCGTCCGTCACCGCCTATACAAGCAGCGCGTCCGATCTGGCCAACGAAGTTTTGGTGATGTTTATCGTCTTTACGATCACAACCGTCGGATCAACCTGCACATGGACATTATTTGGAATGGTCATTGGCCGGTTTCTGGGCACACCAGCACGGCTAAGCCGTTTCAACATCATCATGGCGGGTCTGTTGGTCGCCAGCCTATTGCCAATAGTGATAAGCTAGGCGGGGCAAAATCGCCCCGCTTTTAACGCAACTGGGCTAATCTCGCCTGACAACTGCCGCCATCAGCCAAAACCGGTACCATGCGGCAAACCGATCAATCGCATTTGCAAATACCGAAATTTCCGATAGGCTGAAAGACAACAACAACATCCAAAAGACAGCAAAGCATGAACGCGACCACACAAACGGCCACGTCGTCCCCCTACGTCACCAAGGCCAATCTTGCCGCAGCCTTTTTTGAAAATGCCGCTGTTCTTGGTGATAAACCGCTTTTATTTCATAAAAATCAGGGGAAATGGGTCGGACGGAACTGGAACGAGGTTGCCGATGCTGTTCGGCGGCTGGCAGCAGCTTTGGTTGCCGCTGGCATTAAACCGCGTGACCGGATTGTGATCAGTGCTGAAAACCGGCCCGAATGGGCCATTGCTGATCTGGCGGTGATGTCGATTGGTGCCATTGTGGTGCCTGCCTATACCACCAACACCGAAGATGACCATGTCTATATCATGGAACATTCTGGTGCGGTCATTGCCATTACATCTGGCGGCGCACTCGCCAACCGGGTCGCGCTGGCAGCATCACGCGTTCAACATATCCGCATGCTGATAACGATGGATGCTGGTACAAAAATTCCCAGCCTTGGCAACCGCCCTTGCCATGATTGGCAAAGCCTGTTGGATAATAACGAGCCATTGACGGATATCGAGAACCGGATTGCCCAGCAGAACAGCGATGATACCTGTTGTTTTGTCTATACATCCGGAACTGGCGGACGGCCCAAGGGCGTTATGCTGACCCACCGGTCAATACAGGCTTGTATAAAGGCCTCGATCGAAATTTTGCGCGAAGGCGGCGTCGAAGAAAACCAGCGCTTTTTATCGCTTTTGCCGCTGTCCCACTCTTATGAACATACCGCCGGAATGCATTTGCCCATTCAAACAAAATCCGAGGTCTGGTATTGCGAATCTGCCGAACAGATTGGTGCCAATTTGCAAGAGGTCTCGCCAAGCCTGATGACCGCTGTGCCGCGGCTTTATGACGTGCTGCACGAACGTATCATGCGCAGCATCCGCACCAAGGGTGGCCTTTCCGAGAAACTGTTTATGGAAACAATCCGCCTTGGCCGTAAACGCCTTGAGGGCAAAACCCTGTTGCCACATGAATTTGTGCTGGATCTGTTTCTCGAAAAACTGGTGCGTCAAAAAATTCAGGAACGGCTGGGTGGCAAGCTGAAGTATTTTATCTCGGGTGGCGCTGCCTTAAACCCCGAAATTGGCAGTTTTTTCATGGCTTTAGGGGTCAAGCTATTGCAAGGCTATGGCCAGACCGAAGCCTCGCCGGTAATTTCGGCAAACCGCCCGGGCAAAATTAAAATCGAAACCGTCGGCCCGCCCGTTGCCGGTGTTGAAGTCCGGTTTGCCAATGATGGTGAAATTCTGGTGCGAGGCGATTTGCTGATGAAAGGCTATTGGCGTGATGACCACAGCACCGCCGCAACGATCCGTGATGGCTGGCTATACACCGGTGACATTGGCAGTGCTGACGAGGATGGCTATATCACCATCACCGGCCGTAAAAAGGAAATTATCGTCAATTCGGGCGGCGAAAATATCGTGCCTAGCCGGGTTGAAGCCCTGCTCACAATCGAACCGGAAATCGAACAAGCAATGGTTGATGGTGACCGGCGGCCATGGCTGGCGGCGGTGATTGTACCAAGCGACGAAGCCCGGGCAAAAGCCGAGTCTGACGATGCTTTAAAACTGCTGATTGCCGAAACAGTCGACCGCGCAAACAGCCGCCTATCACAGATCGAGCGTGTTCGAAGATTTATCATCGCTGATGAAGGCTTTACAAATGAAAACAGCCAATTGACGGCTACATTGAAAGTGCGTCGTCATGTGGTAAAGGCACGGTATCAAGATCGGCTGGACGCGCTTTACACCCGCCGATGATGCCTGCCCTGCACGGTGTCGGCATCGCTCTAAAGGCGGATTATTTCACCCATGTCGAGCTGCGTTTTGGCCCTAAATCATCGCGCATCATTTGGCTGAACGCATCGGCAAAGCTTTGATTGGCAGCGCGGTTCTTTTTCAAAATCGCATCGAGTGGGATTACGATATCACCATCTTTTCGCAGACGCGGCGGATCATAATTACCAAATCCGGCGACCAAAATTTCCAACGCCGCCATCAGGTCTCTTTCCTGTTCATCATAGGCCATCACTTCATCCCTTTCAGACACCATCAAAAAACTACCTATCACCGTTCAGGTTAACGGCAGGGATTGGCAGAATTCAAGCCGCCATTATAATTTTCACTGCGCGCCGTCAGGCAAAGGCTATGATCAGATTTTTTGCCCCTGATGTTCGCGATTGACCATGTTTCAGCCGTATTCGGAACAATGGTGCTAGGCTAACCGGCGTTAGCTATTAATCTCAGGGGTTTCTGCAACGCGCCAGACGAGGCCAAAATGAAAGATCAAGCACAGGTTGTTATCATTGGGGGCGGCGTTGTTGGCGCCTCAATTTTGTACCATCTCAGTAAACGCGGATGCACTGATGCGATCTTGCTGGAACGATCCGAGCTGACCTCTGGGTCAACTTGGCACGCGGCCGGCGGCATGCATACCATCAATGGCGACCCAAATGTTGCGAAACTTCAGCAATATACGATTAAACTTTACCAAGAGATCGAAGATTTATCCGGTCAGGATATTGGCCTTCACATGACTGGCGGCATCATGCTGGCGGCAACAAATGAGCGTTTTGACTGGCTGAAATCGGTTTATGCCAAGGGCAAATATCTTGGTATGGACGATCTTGAAATCATCACCCCAGAGCGCGCGCATGAGCTGATGCCACTCATTGATCCAGCGCAATTTGTTGGTGCGATGTATGACCCGATTGAGGGGCATTGTGACCCTTACGGCGTCACCCATGCCTATGCCAAGGCTGCCCGCAAGAATGGGGCGCATTTCGAAACCCATGTAAAGGTCGAAGCGCTTCGCCAAAATGCTGATGGCAGCTGGCTTGTCACAACTAATAAAGGCGTCATTACCGCCGAACATGTGGTCAATGCTGCCGGTCTGTGGGCACGCGAGGTTGGCCGGATGGTTGGGCTGGAACTACCAGTTTTGGCAATGGAACATATGTATCTGTTGACCGAAGATATGCCCGAAGTTGCCGAAATCAACAAGGCAACTGGCGCCGAAGTCCTTCATGCGGTTGATTTTGACGGTGAAATCTATCTTCGCCAAGAGCGCGGCGGGATGTTGATGGGCACCTATGAGCGCGCCTGTAAACCATGGTCGGAACTCGAAACATCATGGGATTTTGGCCATCAATTGTTAGACCCTGATATCGACCGGATCGCACCATCACTTGAGGTTGGGTTTAGGCATTTTCCGGCGTTTGAAAATGCCGGCATCAAGCAAATAATCAACGGTCCCTTCACCTTTGCACCAGACGGAAACCCGCTAGTTGGCCCGGTTAAGGGCATGACCAATTTCTGGTCGGCCTGTGCCGTGATGGCTGGATTTAGCCAAGGCGGCGGCGTTGGATTAGCGTTGGCGAACTGGATTGTTGATGGTGATCCGGGATTTGATGTCTGGGCGATGGATATTTCGCGCTTTGGCGATTATGCCAGCATGGCCTATACCAATGCGCGCGTGCGGGAAAACTATTCGCGGCGATTCTCAATCCGCTACCCCAATGAAGAATTACAGGCGGCACGCCCCCTGCTGACCACCAGTATCTATGATCGGCAAAAACAGGCTGGCGCGCAATTTGGCGCGGTCTACGGATTGGAGGTTCCGCAATGGTTTGCGCCTGATGGCACAAGCGATGTGTTTTCATGGCGGCGATCCGTGGATTTCGACCATGTAGGCGATGAAGCGCGGGCGGTGCGCAGTGCGGTTGGGCTTGGCGATATTTCGGGATTTGCCAAATATGAAGTCAGCGGCGATGGGGCTATTAAATGGCTGGACCGCATCCTCGCCGCAAAAATTCCGGCAGTTGGCCGCATGACGCTTGCGCCTATGTTAAAGCAAGACGGTAAAATCATTGGTGATTTCTCGCTGGCACGGCTAGGTGAGACGCAGTTTCTAATCATCGGATCAGGCCTTGCCGAGACCTATCATATGCGGTGGTTCCTATCGCATCTCCCAAAAGATGGCACGGTTACCGTTAAGAGCCTTGGCCTCGATCTTGTCGGACTTACCCTTGCCGGCCCAAAAGCCCGCGACGTCCTGCAAAAATGCTGCAGGGTTGATCTATCACATGGCTCGATGCCGTTTATGGCGGTACGCAAGATGGATGTTGGCATGGTGCCAGCGATTGTTGGCAGGGTCAGCTATACCGGTGATCTCGGCTATGAAATCTGGGTGAAACCGGCGCATCTTGTCCGGCTTTATGATGATTTGATGGCGGCGGGCGGTGAGTTTGACATTCGTCCCTTTGGCGCGCGGGCGTTAAATGCCCTACGACTCGAAAAGAATTATGGCTCATGGGGGCGTGAATATCGCCCGCTATACGGCCCGATAGAGCTGGGGCTTGAGCGCTTTGTCGCCTATGACAAGCCCGCTGATTTTATCGGCAAAAGCGGGGCGTTAGCCGAGCGTGAAACCGGCGGCAGTAAACGGCTGATCAGCCTTGCCGTCGCTGCGGTTGATGCGGATGTAATCGGTGATGAGCCTGTTTCAATTGATGGTGCGGTGGTCGGCTGGGTTACCTCTGGTGGCTATGCCCATACGTCGCAAACATCAGTTGCGTTGGCGATGGTGCCAAAAGCGGTGGCAACCCGGGATAAAGGGTGGCAAATCGAATTGCTGGGCCAAACACTTGACGCAACCCTCATCTCAGAGCCATTGTTTGATGCCAATGCGGGGCGGATGCGCAGCTAGGATCATCAATGACACGGCAACGATTGCCATTTTTCCATTCACCGTCAGGTGACCGGCCATTCTTGGCGATGGCATTATTGTTGTTCGGGGTATTTGTGCTGGCCTTGCAGGACGCGACGGTCAAGCTAATCGCGCCCGAGACCTCATTCTGGCAGTTCCAGACATTACGTGCGATGGGCAATGCACTGCTGATTATCATTCTGGCGATGATAAGCGGCGGCTTCAGCCTGCTGGTGCCGAAAAACTGGCGGCCGGTTTATTTGCGCGGCGTGATGCTTAGCATCTGTATGTTCTGCTTTTTTTCCGGTGCTCCGTTTTTAACCATCGCGCAAATGGCCGCCGGATTATATACCTACCCCCTGTTCGTCTCGCTGTTAGCGGGGCCGGTTCTTGGCGAGACAGTTGGGCCATGGCGGATTGCTGCGCTGGTGATCGGGGCAGTTGGTGCGGGGCTAATCCTTGATCCATTTAATGCCGAATTTTCACTCATCCAGCTATTGCCAGTGGCAGCAGGTTTTTTCTATGCCTGCAATATCATTATCCTGCGGCGCGATTGCCGCCTTGAAAACCCGCTGTCGCTGACGCTGGCTGTTGCAGTTTTGTTTTTCATCACCGGCCTTGTTGGGGTCATTCTTCTTAGCCTGATGCCGCCGCCACAAGACATCATTGCAATGATGCCTTTTGTTGCCATTGGCTGGCCAGAGCTAACCCTTGTCGTGCTTGGCTTTGCGCTATTCTGCTCGCTGCTTAACCTATCAGGAAATATCTGCCTTGCCCGCGCCTATCAGACGGCGGACAGCAGTTGGCTGGCGCCCATTGATTTTTCTTACCTGCTGTTTGCTGCCATCTGGGGACGGGTTATCTTTGACGTATGGCCACCGCAACAATCTTTGATTGGCATGGGGCTGATCGCCTTTGCCGGAATGGTAACTGCATGGCGAGAGCAACGCCGACAGCTGGCATGACGGCCGGATCATGACCGGAAGGCAGCCAGATAAAAACCTGATTTTTATCCCGCAAAAAGCCTGAAACCATTGGAAATCATGGCCATTATCAGTAGTATTATGAGATGATCATTGCCTGATTATGGCAATGTCCGTTTTTTTGGGAGCCTGTTTTATGAGCGATATTCTATCCAGCCTTGCGCAAGATTGCCGCCAGATTTTAACCGATACGCCCGGCCCCGAGGGGCGAGATAAACTTGCCCAATTGCTGGAAACCCTGTTGGCTGATCCGGCCAATGTCGACGCTTTGGTGCCATTATCAACAGGCGAACGCGAGCTGCTTTACGAAGATCCCGAGCTTGGCTTTTGTATCTTGGCGCATAATTACGACAGCCCCAAGACATCGCCGCCGCATGATCATGGGCCATCTTGGGCTATCTACGCCCAAGCTCGCGGCGAAACAGAAATGCGCGATTATGACAAAATCGAAGATGCCAGTGCTGGCAAGCCGGGCAAGGTGCAGGTTAAACGCAGCTATCGTCTGACACCGGGGATTGCCCATGTTTATAATGAAGGCGATCTTCATTCACCAACGCGCAATGGGCCAACCAGCCTCGTGCGTATTGAAGGCACTGACATGAGCAAGGTAAAGCGGTTCCGCTACGAGCTGGCTTAGCCGTCACGCCCCGATCACATGACGAGACCATATGACAAGAGCATATGACAAGATCATATGACAAGACGGGGCGCCTTTACCCATTCTGCCGGGATTGCAAGCACCAACAGGAAAATGAGATGAGCCACGGATTATTCACCAGCCTTTATGAGGCGGGAAAACCCTTTGCCCTAATCGACTGCCGCGAGCGCCGCGATTACGTTGCCGGTCACTGGTTTGGCAGCACCAATATACCGTTGTCACTTTTCTCAAATCGTCTTCGCTTTCTCTTTAAAACACCTGATTTTCCGGTGCATTTTCTTGATTGGCAAGATGCAGCAAGCAGTGAGGCCATGCATCAGCTTGTGGCGTTTGGCTTTACCGATATTACCTGCCATAAAACCGAAAAGCCCAGTGAAATGGGACGCGGTTTTGTAAAGGGCGAATATGTCTGGTCAAAGGCGTTTGGCGAGGTTGTGGCGCATCAGATTGACCTGCCTGAGATCACCCCACAGCAATATTTGGCCGATTATCAAGATGCCCAGCTTTTTGATGTTCGCCCAACAGCCGAATATCAGGATTTTACCCTGCCAAATTCCCAGAGCCTGCCAAATAGCCTGCTATTGGCAAATGTCGCCGCGTTGAAAGGCACTGGCAAAATGTCGTTGTTGCATTGTGCTGGGCGCACCAGATCAATCATTGGTGCCTTTACCCTGATGGCATCGGGCTATGATGGACCGTTTGCGGTATTTCGTGGCGGCACACAGGCATGGCAGCTTGACGGCCATGAGCGCGAGCATAATGCCAACCGGCTTTTCGCTGCTGACCATGAGGCAACGGACGCGGTTGCCGGATTTTTACGCCGTTGGCAAATCCCGTCGGCACGTGTCGCGCAAGATGCGATAGCCGCCTATGCTCATGAAAATCAGTCGGGGTTGTTATTTGATGTATCGGATGACGCCGCCACCGGCCAGCCCCTCGCCCACGGCATTATTAAAATTTCCGGCACCAATCTAATTCAGCAAACCGACCGGTCAATTGCGCGTTACCACGTTCCTGTTACGCTGTTTGATCAGGGTTCGGGAAGCCGCGCCGCCTTTGCCGCATTTTGGCTGCGTGCGATGGGGTTTATCGTCAATATTGTTTATCTTGATGCACCGCTAGAACCAACAGAGGCGACAAACCCTGCGATCAGCCATAAAGGCACGATGCATGATGTGGTGGCGACAGCAGGTCTGGATCAATGGCAAAAGGACGGGGTGCCTTTATATGATTTCCGGCCGTCACCAGCGTTTAACAGCGGTCATATTGCAAACAGCCAATGGCAGAATATCAGCGCCATTTTAGGTCAAAAACCGGCCGCAACGTCGGTGGCTATCATTGCGGCCTGCACTATAACTGGCAGTATTATCTGCGATTGTCTTGAACGGCATGGCTGGCAAATCGCTGGTCTTTATATCTGGGATGATGGCGATAATGAGCCAAAAACAATGGCGACAGGCGGGCTTGAACTGCCGCTGGATGAGTCGGCGCTATTTGCCGGACGCCATCATGGTGTTCTAGCGGATGCGCGTGACTATCTGGCATGGGAAGAAGATCTGCCAGCCGAAATCGACACGCCAATTCATGACCTGTGGTGCGCACTTCTTTCAAGCGCACCAAAGCTGGACTAGGCCCCCGCATCGGGTTTTGCCCGTGCCTGACGCCAGATAATCACCAAACCACCAGCGACAATCGCCAAAACGCCGGGAAACAGGCGGTCAAGTGGCGCCTCAGCAAAAAACCACCAGCCCAGAAACAGCGAAAAAGGAATCCCAAAATATTCAAAAGGGGCCAGCAGGCTGGGCTGTGACATCCGATAGGCCACGACAAGCCCAAGAACACCAGCACCGCCCAACAGGCCAAGCCCTATAAACAGCCCCAGATCACCCGCCGAGGCAATGGGTACGAACTCGCCAAAACCGAGCCATAATAATAGTGAAAATAACACTGCAAAAATCTGCGATCGAAATTGGATCACGCCAGACAAACGATCTGCTGGAAAGAGTTTAACAATTGTACTTGAGGTCGCATAGCATAACGCCGCCAGCACCGGAAAAATCGAAAATAATGAAAAAATACTTGCACCTGGCTGCATAATCATGACAACGCCCGAGAACCCCATGACCACGGCCGACCAACGCCAGAACCCAACCCTAGCCCCAAGCAGCGGCACCGATAAGGCGGTAACAAAAAATGGCCCAGAAAATGCCAAGGTGGCAACAGTGGCAAATTCCAACTTGCTATAAGCTGTAAACAGGAACAGCTGCGCCAAGGACACCACGCCGCCGCGCATCGCACAGATCATCCATTCATGTCGGCTGAACGGCGTTTTAAGTGCCGCCATCTGTTTGCTGTAGGCCAGCAGCAGCAGGATCGGCAAAAACCCGAAGAAATTGCGCGTAAAGGAAATCTGAAAGATCGAATAATCCGCGGTCAGAATACGCACAGCAACCCCCATTAACGAGAATGAAAATATTGCTGCGATGATGGTCAGGATTGCGCGCGTCAAAAAGAAATTCCCTTTAGCACCACCTAAGCCCTATGCCCAAGTGGCCGGATCAACCCTTGTTAGAAAGCCCAAAATGGGGCACGTATGTCGGCCGCGTCAGCACATCCTAGACCGCGGTGATCGGATCAACATCAAACGCCTTAATGGTCATCGAAATCAGGCTGTAATAGCCCAGAACCCCCACAAGATCGACCGTTCCATCCTTGCCCAAAACAGCAATAGCACGGGCGTATAGCGCATCAGAAACACCGCGTTCGAGATTTAACTCACGCGTGAATTCATAAACAAGCGCTTCGTCCTCAGCAGCAAATTCAGGTGCCCGGTCATTAGCCAGCGCGTCAATAACTGCATCGTCAACACCGGCTGCGCGGGCGTGCGGCACATGGGCTTGCCATTCAAAAGCCGCATCCCATATCCGCGCTGTTGTTAAAATAGCCAGCTCTGACAGGCGCGGTGATAATGATGAATCATATCGGCAATATTGGCCCAATTGCTGCGCCTTATCGGCAAGGTCAGGCCGATGCAGCCATATGGCGAGCGGCCCCCGCACATTACCGCGCGGCCCCGACGCAATATCTCGGTAAACCTCAATTTGTCTCTTATTCATCTGGGTTTGATCAAGCGCGGGCAGTCTAGCCATTCTTATCTCTTTTTAAAACTGGGGTTCATTGCGGCGAATCATTTGTGGCGATAGGCAGCGGCAATTGCTGTTGTTATTAGCGCTCCCTAATTCAGTCTCACTATAGGCGCTTAGCGCCGGAAATGCCAATGACTGATTGACCGGTCAGGTGCCCGCAGCATCGCTATCAAAAAAACCACCTCTAAAGGACATAACCCGCAATATTTTACGGCATATCATGTGTTTTGGGCATATAGTCGGCCAGATTATGTATATGATAGGCACTCACCCTCATTCCGGTACAAGGCAAACCATGTCAAACCAAACAGCAATTCCGTTCATCCAGATGCGTGGCGGTAGCTCGAAAGGGATCTATTTCCACCTTGCCGACCTACCGCAAGATAGACCCACCCGTGATAATGTACTGAAATGGGTGATGGGCGCCTATGGCGACCCTCGTCAGGTTGATGGCCTTGGCGGGGCTGATCCGCTAACCTCGAAAATCGCGATTGTGTCAGTTTCACAGCGTGATGACAGTGATATCGACTATAGCTTTATCCAAGCACTTGTCGGCGAGGACGGGCTAGATGACACCCCGAATTGCGGCAACATCCTGTCCGGTATCGGCGCCTTTGCTGTTGAAACCGGATTAATCAAGCCGGTTGGCGATCAGGCCAATATCCGCGTTTATATGACCAATAGTGGTAATCGCTGTCTATTACAATTCCCGCTGAAAAATGGCCTGCCGGTCTATCATGGCGATGCGCATATTGATGGGGTGATGGGCACATCTGCACCCGTTATGTGCAATTATGAGGATTTGCAGGGATCGGCCTGTGGCAGCCTGTTCCCAACCGGCAATCACCGGGACGAATTTGACGGCGTGCAGGTCACTTGCATTGATAATGGTATGCCGGTTGTCTGTTTACGCGCCAGTGATTTCGATATTATTGGCAACGAAACACCAGAACAGCTCAATGCGAATGAAACGCTTAAATCACGCCTCGAGGCGATCCGGCTGCAGGCTGGATTGGCGATGGGACTTGGCGACGTGTCAGGCAAGGCTGTGCCAAAAATGAGCCTTGTCTCAACGCCACTGGCCGGAGGTACGGTGAACACGCGAACCTTCATTCCAAAACATTGTCATAAAGCCATTGGCGTGCTTGGAGCGGTTTCGGTTGCCAGTGCCGCCCTCTACCAAGATAGCGCAATCCATGACCTTGCCACCCTGCCCGACGGTTTGGTGAAAGACATAACAATTGAGCATCCATCGGGCAAATTCGATGTGCAGCTGAGCCTCAAAACCCAAGATGACAAAACCCAAGGTAACAAAACCCGAGATGATGAAATGCAGATCGAGCGCGCGGGCTTGCTGCGCACCACGCGGATGCTGGCCCGCGGCGAGGTCTATGTGCCATCTTCGGTCTGGGACGGCAATGGGGCGGCAATGTGACGGCAAAAAAACCTAGATTGGCGCAGCGGTAAGACGCTGCCCAGCGCGGGCTATCTATCGCCATTACGCCTTGTTGGCCGATGTGACGGGAAGTACGAGCCGCCCCGACATTGCAACAATCGCAAGACAGGCCGGTATCAGGCACAATAGGCCAATATTCCAGCTATTCGTAGTTTCAACCACACGGCTGATAAAGGCAGGTCCGACAAGCATACCAAGGCCTTGAATCTGAAACACCCACGCAACAAATACCGGTAAATTTTGGGGGTCATCATTTGACCGGCTGACGAGATAGAAAAAAATCGGTGCTGACCCTCCGGTAACCAGACCCGTCAGCACTAAGAGCAGAAACAGCAAGCCTGTGAACTGGCTAAATACAACCAGTAAAACCAGCAATATTGCCACCGTTGAAAAAACCAATCTGGCGATTTGTGACGGCGCAATACCGCGCTGCAACGCCTGTCCAGTTATCAGATTGCCAGCAAAATTAAATACGCAAAACAAGCCAGTGATCATTGCCCCTTGGATAAGGCTAAACCCGCCAAGCGACTGTGATATCAATGGCATGAACTGGATCAATGTCTGATAAACCAGCGAATGAAACGCAAAGCTAAGTCCGATAAAAGCAAGTAATGGCAATTTGACCGCCAGCTTTAATGCGGCAAGATCAAATTGACGTCTGACTGGCGCCTTATCATCCGGAATAAACAGCCACCCAAGCAAACAGACAAGAACCGAAAACCCAAGCCCGACTTGCCAGACCAACTGCCAGCCCCCTTTATCTATGAGATAGGGCGCAGCAATGATCGCCATCCCGTTACCAAGCGGCATGAACCCGCCCCATGTGCCCATAACCCAGCCGCGGTTCACCGGATCTGTATGTTGGGTCAACAGGCTGGGGGCGGTTAGCGTCAGGGCAATCAGGCTAATCCCCTCAATCGCACGGCCGATAAAAAGGCTAATCACCGAACCACCAGACAGGCTGATGGCATTGCCAATACAAGCAACAACCAAGGCAGCAATCAAAATACGTTTGGTTCCAGCACCGCGCACGATGCCGCCAATCAATGATCCGGCAATCACCATAATAATGGTAAAGACTGACGCCAGCAGCCCGATCTGCGACAGGCTAAGGCCAAAGCTTGTTGATAATTCGGTAATTGTCGGGGCTAGTTTGGCAATGTTGATGCCACTAAGCGTGCCACAAAATAAAATGATGATGGTCAGCCGCAAATCATGCGCAAAAGATGGGGAGGACGCTGGCATAGTGGGGCTTTTATCCTTCATTTTTCAAGATTAACGCCCCGCCTGAGCGCAGATGCGTTTTGTTTTGCCGGATATCTTTTATGACGGCAAGCGCAATTCAACGATGCCATAGCGGCAATTGCAGACAAGAGCAAACGCCATGATCGCCATAATCAAATGACCGGCCGCGTTACTGTTTTCCAACCGGGTGACAGAACAAACACGGCGAATGCGATGATAAACGCCGCTGCAACAATGATATGCATTATTTCAGGCACAACAAAGGCAAGGCCGGCACCGGTGGCGAGTGGCCCGGCGGCTGCGCCAACATCGCGCCATGTCTGGTTTCGTGCCAGTGCTTTCACCTTGTTTTCCGGGTTAATCCGTGCCACCGCTGCCGGAAACAGGGTGCCTAGGGCACCGCGGGCCAGTACCAGAGCCACTGATCCAGCCAGTAACTGCCCGGCACCGATTAACGCAAATCCGGCAATCGTCACGAGGATCATCAATGTCAGCGGTAGCCTTATACCAAACCGGTCGGCAATCAATCCCGAACAGGGCGCCACCAGCATTTCGCTTAGCCGCCGCGCCGCAAGAATACTGCCACCAAACAAAATGGCAGTCTCAAGTGATACATATTGCGCCCACATAATCGAAATCGACACGGTAAAAACGCCGTCAATCCCCGCGCCCATCCAGAAAATCATCATATCCAAACTATCCGGCCGCGGAAAAATACGGTCACGCGATAGCGGCTTTTTAATCCGTTCCGGCTGAGCAGACCCATCAAGCAAGAAGGCCAGCCCCACACAAACGGCAGTGGCCAGTCCAAGATATAGAAATACATCGCGCGGCCCGACAATCGTTGCAAACCATGCCCCCACCGTCATCGCCAACAAGGGCCCAACCTGTTCAACCGAACGGCTGATGCCAATGCGCGTGCCGGTTTTTGCCGGATTAACTGCCGCATAGGTTAATGTCACAAGTAACAATGCCGCAAAGGATAATCCCCACAGCATCCGCGACAAGGTCAATAAAACCGCACCATCAAGAAAACCATAACCCGCCGTGGATAAGGTGGCGGTTATCGCCGCAATTAAACACAGGTTTTTCACCCCAATTCTTTCGGCTAAATCCACAATCAGCCCATAGGCAAAGGTGCGGATAATCCGGTTGACCGCGAGCAAAAACCCGACCATCACCATACTGACACCAAACGCATCAGCATGAACCGGCAAGATCACGTAAATCAGCGCATCCCCGAAAAGCGACAGCGACAAAACCCACGATGAAACCCAAACATTGCGCATAACCAATCGGTCAATCATCGTTTAAAATCTCGCAGCAACTATTGTTCAAAATCATGACATCGACATCGAATCGCAACAGATAAACACCGGGATCAAGACATCCCCAAACCAGCAGATCATTTTATGCTGATCCGCTTATTATCACATCGCAAGCAATTTATCGCTTTCTGTGTAACCCGCGCTCCACACGAAACCGACGCACAGTTAAACCGGGCGGCCGCCAGCTTTGCGTTGGTGCGTATTTATGGCATTGTCATTCACGGCAAGCAGCAGCCAATTCACACTGGTTTTTCGTGTTTAGTCCAAGGAGCTTATAGTGAGCAGTGATAAATCTGCAGAAACATCTGCATTAGCAGTCATGCAAGCCCATCTTCATGCGCTTAATGCACTTGATGAGGATGGGCTTGCCGCAACGCTGCATTTCCCCCATTATCGGCTTGTTGGCGTCACGCTAGATTGTTGGCCATCACAAGATCGGTATCTAGCTGATTTCAGGGTGCGGGCTGGCGGTAATTGGGCGCGAACGGCTTGGCACTCAATCACCGTTCAAAGGGCAAGTGACGACAAGGTTCATTTGGCTGTTCGCATAAACAGGTTTGACGCCGACGATCGTCTGATTGCCGATTTTAACTCGCTGTGGGTTATCACGCATAAAAATGGCAAATGGGCAGCCCAGTTCCGCTCTAGCTTTGCTGCGGCATAAGGACAGAATCATGACCCGTAAATTTATCTGCTTGTTTCTCTTTGGCTTTGAAATCCTGATAATTATGCTGGTGGCGGTATCAACCGCGCGCGCACAATCATCACATCAAACATTTGCAGTGGTTGCGCCCCCCAATTGTCAAAACAATGACGGCGAGATCGTTCGATTTGAAAACCGCTCGTCACAGACCGCGAAATCTGCGGCGGGTATGGCAAAAAATGATGATAATGGTCAGCCGGTTATTTACCGTTTTAGCTATGAGCGATCGCCAGCCGCCTTGCAGAATTTTATCGATTTGCATGAATGCGCCCATCATCAAACCGGCGATATCGACCTGCCGCATCCCCCACGGAACAGCCCTGCTCATATGATGAATGAAAGCATCGCTGATTGTATTGCGACGTTGCGTATTCGCGACGAAACCGAAGATGGGGCATCACGCATTAATGACGCAGCACAGGCATTGACAGCCGCAATGGAGATTGTTGGGTTTCCGAAACTCACCATTGATAGCCGCATTTCGAATATCAACAATTGCCGCCTAAAAGATTTGAGCGCGGCTGATTTCATCGACGGCGTGCTCGTTCATCGTGGACTAAAGTAAAGGCCCCCGCCCCAAAGAGGCCCACACTAAAAAAGCCATCCCCAAAGAAGACGGGAACAAAAAAACAGGCGCCTATTTTTTAAACGGCGTAACCCCATCACTAGCGGGTCCGGCAGCAACCCACGCAGCCTCGCCGATACCGGCAACCCATTCAACAGCCGATTTGCCAAAAATATGTTTTACCGGAACAAGCTCTTGATTCTGGTCTAGACAACCAGTGCGGATCATGAAAAGGGTTTTTTCAGGATCAGTGGCATATATGTGACTGCCACAAGTGCCACAAAACCCCTGCAAGCGGTCATTACCACTTTCAGCCGTTTTGCGGAATTCTGATACATCGCCGGTGATGTTAACATCAGCCGCTGGCATTACCGCAACAGCGCGAAACGGTGCGCCACTAAATTTCTGACAATCAGTGCAATGACAAGCCATGATTTTATCAGCGGCAACATTGCCTTCAATCGCAATCGCACCACAGTAACAGCTTCCAGTAACTTTCATCGTTCCAGCCTTTTTTGAGATTAATTCAGAGGATCTGTTTTCACGATGGAACAAGATACGGTAGGGGTCAATCTGCAATTCGGCTAACAGTCGCTTTTGTGCCAAATACGTTACCAAAGGGTTAAATCTCTAATTTAAACCCCTCATGTGATTGAACAAAACCAAGGTCTTTATAGAAACGCTGTGCATCTTGGCGGGTTTTATCGCTGGTTAATTGTACCAATTTGCACCCCTGCTCGCGGCAGGTTTCAATCGCCCAGCGCAGCATCTTGGTGCCATAGCCCTTGCCACGGAAATTCGCTGCAACACGCACCCCCTCGATCTGACCGCGCAACGCACCGCGGCGTGACAGACCCGGAATAAAGCTTAGTTGCAGGCAGCCAATAATTTCATCACCCTGTTCGAAAACCGCCAGATATTGATTTGGATCACAGTTCACGGCGTTGAATGCATTGAGGTAATCGTCATGCAGTCCCCCATGCTGATCAACAAAGGCATCTTCGCGGTGGCGGCCAAGCGTGTCATCAGCCAAAAGTCGCAAAATGGCCGCCAAATCTGTCTCTTGCGCCTTGCGGACGCAAATATTGTCACTTAACTCTGCCAATTTTATGATGCTCCGACCACACTCACAGCCTATCAATACCACATGGTTAAACAACCGGCCTTAAACCCTCGCAAAATGTAATCCGATACCAGATAAATATATCGCTGATTTTTTACTAAGGTTTTTTGTTTTCCCTGCCTAAAACCAATCTATGCTGATCGGGGCGCTATCACCACCCCGAATCAAGTCTATCGACACAGAAGGCGAGCTAAATCATGACTGAGCCATTTCAAATCAGTGACGCAGAATTTCAACGCCCCGATGACGCCCATCTGTTTGATCGTGCCCGTTCGCCCCACCCGCCGCGCGTCTTGTTGCTTTACGGGTCGTTAAGAGCGCGCTCGTTTAGTCGCTTGATGAGTGAAGAGGCCGGCCTTGTCCTTGCAAAATTAGGCGCCGAAACCAAAAGCTTTAACCCGAGCGGCCTCCCCCTGCCCGATGATGCCGACGCAAGCCACCCAAAGGTTACAGAATTACGTGACCTTGTGAGCTGGAGCGAGGCCATGGTCTGGTGTTCGCCCGAGCGGCATGGCGCAATGACTGGCATAATGAAAGCGCAGATTGACTGGATTCCCCTGTCCTTAGGCGCTGTTCGGCCAACCCAGGGCAAAACCCTTGCGCTGATGCAGGTCAATGGCGGGTCTCAAAGTTTCAATGCGGTCAATCAGATGCGCATTCTAGGTCGTTGGATGCGCTGTTTAACGATTCCCAATCAATCGTCAGTCCCAAAGGCGTTTCAACAATTTGACGATAACGACCGCATGAAGCCCTCGGCCTTTTACAACCGGATGGTCGATGTGATGGAAGAATTGGTCAAATTCACCCTTTTGACGCGCGGATGTTCTGATTATCTCACTGACCGCTATAGCGAGAGGGTTGAAACCGCCGAAGCCTTGATCAACCGGGTAAATAACGAGGCTTAATCCAGCCGGCATAATCGCGCTAGGCTGGTGACGATTGGCACCCCGCATATTGTCATCTTTTACGCCACCACGCATCAGTGGCACGGTGCAGATTGCGCGTTTCAATCGCCGCATTACGATGCTTTTATGTAAAAAATGGTCGGAGCGGCGGGATTCGAACCCACGACCCCTACACCCCCAGTATAGTGCGCTACCAGTTACCTCACAATAAGCACAACCAAAATACAGTTAAAACAACGCTTTATATAAACACAGTAGAAGGTCCAACAAATTTGTAAAGACCTGCTTTAACCTTAATTTGTTAAAATTATGACTTTTTGTATGATTTTAATAATGCTCGAAACCTCTATCCAATCTAGCCCCCTCTGCCAAAGTCATTCTGAAATAGGAAAGTGCTCCAGTAACCCTGTTTTATCTATACAGTAGCCACAGGTGTAACGGGAGAACCAACCGCGCCAGTAAGCCGCAGCGGAGGTGCCGTAAGAAAAAAGCGATTCCTCCCATTAGCGGACAGCCATTCAGCTAATTCTTCCAAATACCATAACTCACCCAAAGGCACCCCAAGTCTGAAAAGGCATTTATTGTGGATAGGCAAGCGTGGACCTTTGTAATCCTCTGGTCGCTGTATGCGCGCATCTTCAACGGCAAAATTATCGGCAATAAGCGCAGCTATCTGACTTGTCTCAATCCAATCTAAAAGTTTTGGATCATCCCCATTTAGTACAGCGCAGGAGCTATGTAATTTTTCTGCATTCGGGTTTAGTTTCATTCCATAAAGCATAGTCGCCCAGCCTGTGTGCAGAACCAGCATGTCACCCGGCTCAACAACAACACCATCTTGTTTCATTACACGTTCCAAATCGTCAAAGCTGACAGACACACGTTCGTCACCAAAATGCTGATGAAGGTCAATTAAAACGCCACGGCCTTGAACACATGTTGCAGCCATATTCTCAATTCCAAGGCGTTCAGCTTTAGCAGATCCACTTTGATCTGAGCCTTCAACATCCGCAGGGCCCTTAATATGTTTTCCACCACGCCAGCCGTTGTAATAGACTATCTCTTCAAAGCCATCATCATCTGCGTCAAACAAGGCACCTGCGTGTCCAAGGCTGTCCCACTGTGTCGAATACTGTGTGTGTAACAAGACGCTGTCGTCCGATGATACATCCTCAAAACCAGAATGATAATCTCGCCACCTTAGGTTGTAATAATGGCTATTGTCCGAGTGGAAAGTTGGCTTTAGGACAGGTGGGAAGCGCTTGGGATTTACGGAATTTCCACCCGGATAATCAAGAGGCAAGCTCAAGCAAAAGCTAATCCCTGCCTTAACCTCTTTAACCGCCTCTAGCCGTCGCTCAGGGGTCAGCAAATTGATCCGTCCAACTTGGTCATCATGACCAAAATCACCCCAAGTTGAGCCTGCAGGCCGGTTCTTCCACCTCTTATTCATGATTGATTTCCCAATTCAACAGGATACGAAACTGGTGTTGAACCGCCAAATGACGGCATGAACGTCGAATGTAAGCTTGCCCCACCCGCGACGCATATCAGAAAGCCATCTGGGTTTTTGGTCATTGGCACATCACTATCTTCGGTAAGCACTCCCAAGTCCCCTAGCCTCGGAGTTCTCATCATTTCTTGGTTTTTTGGTGCAAATTCTGAAAATTTTAGCTTTGTCATTTCAAACAGGGATTGTTTAACTTCGTGGATACCAACTTTTTCTTTTTCAAAAATTTGAGCATGTTCTGGGCAAAGCACCAAAAGCGGCGAACCGCCAAACATGTAGTCGTTACTGCCCGCACTTCTTATACTTTTTGCGATCATTTCTATCAATTCTTGGGCTGATGTGGCTTTGATTATCATGTTCGCTGTTCCTGTGACACCGACTAGTGTCACGGCATCTTGACTTGCGATTACAGCATTTTCCGTTTGCGACCTCAGCGGTGGCCAATCAACAACACCCTCACGCTCAGCAAAACAGAAAGTGTACTTGCCGGGTTGGCCAATAGTTGCAGGGTCAACACCACTTTCCGCGCTTGCGCCCCCAATATTCCGCATACATAGTTTTAGTGTTCTTCCAAGTGATGCGTTGTTCACATTCCCGCCGCCCAACGCCCCAGACTTGTTGTTAAAACCATTTTTTTCAGTCGATGGACCTCCCACAACTATCACGGGTGTGACGGGGTTGGTTGTTGTCTGCAGGTTGAAAACTTGAAAATGAGGGTCACACAGCGCTCGCATTACGGCGGCCGCATATGGCGCAATATCTGGTGGCATCCCAGTCATAACGGCATTTGCTGCAATAACAGCAGGCGTAGCCAACCCATTCCTTGGTGGAACACGAAGAGGGCTCTCATCAAGCTGCGAGGTTGGCCAAAAGTCTAGAATTTCATTTACTCGTTCTCTCGTCGGGAGAAAAACGGGTAGACCATCAGAAACGCCGAGACCTGACAATAAAGTGGAACCGCGATAGTCAGCATCACGATTGGGAATTTTTGCCAATTTTTTGGCAATTTTTAAAAACTCTTCGTTACTCGATAGAAATTGGTCGTCATCATCAGAATTGACCTTTGTTTTAGCAGACAACATGTGTCCCAGTTCAGTAAAGCTGTTCCTAGAGAGCGCCTCTGTTTGCCCGGATGTAAGTGAGGAAAGAGGATGGGGTATGACCATTACTCGAACGCCATCATGGCTCTCAGGCAATGAAATCTCTGCTAGGCCAACAAATGCATCTGTGCAAAGCAATATTGTTGGAACGCCAATATTGGCCAAAGTCGCAGCATCAATTGCGCCTTGCGAGGCAGCTGTGCCGCCGTCGCAAATTCCTACAATCACCAAATCAGCCATCTCTTTAAATTTCTGGTAACGGGCCGCACCACCGGCGGCCATCGGACCTTCTTTCATGAGAGTTAAGGTATCAATTGCCCCGGCATTCAAAGACAGTTCAGCCCATTTACTGAAGAAGCCCTCAACGTTCGATTTCCCGTTACCAAAAAAACCTATTCGATGTCCCGCAAGCCGGGTTGGCCACGAGATTTTTGCGCCACTCTCTGAGACGACTGCTTTTTCTCCGCGGGGGTCCAAGATTTCAACCAAGCTTCTTCTCCGTTTGTCTTTTGTCCTTCGTATGTTTGCAAAATAAAAACATCAGAGCAAACTTACATCATGAGGAAAATTGGACGTCACTGAACAAAATTACTGAACTCAGGACCTTTCAACTCATCAAAGTTCCGAGGTCCGCGGACAGTGCAACAGTTACTTTTGATCACCTAAAAGTTTTTTAGCTAACTTTACTCGGCTCTCTGGAGGCATTGACGCAATCTTTTTGACTAAAGTAGTTCGAACCAAGTCCAAACGGCGTGACAACTTAGAGTAATCCACTTCTATCAGAGATAAAACTGCGTCGGCATCAAAGGGCGTTGCCTGAATAGCTTGGGCCAATTCTGTCGCCATAGCTTGCCTAGCGCCTTTTTCCAGTCCAACACCTTTGCTTTGAGCCTCTTGGAACAAACGGCGGGTCTCACGCTGGTCCTCTCGATCCATTGCAAGCAACAGGGACCTAAGACCAGAAAAACGTTCGGGCAAGCCCACCCTTTGGGGCGAACCCAAATTAACTACCCGCAAATCCTTGTAGCCCTCCAAGCCAAAAAAACTGCCTACGGCGCCTACCACAAATAAGTTCGCAGCAAGTGAGATCCACAGTAATAATTTCATTGTTTTTTTTGACATTATTTTCTCCTAGGTGTGTGCCAGATAAAATCCCAGCTCATCACTCAGCCCAACCAAATCACTTAAGCGCTCCATTTGGGAAAAGGCAGTCGTGATATCCAATACAAATTCGGGAGGGTTGAACCCAAGCAATACTCCAAAGAACATAGCCGAAACCAAGCCTGCCCTTGGGAGCCAGCCGCGGGCCTGAGCTAAAACTTTGGCCAATCGATCAAATAACGGTCGTTCCTCAGGTGCGATTGCAATCTGCGGCTTTTTTAGCGCAGCCTCTATGGCTTGGTTTTGTAAACGTTCGAGAAACTGCTTGCTTATTTCCGGTGTTGTTTTCTGAACTTCATCAAATAGAAGGCCCAATTCACGCTCGTTCAATGGCGGATACTTGAAATCTTTATTAGTCATCTTCCAATCCCAATGCTTTTTTTTGTGGGGCCAATGTTCTCGCCAAGGCTTGCTTGCCGCGCGACACTAAACTTTCAACAGCTTCTAAGGAAATCCCCATAATCTCAGAAATATCTGGGTTCGGCAGGCCTACAATGTGGCGCAAAATGACCGCCCGCTTTTGCCGATCAGGCAGGGTCTCCAGCGCAATTCGCAAGGCCTGCAGCCGCTCCTTGTTTTGTAAATTGCATTCCACACCCGGAGTATCATCTACCACCTCTTGCTGCACATCACCTGAATTGCGATTTGATTTCCGCAAATGGTCAATGCATAGATTAAACGTCACACGATAGAGCCAAGTGGTGATCTTTGCTTTGTTCGCCTTCCATTTTGGGGCCGCTTTCCAAAGACGTAAAAGACTCTCTTGGGTCACATCTTCCGCCTCTGCACGGTCATTTAGGATCCGGAAGGCTTGGCTGAAAACGACAGGAGCCAGACGCGAAGTCAAGGCCAAAGCGGCAGCGCGATCGCCATTTGAAAATCTAGCAAGAAGTTCCTCATCCCTGTGGCTTTTTATTGTTTCTAAAAAGTCATCTGTACAAGAATTTTCTAAACTACCATCGAATATCGTCATAGTTCCTGCTTAATCAAATCTACGGCATAACCGATGTCGCTGTTATCAAAAAGGTTGTCTGGCCTGCTGAGTATTGCAAAGAAATCATATAACCAAAATGACGGCGATTAGGGACATCGGGGCCAAGGCGGCAATTAAATTACAAATAACTAGCCATTCTTCGATGCCATAGGCAGGCTCTGGTATCTCATCCATAAACATTTCCTGTTCTGTAAAGGCCTTAAGTTCTTTATCAGTCAGGCTTTTGGCTATTGGTCTTGTCACCCTGCTATACATTGGGAGCCTCAAACTCTTCTTGAGAAATCAT
>Ga0255762_10000656_pt1 | contig 30658 bp, 26 predicted proteins | sample 101ome_16_FD_179962 | JGI IMG/M metagenome (GOLD analysis project Ga0255762, IMG submission 179962) | Coastal salt marsh microbial communities from the Groves Creek Marsh, Skidaway Island, Georgia - 101401AT metaG (version 2) | ecosystem: Environmental > Aquatic > Marine > Intertidal zone >...
CATATTTGATTTCATCATCCTTGATCTTGAAGGATAATTGACAACCAACGCCGCAATATGGGCACACCGACTGAACCTCGCGGTCATAATCCTTGCTGTCACCATGCTGCGCGTCATCAAGAACGCTAGCTGGCATCAACGCACCGGTTGGACAGGCCTGAACGCACTCACCGCACGCCACACAGGTCGACTGCCCCATTGGATCATTCATATCAAATACGATCTCGGCATTAAGACCGCGGCCCGCCATGCCGATAACATCATTCACCTGCACTTCACGGCAAGCCCGAACGCACAAGTTACAATGGATACAAGCATCAAGATTGACACTCATTGCGACGTGACTGTCATCTAGCAACGGCACATGGCAAGCATCACGCGCCGGAAACCGGCTTTCCGACACCCCGTTTAATGCCGCCATATCAAGAAAATGCGACGATGCGTCATGCGGCTGCTCAGGCTGATCAGCAGCCAATAGCTCTACCACCAGCGCCCGCGATTTCTCGGCACGCTCACTCGCTGTATGCACGACCATGCCATCCTGCACAGGCCGGATACAAGATGCCGCCAAGACGCGCTCTCCCTCAATCTCAACCATACAAGCACGGCAATTGCCGTCGGAGCGATATCCGGGCTCTGGCTTGTGACACAGGTGCGGGATCAAAGTACCCTGAGCTTGTGCCGCTTCCCAGATGGTGGAGCCTTCTGGCACGGAAACATCCTTGCCATCCAGTTTAATGGTTACAGTTTTTTGCGGCGTTGAATCGAGCATGTGAGCCTCAGCTAACTTCTTCAGAGAAATGTTTCATCGTCAAACGAATAGGGTTAGGAGCAGCCTGTCCCAATCCGCAGATAGATGCGTCCTGCATCACATCACACAGATCATTCAACAGCGGCTGATCCCACTTGTCGGCCTGCATCAGCTGCACGGCCTTGCCACATCCGGTACGACATGGCGTGCATTGACCGCAGCTTTCATCTTCGAAAAACCGCAGCATATTCAGCGCCGCATCACGTACCCGATCCTGATCAGACAACACCACAACAGCGGCCGATCCGATAAAGGTGCCGTGCGGCTGCAATGTATCAAAATCAAGCGGCACATCATTTAAACTGGCCGGCAAAAGACCCGATGATGGCCCACCGGGTTGATAGGCCTTAAAGACGTGACCTTCGGCCATGCCACCAGCCGCCTCGATGATGTCCGTGATGGTCGATCCGGCGGGCAAAAGATGCACGCCCGGATTAGCAACCCGTCCCGAAACCGAATAGCTGCGCAATCCAACGCGGCCATTCTTTTCAACTGACGACAGCACCTCTGGCCCCTCGCGGCAAACCCGCGCAATCCAGTGCAAGGTTTCGATATTGTGAACCAATGTTGGCCGATCAAAAATTCCCACCTGCGCCACATAGGGCGGGCGGTGCCGCGGCAAACCGCGCTTACCCTCGATGGATTCGATCATTGCGCTTTCTTCACCGCAGATATAGGCACCCGCCCCGCGACGAAGGTCAATATAACCCTCGGGCACCAGTCCCGCAGCTTCTAACGCCGCAATCTCGTTGGCCAGAATTTTCAGAACAACCGGATATTCATCCCGCATATAGATAAAACAGGTATCAGCCTCGACTGCCCATGCGGCAATCAGCATCCCCTCAAGGAACAAATGCGGGGTTCGCTCAAGATAGTACCGGTCTTTGAATGTACCCGGCTCACCCTCGTCACCATTGACCGCAAGATAGCGCGGCCCTTCGGCTGCACGAACAAAGCCCCATTTCTTGCCCGACGGAAAGCCCGCACCGCCAAGCCCGCGAAGGCCGCTCTGATTTACCAGATTCTGAACTGCCGCCCAATCGCCATCTTGGCGCAGCGACACCAGCTGCTCATACCCCCCGGTCGCGCGGTAAGCTGCCAGATCCTGATAATCGGTCATGTGCGGATGCGTATCATCAGCCGCAATCGCCGCCTCAACCTTTTCAGGTGTGGCAAAATCGATGTGGTTATGCCCAATTTCAAGCACTGGCGCGGTATCACAGCGCCCCATGCACGGTGCCCGCAATACGCGCACTTTGGCCGGATCAAGCCCGTCCTCAAGTGCCGATTTTAGCGCCTGCGCCCCGGCCAACTCACATGACAACGAGTCGCAAACCCGAATAGTCAGGGCTGGCGGTGGCGTTTCGCCGTCTTTCACAACGTCAAAATGCGCGTAAAAGGTTGCGACTTCATAGACTTCGCTTTGCGCCAAACGCATTTCATCAGCCAGCGCATTGAGATGCGCCACGCTGAGATGGCCGTAGTGATCTTGAATGAGGTGCAGATGCTCGATGAGCAAGTCCCGCCGCCGCGGCCGGTCGCCTAAAAGCGCCCGAACCTCACCCAATGCACCATCGTCAACCTGACGCCCTTTTGGGGTTTTACGCCCTTTTCCGGGAGCCGATTTCCATACGCCGATATCGCCGTCAAAAGTATCCACTTAACTCTCCTAAATTGCATCTAAAGTGTCACATTTCACGCCCGCGCCGTCAAATACAATATTTGGTATACCAGAAAAAAATTCTTCTACAACGAAGTGATAGCGCTTGTACCCTAATTCACCAGCGACACCATATGCATACCGAAAGCGACAAATTCTAACCTGCAAAAAAAATCTTTTAGAAATCGGTGCCAAGCCAAGAATTGACGGATAATTATGGCTGCGCTACCACATACCCCTATCGTGGTTTTTCAAAAACACCAAACCATGTTTAAAATCTAGAACCAAGCTCACCCTGCCGATCAGAGAAGGATGTATTATGAGCCTACCATCGCAAATGACCGTCATCGAAATGCGCGAAGCTGGCGGCCCTGATGTTCTGATCACTGGCAGGCGCGACGTTCCAGCGCCCACCGCCGGCGAAGTGGTGATCAAAGTAACCGCCGCGGGTGTAAACGGACCCGACCTTGTTCAGCGTCGCGGTCATTACCCCCCGCCAAAGGGCGCCTCAGATCTATTGGGCTTGGAGGTATCTGGCGAGATTGTTGCGCTTGGCAGCGCGCAAACGGCGTGGGCGATCGGCGACCGGGTTTGTGCGTTAACCAATGGCGGGGGCTATGCTGAATATGTCGCCGTGAATGCCAGCCATTGCCTGCCGATCCCCGAGGGGGTTGACGAGATTGACGCCGCTGGCCTGCCAGAAACCTATTTCACCGTTTGGTCCAATGTGTTCTTTGGACATCAGCTAAAAGAGAACGGTATCTTTCTTGTGCATGGCGGTGCCGGCGGTATTGGTTCTACCGCAATCCAGATCGGTGCAGCGATGGGACTGCAAATATACACCACCGCAGACTCACCCGACGCCTGCGCCTATTGCGAAGATCTGGGGGCAAAACGCGCCATTAATTTCAAGCAAGATGATTTTGTACCCATTCTGCGTGAGGCTGGCGGTGCCGATATCATTCTTGATATCATTGGCGGTGAGTATGTCGCGCGCAACATCAAAGCAGCGCAGGCAGATGCGCGCATTATCCAGCTGGCGTTTAATCTTGGCTCAAAAATGGAACTTGATCTGATGCCGGTGATGCTAAAACGCCTTACCCTAACCGGATCAACCTTGCGCTCAAGGCCAGAGGCATTCAAATCGGCTGTTGCTACGGATTTGCAAAAAATGGTGTGGCCGTTTTTCGCCGCAAAACCAGCCAAATTACGCGCAACAACCTTTACCAGATTTCCTCTTGCTGATGCCGCTAAGGCGCATGAATTAATGGAGTCCGGAAGCCAGCGCGGGAAAATTCTACTAACGCTTTAGGGCGGTTTAGGGGCTGGTAAAACGAGCTGTTGACGGGGGTTGTTGACGGGGGCTATTTGCGGCGCGTCTGGCCGCATTTCAGTTAGTCCCAGTCGACATCAAAATGGGTAACAACATCGCGAATTTGCGCCGCATCAAGCCCACGCGCCGGAAGGCCGCGCAATAATAGCGCCAGCCTAGCGGTTTCTTCCAATTCTTCAATCGCATAGACCGCGGCCTCTAAGCCCTTGCCCGCCACAACCGGCCCATGATTAGCCAGCATTACCGCACTGTGTTTTCCGGCCAGCCCCCTGATTGCATTGGCAACCGCCGCATCACCCGGTCGGAAATAAGGCAGCAACGCAACCTTGCCAAGCCGCATTATCGAATAGGCAGTCACAGGTGGCAGAAAATTGGCAGCATCATCGACCGGCAAGGTCGATAAGGCAACTGAATGGGTCGAATGAAGATGCACAACCGCCCCAGCCTTTGAACGGGTCTCGTAAAAAGCGGCGTGAAGCGGCATTTCCTTGGTTGGCGTCTCACCAGAAATCAGCTTACCAGCAGCATCAAACCGACTTAGCGTTGCCGGATCTAACCTGCCAAAGCAGCTGTCGGTAGGCGTTACAAGCAGCCCGCCGTCATTGCAACGCACCGATATATTGCCACTGGACCCAACGGTTAACCCGCGGTCAAACATTGATTTTGCCAGCAGGCATATCTGCTCGCGTATCTGTGATTCATTCATCCTGCGTCACCCGCCAAAACCGCCGCTGCCTTCAAAAAGAAATCATCAGCCCCAAAATTTCCTGATTTCAGAGCGATCGTCAGATTGGGTCCGGCACGCATCGCCGGCACACCTGGATCAATCTCCGGCCCCATTGACAATGCAGTCAGCCCCAAGGCCTCGACCACCGCACCTGAGGTCTCGCCGCCAGCAACAACCAGCCGTTCAATCCCCGCTGCAACAAGCGCTTTGGCAAGATCGCCAAAGAGACGATCAAGCCGTTCCGCCACAGCCGTGACGCCAAATTCAGCCTGTACCGCCTGCACCGATTGCGGCGAGGCTGATGAATATAGAACCGGCACCCCATCCGCGGCCAAAACCCAGCTAACCAGCGCATCCGGCGTTATCTCATCGCGCATAACGCGCGCAACATCAATTTCAAATTGCGCGCTGGTCTTGGCGTGAACGGCCAGCTGGTTACGCGTTGCCTCAGAACAAGATCCGCTTAGTACAGCACAGCGCCCGGCCTGCCCCTGCCACTCGGTCTTTGCGCCTGATATCAAACCGGCCGTGGCAAAATTTGCCGGTAACCCCATTGCGACACCCGAACCGCCCGTAACCAAAACCGAATCACGCGCCGCCGCGCCAATTGCCAGCAAATCATCGTCATGGATCGCGTCAACCACAATCAATTTGCGGTTTTGCTGCGCCTGCGCGGCCAGTGCCTTTCGGATTGCATCACTGCCCGCTGTTACAATTGTCATGGGGACATGGCCGACCGCACCACGGGTCTGGCGGGCAAGGACACGGCGTAAATCAGCATCGCGCATTGGCGTCAGCGGATGGTCTTTCATCGGGCTGTCTGATAGCAGTTGGTCTTTGACAAATAAATGACCTTGGAATACCGCGCGTCCGGTTCCAGGAAAGGCTGGACAGACGATCACCTGATCGGCCGAAAGTGCCGCTGCCAACGCTTCGGCGACGGGGCCAATATTGCCCTCATCGGTGGAGTCGAATGTTGAACAATATTTAAAGAAAAACTGCTTACAGCCCTGATCTTGCAGCCATTTCAAAGCATCAAGTGACTGCCGAATGGCCTCGGCTGCAGGGATAGATCGCGATTTTAGCGCAACTACACCTGCCTCAACGGCGGCTGGCGCAGGCACCGATGGCACGCCGCTATATTGTACAACCGCCATTCCAGCCTTGGCCAATGTGTTGGCAAGGTCGCTTGACCCGGTAAAATCATCTCCAATACAGCCAAGCAACATCGTGCCGATCCATCCTTTATTATGTAACCCCGCAAAACCGTCAGGCGGGGCCAGCATATCATGCTGGCGCGTAACTTCTAGTATGAAGTCCTGCCCATACCAGATGGCAAAGCTGCAATGGTTGCTAGGCGTGAAGCTCGAGTACGCGCTGCATTGAAGGGCGCGCCCGCATCAACGCATCATGTGCCCTTATTTTTGGAAATGGCGTCAGATCCACCCCGTCATCACCAAACCAGCGCGTTACCAACGCCATATAGGGATCGCAAAAGGAAAACTTATCACCAAGCACAAAAGGCCCGTTCAAATAATGCGTTTCAATCATCCGTGCACATTCAGTCATGTTTTCTTTGACCTTGGCACGCATCGACTGGTGTGCCGCCGCATCATCGGCCCAGCGTGCGCCCCGATGCTTGTGCGCGTGCGCAACATGGACGGTTGAGGCCATATAGCTGTTGATGGATTGCGCGATGGCAAACTCAAACGGATCAGTTGGCGCAAGATCATGTTCGGGAAACCGGTGCGCAAGATAGGCAAGGATTGCCGGCGTTTCGGTTAAAATGCCCTTTTCGATTACAAGTGCGGGCAATCGTCCCTTGGGATTGATAGCGAGATAGGCTGGCGATTGCTGTTCATTCGTCGTGAAATCAATGCGGACTGCTTTATAGTCAACGCCAATGTCCTCAAGCAATATGTGCGGAGCATAGGCCGCAGAACTTTTCGCGTAATAAAAAATCAACATGATTACCTACCTATCTCATTATTAAATGATTGTGTTAGACGGTTGCTAGCGCGCTTCGTGTGGCAATGCAGAAACACCGTGATCAGCCGCCAATTTTGCCAAAAGCCCAAGGTCAGACGCTGCATAGGGTATCCCCGATTGACGTCGCTCTGCCTCTAGCCGCGCCTCGATCTCGCCCGGCATCAAGATTTCGGTAAACCCATCTGCCAGCGGATTTGCCTTGATCCGCATCACCAGTTCATCCATCCGGTCACGAAATCCCTGTTCAGTGACAAAAATACCCGGCTTTAACGCCATGAAAAAATGTCCGACATTCTGCGGTCGATCCCAAACAGTATATTGATCCGGAACATCCCCGCCAAAATTAGCCCCGGAAAACACCCCTGCAAGAATTTCCATTAACATCGAAATCCCCGACCCCTTATAGCCGCCCATCGGTAAAACAACCCCGCGAAGTGCCGCGCTGGGATCGGTCGTGGATTGTCCATTTTCATCGAGTGCGTAGCCTTCGGGGATTGGCTCGCCGCGTTTTTCAGCAAGACGTATTTTGCCGCGTGCCGCAACGGCTGGCGACATATCCAATATGAAAGGCGGCAATTTTCCCGACGGCGCAGCGGCCCCAAACGGGCTGGTGCCGAGCAATCCTTCGCGCCCGCCCCATGGGGGCATGGCCTTTGACGCGTTGGTAAAGACAAAGGCAAAATAACCAGCCTTTACCGCTTGCAAAAGATAGGTAGCAGCCATACCGAAATGATTGCTATTGCGGGCAGCAACAACCCCGACACCGCAAGTTTCCGCCATCGCGATCGCCTCTTGCATGGCACGCCGCCCCACCAGAAAGCCGAACGCATTATCCCCATCCAGCGATGCACAGGCAGCAACCGGCTTGTCCAGCTTCATCTCAGGAGTGCCATTAACAAGCCCCCGCTGAACCCGCTCGACATATACCGGAAGCCGCGATAGGCCGTGCGTTTGCACGCCGCGCAAATCAGCCTCAACCAGACATTCGGCAATGATTGCCGCATGGTCGGCGCTGACCCCTTGTCCGGCCATGATCGCGGCGGCAAAATTGATGGCATCATCCAGTTGCACATAGGCCACAGATGATGGCGAAGTAGATTTGACGTTTTTGTCGGACATGATGGGTCTCTTTACTTAATGCCGGAACCTGATGCCGGAACCTGATGCCAGTTTTTTTCAAAATAGATTATGCTGATGGGGTTAGCATCGCCTCCAGACCGTCGGCATAAGCCGTTGTCCCCAATGCCCCGCCAAGATCGGCCGTTCGTGTGCTAGGGCTGGCAACCGCCGCCGTGATTGCTTGTTCGATTGCGTCAGCCGCAGCAATGAAATTTGCAGCATCACGCCGCTCGCCAAGCCAGCGTAATAACATTGCCGCAGATCCGATTAGCGATGATGGATTGGCCTGATCCTTGCCCGCCAATGATGGTGCCGATCCGTGCTGAGCCTGCGCCATGGCGAACTGATCACCAGCATTCAATGATGCCGCCATGCCAAGGCTACCAGCAATTTCAGATGCTTCGTCTGATAGAATATCGCCATACATATTGGTTGTAACAATCACATCAAACTGGCTCGGATCACGGATCAACAATGCCGCCATGGCATCAATAATTTGTTCTTCATATTCAAAATCAGGAAATTCATCGCGAACCGCCCGCACCGCCTCAAGAAACAGCCCATCCGATACATTAAAAACATTGGCTTTGTGAACAACGGTAACTTTGCGCCGGCGCTGGGCAGCCAATTCAAAGCCGGTTCGGGCAATTCTGGTCGAGGCGTGGCGCGTGATTTTCCGCACTGATAATGCCATATCTTCTGTCGGCATAAACTCTGCGCGCCCAAAAAACATTGATCGGTCGGAATAAAATCCCTCGGTGTTTTCCCGGGCAATGACCAAATCAATCTTGTCGCCAACGCGTGGCGGCAGGCCCTCATAAGATTTTGCCGGTCTGATATTGGCATAAAGATCAAGATGCTTTCGAAGGAAACCCGACGGATTGATCCCGCCTTGATCAGCGGGCGGGTAGTCAAAGGTCGAAACCGGCCCCATGACAATTCCATCAGCCGCCCGCGCCGCCTCTAGAACATGCTCTGGAAAAGTCGTGCCCACTGTTTTAAGCGCGTTAAAGCCAATTTCATGCGAGGTGAATGTCAGACCAAGAGCAAAGCGCCGATCCACCGCGTCAAGAATACGCCGGGTAGCCGCAGTAATTTCAGGGCCAATCCCATCGCCTTCAAGACACAGGATTTCGACGGGGTCGTTTGTTTTAACTGTCTCTGACATGCGTTTAATCCTTCCTTTGACCAGTGGCTATTGACCGCATTTGGTCCAGAATTATTGGCTCATTTATTTAAATTCTAGATTAACAATATCTTTTAATTCATTATAATTATTGAAATAATACTCAGGCGACAATGACTCGATGCTGGTTTTGCGATAGCCTTTGGTAAATAGCGCAAATGGTTGTCCAGCGGCGGCGGCAGTGTCTCGATCTATCTCGCTATCACCAACAAAAAGACATGATTTCACATCGATCGACGCCATTGCATGGTTCAGCATTTCAGGATCGGGTTTGCGGCTGGCAAGCTGATCCCCGCCGATCACCGTATCAAAGAATTTAGTGAGACCAAATTGATCAAGAACAATCTTTGTTGGCGCCAGCGGCTTGTTCGTGCAGATACCAAGACGAAAGCCGCTATCTTGTAGCCATGTGAGGCTATCAATTGCGCCGTCGAAAACCGTGGTTAAATCGGCCGCGCCCGCCGAATAAAGACGCAGAAAATCAGCCAGACCGGTTGCGCATGAAGCCTCATCCGCCGGCAGGTTTTGCGCGTTTAGCGCCCGCATGACCAAATTGGCCGACCCTTTTCCGATAAAGCTGCGCACCGTCGCAAGGTCAAGCGGCGGCGCATCGCGAATCTGTAAAACATCGTTTAAAGCTGCATGAATATCCCCAACACTGTCTATCAGGGTGCCATCCAAATCAAATATGACCGCTTTTGCCACGCGCTTAAGTCTCCAGTGAATGAACGGTTCAGGACGGAACCGACAAAGTCAGGCAGGTTGTGAACAAAGCTTAGTCAGCAATGACCGCTTTGCCGAATGATTTATGCACCCTGAGACAAGTTTTTTTTCACACCACTGACAAACGCCAAATTTTTATGCGGCAATCCATAATCGACACTGGCAATCGGTCATTGAATAGGGAATATTCGTCGGCGAGAGACCCTGACCTATTCGTTATGAAAACACCGGCGATGACCATAGATGTGCATTGGCCGCGTTTTTTTAGGAGACTATTTATGTCCAAACCATCCCAAGCAAATCCAGCAAACCCGCTCGCCGCCCCCTTGGCCGGCGTTCGCGTGCTTGAACTCGGCCAGATTGCCGCTGGCCCATTTACCGCGTCCCTATTGGCTGATCTGGGCGCGGATGTGGTGAAGATCGAACGTCCCGATGGCGGGGATGGGATGCGTCAATGGCCGCCGCTTAACAAAACCGATGATGGCGGCGTGTATAGCGAGAATTTTGCCTCGGTGAATCGGAACAAACGCAGTGTTGCGCTGGATTTGAAAAGCCCCGACGATATCGCGCTGCTGAAATCACTGGTGGCAGAGGCTGATATTCTGGTGGAAAATTACCGCCCCGGCGTGTTGCCGCGTCTTGGGCTTGGCTATGATGATTTGCGCGCGGTTAATCCAAAGCTGATTTACTGCTCAATTTCCGGCTATGGGCAAACCGGCCCCTATGCCAGCAAAGGTGCCTTTGATGTAACGGTTCAGGCGATTGCAGGCATTATGAGCGTTACCGGCGAGCCCGGCGCACCACCGGTAAAATGCGGCGTGCCAATCGGTGATTTCTGTGCGGGTCTTTATGCAGGTTTCAGCGTTCTTGCGATGTTGCGCAACGCCGAGCAGACTGGTGAAGGCACGCATATTGATTGCTCGATGCTGGGCAGCCTGCTAGGTGTCTCGGCGCTTCAAACGAGTGAATATTTTGGCAATCAGATACCGCCCGAACGGCTCGGCTCGGCGCATCCCCGTAACGCGCCCTATCAGGCTTTCGAGGCCGCTGACACGCATTTTGTGATCGCCGCAGGCAATGATAAACTATGGCATGAAGTCTGTGCCGCCGTTGGTATGGAGGAATTGGCGATGGATGCAAGATTCATAACACAAGTCGACCGCGCCAAAAATCAGGCCGCACTTGTTGCGATATTGGCACCGGTTTTCAAAAGCCGCAATGCCGCCGACTGGCTTGTTGAAATGGACCGGCGCAATGTTCCGTGTGCGCCAATTAATGATTTTTCCGAGATTCTGAGCGATCCCCACGTCCAGCATATGGGGATCGTAAAGCCGCTGGAATTGCCGAACGGTAACAAAACCAATAGCGTTAGCTTCCCGATCGCCATTTCCGGCGTTGATACCAGCCGCATGCGGCCACCGCCTGTTCTTGGCGCGCATAATGATGAAATCATCGCCGAATGGCTTAGCAAACACAGTATGGCAGACAAGGATGCGTAACATGAGCGACGCCTCAGAAGAAACACCCGTCATTATCGAACATAACGGCAGCGTCACCTCGTTAAAAATGAACCGGCCGGACCGGTTGAATGCGGTGAATGCCGACATGATCGAGGGTTTACTTGAGGGGGTAAACGAGGCTGTTGCCCGCGGCGCATCGCTGGTTGTTTTCACCGGCGAAGGGCGCGCCTTTTCCGCCGGATTTGACCTTGGCGGCCTTGATCAGCAAAACGATGCTGATCTGGTGTACCGTTTTGTTCGGGTTGAGGAATTATTGCAGGCCATCTATCGCTTGCCGATCGCCAGCGCCGCATTTGTTCAGGGGCGATGCTTTGGCGCGGCCGCCGATATTGTCGCATCCTGTCGCCACCGGATTGCTGCACCGGACAGCAGCTTTCGCATGCCCGGCCTGCAATTTGGCATTGTTCTTGGCACCCGTCGGCTTGCGCGGTTAATCGGTGGTGATGCAGCGTTGGATCTTTTGGAAACTTCGCGCATCTTTAGTGCCGATGAGGCATTAGAATGCGGCTTTGTTACCGATGTCATGCCGTTTGATCACTGGCCAGGTCACCTCGACAAGCTGGCAACGGACGCGGCCAATCTAAAGGCTGATGCCAAGGCTGCGTTACTTGCGGCGACCCGCGATGATGGTGGGCTTGACCACGATCTTGCGGCACTTGTGCGCTCGGCGGCCAAACCCGGGCTTGTTGCCCGTATTCAGGCATTTGTCGCCACTCAGGTCAAAAAGTAGCGTTTTCAGGTCCCCGATGCCGCTCCAAAAGCTCATTGCGGTCAGGCCAATGACCTTCAGCAACCGCATTAAAAAATACGTCACATTCAGCATTGAAACGCTGCGGATCCTCAAGATTCAAAAGATGACCGGATTTTGGCCATACCGAAAGGCCAGCAGTCGGAATCACCCGCTTCAACCAGAGATTTGTATCAAGGCATGGGTCATCCTCATCACCTACCATGAGCAACACGGGGGTTTTCACTGCGGCAAATTCAGTGTCGAAATCATGTAAGCTCGGTCGTGCAGCCTGAACCATTTTTTGCGTCAATCCGCTTCCAATACCTGGATGCTCTCCAAGCTGGATATAAAACTTCTCCCATTCCGCAAAATTCTTTTCCCGAAGTTGGATACGATTATGCCCATAGGCCAGATGATCAGCAGGCATAAATTCGCGCTCCGAAGCTGCTTGAGCAAGAACCCTACATTTTTCAATGAATTCAGACCGTCCTGTCGGAAAGGCGCCTGAACCACCACTTGCCGCAACCAACGAGCGCACTCGTTGTGGATGACGCAAACACATCATCAAGCCGGTAAATGCACCCATGCTGAGCCCAACAAAATGCGCCTTTTCAATGCCTAGGCTATCAATGAGTGCTAGCACATCATCAAGCGATTTCTGCCAACCATATTCAGCCTCAATGGTTGGAACCTCTGACGGTGGATAACCCCGACAAGCCAAAGCAATTGCAGTGTGCTTCATGGAAAAATGTGCCATTTGTTGTTGCCAGCTGCGCACATCACCACCAAACTCATGCAAAAAAATCACCGCATCCCCTTGCCCAACCTTTTCATAATAAAGTCGACAATTATTAGAATCAAAGTAAGGCATTGTTGTTTCTCGCGGCTATTTCATTCATCGAACTATATATCCCAGCTTTTGAAGCATTCTGGCTGGGCAACCGTATAAAAGTTTTAAAACCATAAAACCATCTTGGTGCGTAGCCTTCTAATTCTCTTTAAGGGTGTTGAGGCGGCTATCTCGCCCACAACTGAAGCGATAATACTTATACTTGAAAGTCTGCTTCTTATAAAAATCCTGATGCTCTTCTCGGACAGGGTAGAATGTGCTCTCAGGCTCAATTGGTACAACGGAATTTTTAGGCGCCAAACGCTGTGCAATCAGGCGCTCAGATTCGTTCTTATAATAGATAGCTGGGCTGTAAGAGCGTCCACGGTCACAAAACTGACCTCCATTATCTTCATAATCGATAGTAGCAAAAACATGCCTAACTAGTTCTTCATATGAAATGATAGTAGGGTCGTAAACAACTTGTGCAGCCTCGCGGTGGTCACCCCATTTACCCGGCTCGTATCGCGGGTTCGCAGTCGTGCCGCCAGTGAAGCCACTAATGACTTCGGTGACACCGTCAAGGTTTTCTGTGTCCGCCTCGGTGCACCAAAAACAACCCCCAGAATAGGTAAAGGTTTCAGCGGTTGCCGCAGTTGAAGCCACACTGGAAAACATAAAAAGCGTCGCCGCGGCAAAGGTGATTGTTTTCATGTTCTAATTCCCTCATTTGTTGAGCGTTCAAACATCTATCGGCAATTTGATAGCGTCACTCAGCATAAGGCAATTTTAGCTACACGATACAAATTTGTGTGTGCAAGCGTTTGATCTTGGGACTTGCTTCAGAACCCGTGAACTGGGCCCCAAACATTAAATATTGAGCAATGATCAAGGACGACGCATCAAGGCCTGTGGTTTTTAGGATTGTTACTTTTGTCGCATAGTAAGCGACCCACGGCTCACGGGGCAGCTTTCGGGCTGCCCTTTTTTGTGCCGAAGCCAAAGAACGGTTACTCTTCTTCAAAAGCGGTAACGCGTTATTTCGGGTATCACCTTATATACGTCGGAAAATAGAAAAATATTTTTTGATTAAAAATAGGCGTTACACGCGTTAAAACGTTACAGAGGTTTTAAAGACATGCTTAGAGATAATTTCAGTTAACAGCTTTAGGAAAAATGGAGGAGTGGAAGTCTTCCAAGAAAACTATTAAATTATTGGAAAATATAAATAATCTTGAAATTGTTAGCTATCGTCCCACATTCCATCCCACATCCAGTTTACAAAAGGCCGAATGCAAGCAATGATCCGTGGGAGCCCGAATTTTATTTGGTGTAGCTTTGTCCATCATGGTCAAACTCACTCCTATTTAAGCGGAATTACTTGATGAAAATTGAGACTACAGAAGCACATCTTATAAGCGTGCCACTCAAAGTTAAAACATGGACCGCACAAGAATCATTTTCTGAGATGTCCTGCCTTTTAATCGAAATCAACACCGATAGCGGGCTTCAAGGGGTTGGCCAAGTCACTGGACCAAACCTCTCAAAGGTGCTTGATTATGTTCAAGAATTTGGTGCTATCATCAAAGGCATGGATGCTCGATCCTCAACTGTGATCTGGGATAAACTTTTTTCACTTACTTCACCGCGTCCTTATGGTGCGAACGCTAAAGACGGGTTACCCCCACCTCTGTCCAGAACGGACAGGCTTCAGATCACTGCAGCTATTGGAGGTATCGATAATGCGCTTTGGGACATCAAAGGAAAAGCTGCCAATATGCCAGTGTTTAGGTTACTTGGAGGCGAAAAATCCAGAATTCCGGTCTATGCGACTGGCGGCTATCTAAAAAAGGGCGCACCTATAACAGCCTGCGCAGCCGAACTGAAAGCCTTCATTGATCAGGGGTATACAGCAGTTAAACTAAAGGTTGGGCATCACACATTGGAAGAAGAAGTTAAACGCGTCAAAGCTACGCGGGAGGCTATTGGTGACGCCATGTTGATGCTGGACATGAATGCTTGCTACGACCTCAACGAATGCATCCATTTTGCCAAAGCGGTGGAGCCCTTCAACCTTACATGGCTGGAAGAACCACTCCATTGGTATCTCCAGCCAGCTGATTTTGCTAAGTTAGCTGAGGCCACATCAATACCTATAGCCCATGGTGAACGTCTATTTGACAGATTCACGGCTAGAGACTTCATCGAGAACGGTGGCATCAAATTTATTCAGTTTGACTCAACCCGTCATTCAGGTTTCACCGAGCATTTAAGAATTGCCCACATGGCTGAACAAAATGGCATATTCATTGCGCCGCACCTTGCCCCGGAAATGCATGGACATTTAGTATCAGCATTTCCACGAGCTGGCTTTATAGCAGAATCACACGGAGACCCGGATAGGAACCCATTATGGCATGGAGGTCTTTTTTCCAAAAAAGCTGAAATAAAGGAAGGCTATCTTCATCTGAATGAAAGTGCTGGATTTGGTTATGATATCGATTGGAATTTTGTAGCCAAATATCGGGTCAATCAATGATTCCTAAAAGACTATGAAAACAAGCTTAATGCTACTGTTTGTTTGATTTGCGTGGTCTGGATTCAAGTTAGCATTAAAATAGCATTAACATTAAAATAACATAGGAAAATTGGTAAAAGGAAGAACAATGTCTGAAATGCCAACGGTTCAAGTTGCCGGAGTTTATCATCGCCGCGTTGGTGATTTAACTATTACAGCGTTATCCGACGGCTATCTCTCAGGTGACGTAGATATCATGCGCAATATTGATTACGCCGACGCGCGTGCGTTGCTTGCGCAACATTTTAATGCCAACCGTTGCACTCATATTAACGCTTTCATTGTGCGAAATGGGGCACGCTTGGCATTAATCGAAACCGGGGCTGGCGATTACATGCAAGCATCTGCAGGCAAGATGCTCGCCAACATGAAAGCGGCAAACATTGACCCGCTAACGATCGACACAGTTCTTTTAACACATATGCACCCAGACCATTCAGCCGGTTTGTTCAATATGGTCAGCCAATCTCAGAATTTTCCCAATGCAGAACTGGTGGTGCACGAGAACGAGCCAAAACACTGGTTGAATGACGCTGAAATGGAAAGGGCTGACGAACGCGGCAAACGCCTCTATTTTCAAGCCACAAGAGAGCAAATTGCACCTTACAAAAAGCAAACACGGCTATTTAGCAACCAAAGCGAGGTGTTTCCGGGTATTCATGCCATTCATGCATTTGGCCACACGCCCGGGCATTGCTGCTATCTTGTAGAGAGCAATGGGCAAAGCTTGCTAATTTGGGGCGACACGGTGCACGTACCTGAAATCCAGCTGGCACGCCCTGAAGTGGCTATCGCTTTTGACTCTGATATTGAGACTGCCATTCGAACACGTAAACGAATTTTTGATATGGCTGCTAGTGAGAAAATGCTAGTCGCAGGAATGCATTTGCATTTCCCCGCCTTCAGTCACCTAGCCCGTGAAAAAGAAGGATATCGTCTCTACCCTGAACCATGGCGATTTGACCTGTAAGGCTTGCTAACGATCCGACCAAAGATTAGAGGAGTATGGCGGAAGGGGAAGTCTTCCAAAAGTTTTTGTAAGCTATTGAAAACGATTCATGAATTAAAACAGCTGAATTTTTGTCCCACATTTCGTCCGACACTCCACCCACAAAAGCCTATTTGCAAGCGTTGACACAGCCAAGGCACCTTGGTGTTCATAAGCTAACAAACAGCATCATGGGTGCTAATATTTTACCAAACGCCTCATCATTTCAGTGCCCAAAATTGGACCTACCCCCAAAAAAGCCAGTGTAACTGGCCAGCCCATACTTTGCGCCATTATTGGAATTGTCTGCACGACAATAGCCGCCAGTAAAAAACCGATTGCTGTCTGAAATGTGAGCAGACTACCGGCACGGTCTGGTGGTGCATTATCGGCAACGAGAGCTGAAAATTGTGCGCTATCAGGAATTACGAATACCCCCCACAAAAAGACAAATAAGATGGTTAAAGTTGGTGGGCCACCAAAACTAATCGCCGTTGCAATTGCAAGCCCCCCGCTTATTGCCATCGCTCCACCAGCAACTACCGCTTTGCCAATCTTATCGGCCAAAACTCCAGCAAAAACGCACAATAGTCCGCCAAAACTTATTGAGATAAATGTTGTTATTCGCGCTACTTTTATAGGGTCATCAACGCCTGACAAGGTAAGAGATGCCGTCAGCGCAGCTGCAATCCAAGCCCAGAACGCATAAAGCTCCCACATGTGACAAAAATATCCTGCATATGCCAATCGGACCTTTGGCAATCGCCAAGCCAACCAAAGTACAGACGGATCAAAACGTGCTGCAGTTGCATGGTATGGGCCAAGCCGTGCAAACATTATCAACCCTGCGGCAACAAACGCGAGGAGGCTGGCCAAAAAGACTGTTAAACGCCAGTCTGCACCACCAATTAAAACTAAGCCGTGCGGAGCAGCTGAACCAAGCGTGAGTGCTCCAACAAGCATTCCAACCACAATACCTCGACGCTTCACCGTCCATCCGACGGCAATTTTCATACCTACGGGATATACTCCAGCAAGGCAGAATCCTGTTATACCCCTCAGTAATATTTGAACTGAGCTTCCAGGTATTGTTAGGACCAATAGCAAGTTGCTAAGGGCAGCGATGATTGACCCAACAGCAAAAACTTTTCTAGGATCATAGCGGTCTGCGGTGCCATGATAAGCTAACATTAAAGCTCCAATCACGAAACCAACCTGAACCGCGGTTGAGAGCAATCCCTCAGTCCAAGCGCCAATTTCAGCCTCTATCGCCAATTCAGGCAAAATCGCATTGGACACGAACCATAAAGACATTGCGCCAACTTCGGCTAATAACAAAAGTCCAATACTTCGCTCACTGCCATGATCTAAGTAGCGTCTACTCATCAAGCACTTTGGCCAAGAATGCCATGACGTAGCGCAGTCCTATCTGCTTTTCCAGTTGGCCCAAGCGGCAGCTCCTCCCCATAATGCACAACATCCGGCAACTTAAACCGTTCAGTTCGATCTTTAGCCCAATCAATTAAAGCTTGTTTGGTCGGAGCCTTCGCATTTTTGGGTACTACTAACATATGAATGGACTCACCAAACTTTGGGTCGGGAACGCCTGTTACTAAAACAGCTTTGATATCAGGGTGATCTGCAAAAACAGCCTCAACTTCAATCGGCGCAACCTTATTGCCACCTCTGTTTATTAGGTCCTTTATTCGGCCACGGAGACTCACACCACCATCTTCGTTGATTTCAGCAATATCGCCAGTTCTGATCCAACCGCCGCAAATTGTTTCGTCGGTTAACTCCGGCATATCTAGGTAACCAAGCATTGCAAAAGGGGTGTTGATAAGTAGTTCGGAGGTTAAAGGGTCTGTCTTAACCTGAATATGTCTTGCCGGATAACCAAGGCTGTCATTAGAAGGAAGGTCTATTTTATCACGACGAAAAATGTCACAGGTTCCGGTTTCGGTTAAGCCGTATATTCCATGTATGGAGGCATTTGGCCAACGTTTAAAAAGAGCACTGCTTAATTTGGAGTTCACTGCTTCTCCTCCGGTTAATATGTGCATGTGTCTTTCAACGCGCTCACCTTCCAACATTAGCCGCAGCATCGTCGGGACAGCTGCAAAGTGTGTTACTGGCTTGTCACGAATGATTTGGCTTGCCCAGTTAGCCGAGAACTGCTCTGTGATGTGAACTACCCCCTCTCTCATTAATGGCAAAAAAGTAGCCCACTGACCAAAGCTGAACTGGAGCTGCAAAGGCACCACAAAAAAGGGTTCCGTTTCCATATCGATAGACTCAAGGATTGTGTGAAATTTGGCTGAAATCCTGTCTCTCGATAGTACAACTCCCTTGGGCTTGCCGGTGGACCCCGACGTATATGTGATCATAGCAGCACCGTCCAGCAACAGACGCTTTGGTGGCATGACCTCTGAAATCTTTTTTAGTTCAGGCGGGCTGCGTTTTTTGAGGTTGGGCGTCGACAAAACGAATCTCGCGCGCGTTGAAGACTCAAGATAGACGCGCGTATTGTTATGGGATTTGTGGTGAAACGGTACAGCAACCCCTCCTGCCCCAATAACTGCCAAGATCTTAGCAATGTCTTCGGCGCGGCCTCCAATTGAAATAAGCACCGGTTCGCTGGGGGATAATCCAGATTGTCGGAGAGCCTTATGCAGAACGCTGGCCATCTGCTGAATATCGGCCATACTCAGCCAACCTAAGTCATCCCATACACCACCAGCGGTCGCTGCCATTAGCGCTGAGTGAAAATCAGTTACTTTCGACAGATCTCTGCTCAAACGCTAAACCTCTTGTCGCGCCACGTTAATGCTCCACGCAGCCCCCCTTTGCGGAGCTCATCGAGAAAAACTTGTTTGTCAACACTGCCTTCCCCTTCCAGCTCTAGGTCAATTTCTAATGAATGTTTTAACGCCCTTGCCATACCAGCAATTTCCATACTTTCGTTAATTTGTTGTTTTGTTCGTCGTATTACCATGGGGTCTACAACTGCTATTGCACGTGCCATTTTCAGCGCTGTTGCTAATACTTCATCGTCAGGAACAACTTGATTGACGATGCCAAGGTCACAGGCCTCCTCCGCGCCCAACTGATCTTTCCCAAGAAAAGCAATTTCTTTTGCTTTTTTTGGGCCAACAATCCAAGGCAGCAGCATTACGACAATGCCAGCCCCAAACTTAACTTCCGGCTCACCAAATGTTGCTGAAGTTCCAGCTATCGTAATATCACAGGCCATTGCGAGTTCGCACCCACCCGCGAGAGCCGGACCGTTTACAGCTGCGATAGTGGGTTTTTTTAGATTCCAGAAGCGCATGACGTTATCAAAGTCGCGCTGGAGGATTGGCCGCCACTCATCAATCCCTTTAGGCGTTTTTTGCGCCTGATCCTGTAAATCAAAGCCAGAGGTAAACGCCTTACCAGAGCCGGTCACAACAACAACTCTACAGGAGGGGTCCTTCTCAAACATGTCACAGGCAACAGCGATTTCTGACAGCATTTTTTGGCTCATCGCGTTGAGTCGCTCAGGCCGATCAAGCGTCAGCAAATAAACCGTATCCATACGGTCGATCTTGATTGTATCAAATTCCATGCAATTCCTACCTTTGCAATAATTGGATAAATACTCCAGCAGCAAGGTCCTCGGCCATAATAAAAAGACCTACCTTGGAACAAAGGACTTTTGACCAGAAATCTGGTATATTTTTATCCCTGCTGACAATGCCGAAGCAGTCTGACACGGTCAAGACCTTGAAATATATGAAGCAAGGTATGAAATGGGACATATTGTTGGCTAAATATTTCAGGGGCCCGTGCCAGTTGAAGGGCAGATTTTACCTAAAATGTTTTCTTGAAAACTCTATCAATAAAGAGACATGTCAGCAGCTGCTACCTCGGGAGCCAGACAAAGCCCGAGACCGCCTTTGATCCAATACCACAACAATGTTATTTCAAGCCTTGTGAACAGTTTCTCTCACCGAATTATGTTTCGCTGTGGCAATGAGGTAACACTCGCATATTATCGCATACAACAAGCGCTGTCACACACCTGTCACACAGAGATTGACGAGAGATGAATCATTATGGAACCCTAAACTAATCTTGAAGCATATTTTGACAGCCAAAACCTTATTTTTTTACCCAAATAAAAGTGGCAACCTAAGAAGAACTCAAACCGTGCTGAAACCAGTAAAAAGAGAGTAAGATATGCCAGCTGATGGAAAAAAACAAAAAAAGGCTGTCGTTGCTGATCTGCTGATCCGTGATGTGGAAATTTTCGATGGCAGTGGTGATGCTCCGTGGCGAGGAAGTTGCGCAATTGCCGATGGGCGCATCATTTCACTCAGCACTGCTGAAAGTCGAGCTGATACTCAGCCCATTAGAGCAAAACAGGAAATGGATGGCAGCGGGTTTGCCCTTGCCCCGGGTTTCATAGATATCCACACCCATGATGATATGGCGGTGTTTGATTCAAAGCGAATGAAGGCGAAGCTAAGTCAGGGGGTTACCACTGTTGTTGTTGGCAATTGCGGAATCAGCGCCTCGCCCTCACCTCTTGCAAGACACAGTACCCTGATCCCTCCACTTGATTTGCTTGGTGACAACAGCTCGTTCCGTTTTACTAATGCCAATGATTATATGGAGGCACTGGCTGCCTCCGCACCCACGGTAAACGTTCTACCGCTTGTTGGTCACACAGTATTGCGTGCGCGTGCAATGGACGATCTCCAGCTTCCAGCCAGTAGCAGCCAACTGGCCGCTATGCAAAAAGATCTTTCAACCGCGCTGGCAGCTGGCATGAATGGGTTTTCGACCGGTCTTGCCTATCCGCCAGCGAAGGCGGCCTCCACGGATGAGGTTTTGGCACTGGCCGAGGTTGTGGCTGATGTCGACGGTCTTTGGACAACTCACATGCGCGACGAAAGAAGTGGTGTTGTTGCAGCGGTTGCTGAGACAATCGATATTGCGCGACGTTCTGGAGTGAGAACGCTGATTTCTCATCACAAATGTTGTGGTGAGGCGGCATTTGGGCTTTCCCGCACTACTTTGGCAATGATTTCTAAAGCACGCGATGAGTTGCGGCTTGACCTAGATGTTTACCCCTATACCGCCAGTTCCACGGTGCTGCTACAATCCTTTGCCATGGACAGCCGTAAGGTTACTGTTTCCTGGTCTACCCCTCATCCAGAAATGGCTGGCCGCGACCTAGATGATATTGCCACCGAATGGGGGGTCGACAACATTTCGGCCCTTGAAAAGCTCCAGCCTGGGGGCGGGATCTATCATCAAATGGATGATGCAGACCTAGAGCGTATCATGGCCTATCCACCAGCACTCATAGGCTCTGACGGGCTACCAAATGATATGAGGCCACATCCACGTTTATGGGGCACTTTTCCGCGCGTAATCGGGCATTACGCCCGTGATCGCAGCTTATTTTCGCTGCAAACAGCAATTGCCAAGATGACTGGCCAAAGCGCGAAAACGCTAGGGCTTGCTAATCGTGGCAGGATCGCAACCGGTATGGCGGCAGACCTAGTACTTTTTGATCCCGCAACAATTGCAGACCGTGCTGACTACAAATCGCCAGACATGCCATCTGCCGGCATTAGCCTAGTACTTGTTAACGGGAAACCCGCTTGGAAAAATGAAGCACTTGCCGGTTCAGGCCATGGCATTATTTTGCGGCGCGATCACTAGTGAAACAGGGTCAGAGTATGCACCGCTAACACCCTGTCTTAATATCTACAGCATTGGCTTATCAGCCCATCAGCTCGCATTAGCGCTGTCACACACCTGTCACACAGGCGTTGACGAAACGGGTATTTTCATAAGATTCTACACTCATGTTGAAACATGGTGTGTCACCTAGAAAACCGGCAGTTTTACTTGAAAAAGAATGGTAGCGGCGGAGGGACTCGAACCCCCGACACGCGGATTATGATAAAACTGCTTTAACTTGTCATATTTAATTTCAATGATCTATAAGCACATAATTTAGCTGTGTAAGAGGTGTGTAACAGGAAAAGCGCCTCAAGATCTTTTTTGAAGCGCAGCAATATATTGAAAATATTGGAGGAAATGGCGGAGGGGAAGGGATTCGAACCCCCGAAAGGAATTTCTTCCTTTAACGATTTAGCAAACCGCCGCCTTCAGCCACTCGGCCACCCCCCCGCCGGGGTCACAAGCACGGCTAGCAAAATTCTGGCCAATGCCCATGTTCACAATACACGGCGTATGCTGCCCTTTCTCTAGCTTTGATTTCCGTTACTGTCAAACACCAAAATCAACTTTTTGCCGGTTTTGACATTGCCAAAAAGGGTCGAAATGCGCCAACCTAAAATCCGCGTTGAAAAATACGCAACATCAAACCTCTGTTATGGATAATTTGTCATGGATCAGCTGGCATCAATGCGCATATTTCTTGCCGTCGCCGAAGCCAACGCGCTAAACGGTGCCGCACGCCAGCTTGGGCTATCGCCATCAGCTGTTTCAAAACATATTGCAGCCTTGGAAAACCGGCTTGGCGCCCAGCTTTTCACCCGAACCACGCGCCATATCGCCCTAACTGACGTTGGCAGTTCCTATCTAGAAAATTGCCGGCAGATTCTGGCTGATATTGACAAGGCAGATGCCGAGGCACGCAGTGCCAGTGGTGCCGTTCAGGGGCATTTGCGGGTCGAGGCGCCACCCGGATTTGCGCATCGTCATGTCGCACCTCACCTGCCCGCTTTTTTGAAAAAATACCCACATTTATCGATTGAATTGAGGGGCCGCGACATTCCCGATGACATGATCGGTTCAGGCTTGGATTTATCGATCCGCATTAACCCGCATGGCGACCATGACCATCTTGTCTATACCGAGCTTGCGCCCAATTCACGTCGCCTTGTCGCCACCCCGCGCTATCTTGCCTCGAATGGTATTCCAGCAAAGCCCAGTGATTTAACGGCGCATCAACTGATCACACAAACCGCCACCAGCAACAGCAATTACTGGCATTTCAAAGATCACAAAGGCAGCCCAAGCACGATCAAAGTGCGCGGCAACATCATGGCCGACAACGGTGATGCGATCATTCGTGCGGTGTTAAATGATGGGGGCATTGCTATGCTGCCAAATTACATGACGGCCGATTATCTGCGCAGTGAGACGCTCACTACGGTGCTTGACCAGCTGGTAATGGAAGATCATCCAATCCATGCTGTCACCATTCCGAGTCGTCACTCAATCCCGAAAATTGACGCTTTTCTGGCGTATCTTCGCAAGCTATATCAGCCAGTACCCTATTGGGATGCGCTCGACACGCTGCCGTTAGACACCGCATACCGCGCCAATATCTAGGACAAGCCGCGATTAATGCCTATCAAGCACCGTCCAGCTTGCTCCGCAAGATTTGGTTCACCATGCCCGGATTTGCCTGCCCGCCAGACTGTTTCATCACCTGACCAACGAAAAAGCCAAACAGCTTGTCCTTGCCGCCGCGATAATCCTCGACCTTATCCTGATTGTCTGCAAGCACCTGATCAATCAACGCCTCAATGGCACCACTGTCCGATACCTGCTTCAGGCCTTTTTCATCGACAATATTTGCTGCGCTCTTGCCAGTTTCAAACATATCGGCGAACACATCTTTGGCGATGCGGCCTGAAATTGTTCCATCACTGATCAGGCCAACAAGCGCGCCCAGCTCCTCGGGTGCAATCGGGCAATCATGAAGGCTTTTTCCCGACTTATTCAACGCACCAAACAGCTCAACAGTCATCCAGTTGGCCACAAGTTTGCGGTCACGGCCATTGCTAGCCGCCTCATAATAACGGGCGGTGTCACGCTCTTCGGTAATGACCGACGCGTCATAGGCGGATAATCCGTATTCGCCAATTAGCCGGTCGCGGATTTCATCTGGCAGTTCCGGCAAAGCCGCCGCCAGCGCGTCAACTTCTTCCTGACTAACCACCATCGGCAACAGGTCAGGATCAGGGAAATAGCGGTAATCATGCGCATCTTCTTTGCTACGCATGGTCCGTGTTCTGCCAGTGCTCGTATCAAATAGCCGCGTTTCCTGATCAATTTCGCCGCCATCCTCGATGATTTCGATCTGGCGTGCCACTTCATAATCAATCGCCATCTGGATAAAGCGCAGCGAGTTTAGATTTTTCGTTTCGGTTCGGGTGCCAAGTGGACCGCCCGGCCGGCGCACGGAAACATTCACATCAGCGCGAAGTGACCCTTCTTCCATATTGCCATCACAAGTGCCAAGATAGCGCAGGATTGACCGTAATTTACGGACATATGCCGCGGCCTCGGCAGCCGATCGCATATCAGGCCGCGAGACAATTTCCATCAACGCAACACCCGTGCGGTTCAGGTCGATATAGCTTTTGCTTGGGTGCTGGTCATGCATTGATTTGCCAGCATCCTGCTCGAGATGCAGCCGTTCAATGCCAATATCGCGTGTACTGCCATCAGCCATGACAATGCGCAGCGAGCCCTCGCCGACAATCGGATCCTTGAACTGGCTGATCTGATAGCCTTGTGGCAGATCGGCATAGAAATAGTTTTTCCGGTCAAAAACACTCGTCAGATTAATCTGCGCCTTCAGCCCAAGGCCGGTGCGAATAGCCTGATAGACGCATTCGCGGTTAATAACTGGCAACATCCCCGGCATGGCAGCATCAACAAGTGATACATTTTCGTTCGGCGCCGCACCAAAGCTGGCTGAAGCGCCGGAAAACAGCTTGGCTTTACTGCTAACCTGCGCGTGAACCTCAAGGCCGATCACGACTTCCCAATCACCGGTACGTCCTGTCACAAGATCGCTCATGCTGCACCTCCTGCCATGCGTGCTGGTGTCTGGGTAAAGCCTGCCGCCGCCTCGATCACACCGGCCACACGGTAAAGGCTTGCCTCATCAAACGGCCGGCCAAGAACCTGTAACCCAAGTGGCAGGCCATCGCTTGTTAAACCGCCCGGAACGGCAATCCCCGGAAGACCGGCAAGGTTTGCCGGCACGGTAAAGACGTCATTCAGGTAATTTGTCACTGGATCATCAATCTTGCGGCCAACAGGAAAGGCAGCCGATGGCGTGGCCGGTGTTAACAGCGCATCAACGGTTTCAAACGCGGCGTCAAAATCCTGCTTGATTAACCGGCGCACCTTTTGCGCCTTCAGATAATAGGCATCGTAATAGCCCGCCGATAGAACATAGGTTCCGATCATAATCCGGCGCTGCACCTCATCGCCAAAACCGGCGGCACGGGTGGCCTCATACATTCCGTCGAGCGTTTCCGCCTCAACCCGCATTCCATAACGAACACCATCATAGCGGGCCAGATTTGATGAGGCCTCAGCCGGTGCAATGATGTAATAGGCCGGCAGCGCGTATTTCGTGTGCGGCAGCGACACATCAACCAGCTCGGCGCCAGCATCTTTTAGCCATGCCTGCCCCTGCTCCCATAATTTAACGACTTCGTTATCCATGCCGTCCATAACATATTCTTTGGGAACGCCGATTTTCATTCCCTTCACACCCGCGCCAACAGACCCGATCAGATCTTGCAGCGGGGTTTGCGTCGAGGTTGAGTCCTTTACATCATGGCTTGCCATTGCCGTCATCATCAGCGCATTGTCGGCCACCGTGCGGGTGAACGGTCCGGCCTGATCTAGTGACGAGGCAAAAGCAACAATGCCCCAACGCGAACAGCGGCCATAGGTCGGCTTTAGCCCGACGACACCGCAAAATGCCGCTGGCTGGCGAATTGATCCGCCAGTATCTGTACCGGTTGCCATCAGCGCAGAGCGCGCGGCAACTGCCGAGGCTGATCCACCTGATGATCCGCCCGGAACAAGATCCGTTTTGTCTTTGCCCTGCCAGGGGTTAATTGCTGGGCCAAAGGCACTGGTCTCATTGCCCGAACCCATAGCAAATTCATCGCAATTCAGCTTGCCAAGCATCACCCCGCCAGCCGCCCAAAGATTGGCCGTAACAGTGCTTTCATAAGGCGGCGTGAATCCTTTCAGGATGTTCGAGCAGGCGGTGCTGCTTACGCCTTTGGTGCAGAACAGATCCTTGACCCCGATCGGCAACCCCTCAAGCAAGCCAGCAGTGCCGTCAGCGATGCGTTTATCCGCGTTTGCAGCCATTGCCAATGCATGATCAGCAGTCAGCACCACATAGTTATTGAGCCCCGCTGTTGCCTCGGCAGCCCCAAGGTAAGCGGTGGCAAGCTCAACTGCGGAAATTGCCTTTTTGTCGAGCGCTTCACGCGCGGCAACTGCATTCAAATCAAGTAAATCTGACATTATTCAACAACCTTTGGCACAACAAAAAAGCCACTCGCGCCTTCTGGAACATTGGAAAGGACATCATCGAGACGGTCGCCGTCTGTCACCACGTCATCGCGCATCGGCAACGCATGACCGGTTACGCTGGCAAGCGGTTGGACAGTATCGGTGTTCACTTCGTCTAGTTCGGCAATCCAGTTCAGAATGCCATTTAATTCTGCGGCAAGTGGCTCAAGACGTTCATCTGGTACATTAATCCGGGCTAAACGCGCGATTTTTGCCACTGTGGTCTTGTCAACGGACATGTCACTGTGCTTTTTGCTGTTATTGAAAAAATTCAACTGGTGACTTATCACTCAGCATGGCGATCTGCAAGACAAACGATATATTTGGGATGATTTCAAGCGGTCAACGCCTGCTGGGGCTTGATATTGGCAAGAAAACCATCGGCCTTGCCTTGTCTGATATTGGGCTGAAAATCGCCTCACCAGTGAAAATCCTGTATCGCACGAAATTCACCCCGGATGTGGCGGCATTGCTGACACTTATTGACAACGAATCGGTTGGCGGGCTGGTGCTTGGCTGGCCGGTCAATATGGATGGCAGCCCTGGCCCGCGCTGTGACTCGGTTCGTGATTTCGCCCATGCGCTCATGAAAATACGCGACCTTCCCATCGCCTTTCAGGATGAACGCCTGTCAACGCGCGCCGTCGAAAGCGCCATGGTCGCCGCCGATATGACCCGCGCCAAACGCGCCGTGCGCCGCGATGCGCTGGCCGCGTGCTGGATTTTACAATCTGCCTTGGATGCAGTTAATGATGAACAGGCGCGTATCAGCCCGCCGCCGCAGGGCACTAGCCGCTAGCCCCGCGTAATTACCTCGCCCTATTTTGCGCTTTTGATATGCATTTAACGCTAGACCAGCGGTGCCGGTTACGTTAATAAACTGGCTTCATGACCAAGCGGGACACCACAGGCGTTCAGTCGCCCAATTCCAAAGCCCCTGCCGAACTGGCAAGCCGGCATCTGCTCGGTATTGAGGGCATGTCCCCTATCGAAATCCGCAGCTTACTTGACCGGGGGCACATGTTTGCCGACAACCCTCATGACGGGGTTAGCGACGCACTTCGCGGCAAGACGATCATCAATTTGTTTTACGAAAACTCGACCCGTACCCGGGTTTCCTTCGAGCTTGCGGCAAAGCGGCTTGGTGGATCGGTATTGAATATCTCGGTTGCTGGATCATCGGTTAAAAAGGGCGAAACCCTGCTCGACACAGCCACAACCCTGAACGCGATGCACCCCGATATTCTGGTGGTTCGCCACAATTGCTCGGGCGCGGCGCTTTTGCTAAGCCAGCATGTCGACGCCGCGGTCATTAATGCCGGTGATGGGCGCCATGAACACCCGACTCAAGCGCTGCTTGATGCGCTTACGATCCGTCGGCGTATCGGCCGGATTGAAGGGCTGAAAATCGCTATTTGCGGAGACATCGCCAACAGCCGTGTTGCCCGCTCAAACATTCACCTTCTTGGCACGCTTGGCGCGGAATTGCGACTAGTCTGCCCGGTGACCCTGCTGCCAGCCGACATTTGCAATATGGGCGTTTCGGTCTTTACCGATTTCGAAACCGGCATTGAGGGATGCGATATCGTGATGATGCTGCGCCTTCAGACCGAACGAATGGCAGGCACCGAAACCCCGTCGCAGCGTGAATATTTTAACCTGTTCGGACTTGATAGCGGAAAATTGATGCGTGCCGCACCAAAGGCATTGGTGATGCATCCCGGCCCGATGAATCGCGGCGTTGAAATCGATTCTGCCACCGCCGATGATGTGGAAAAAAGCCTGATCCGCACGCAGGTTGAAATGGGTGTTGCGGCGCGCATGGCCTGTCTTGAAGCTTTGGTAACGAGGCCAGCATGACCGCGACCCGTTTTTTTAATGCCCATTTAATCGACCCATCACAATCGCTTGACGGCATTGGCTATCTGGATGTGATTGACGGGGTGGTTGATGCCATTGGCCTTGGCACACCGCCAAACAGCGGCAAATTTGATCAGCTGATTGATTGTAAAAAATCATGCCTTTCGCCCGGCATCGTTGATATGCGGGTTCAACCGGCAGATCCGGGGGCAGAACATCTCGAAAGTCTAAGCACATTACTGGCCGCTGCGGCTGGTGGCGGAATTACCGCACTTGCCTGCTTGCCAGATACACGGCCAGTGATTGACGAGGCCAGCGCGATTGATTCGTTGTGCCTGCGGGCATCACGCATTGGGGGCCCGCGGCTTTATGCCTATGGCGCCGCAACAAAAGGGCTTGCCGGGCATGAAATGGCCGAATTGGGATTGATGGCCGAAGCTGGCGCCGTTGGCTTTACCAATAGCGCAACCTCTATCAATGACAGCCTGATCATGCGGCGCCTTCTCGCCTACAGCAATATGCTGGACAAGCCATTTATCCAGCATTGTGAAGATCACGCTCTGACAAAAGATGCTGAAATGAACGAGGGTGAAACATCGACGCGGCTTGGCCTGCTTGGCAGTCCCAGCGAAGCTGAGGTGATCATCATTGATCGTGATTTGCATCTGCTGCGTCGTACCGGCGCCAGATATCACGTCGCCCATATTTCGACGCGCGCCGGCATTGAGGCAGTGCGCGAGGCAAAGGCCGAGGGGCTGGCTGTCACCGCAGATACTGCGCCGCCTTATTTTCTGTTAAATGAACTGGCAATCAGCACCTATAACACAGCCTTCAAACTGTCCCCGCCATTGCGCAGTGAAGATGACCGGCAAGCGGTTATCGAGGGGCTTGTCGATGGCACGATCGACGCGATTGCATCCGATCACATGCCGGTCGACCGCGATGCGAAAATGCAGCCGTTTGGCCCTGCCCAACCCGGCGCATCGGGGTTGGACACACTGCTTGCGCTCAGCCTTACGCTTGTGCATCAAGGACAGATCAGCATGGCTCGCATGATCGAGGCGCTGAGCCTTGCGCCCGCGTCAATTCTCGACATACCGGGGGGCACCTTAACCCCGGGGAGTAGCGCAGACCTTATTTTGTTCCGGCCGGATAGCAGCTGGATTGTCAAAAGTGCGAACTTCAGGTCAAACTCGCGGATCACGCCGTTTGAGTCGCATCCGGTGCAAGGCATTGTTGACGCAACTTACGTTGATGGCACCGCAATTTTCCTGCGCGACTAATCAAGCAGAACACCTGTAACGGAAACGATAGCAAGATGTTTGACGATTTGGGCTCTTTTTTGTTTGTTGGGTGTCTTGCTTATGGGCTTGGCAGCATCCCCTTTGGCCTGATTCTGACCCGTATGGCAGGGGCTGGGGATATTCGGCAAATTGGCAGCGGTAATATCGGCGCAACGAATGTTCTGCGAACTGGCAATAAAAAGCTGGCGGTTGCAACATTGATTTTCGACGCTGGCAAGGGTGCTGCGGCGGTATTCCTGACCGCAACCCTAGTTTCTCCCGATCTAATGGCAATTGCCGGATTGATTGTCGTTATCGGCCATTGTTTCCCTATTTGGCTGAAATTCAATGGCGGCAAAGGGGTCGCAACCAGCCTTGCCGCCAATCGCGGCTTGTGTTGTGACGGGATTCATAACGCTTGATGATATAACGACGAAAATTGCCATTTTGCTGCTTGGCGGGCTTGTTTGGAGCCGTCATCATGCCAATATCGGCCGCCTCTTAACGGGATGCGAGACCAAAATCGGCACCAAACTTAAATAAAACTGCCCATGAGACAGCAAAGCTCAACCCGTTAACACTTTGTTAAAGTGGTAGCCTTAAAGTCCTTTAATGGATGAAAATGAAAAACTCGCGCGAATACGTTTAATTGGGACGCGCCATGTTGGCCCCATGACCTTTAGCCTATTGATTCAGCGCTATGGCAGTGCGGTCAAAGCAGTGGCCGCCATCCCAGAACTTGCGGCGCGCGGTGGGCGCAAATTATCGGTTGCCAGCCTTGCTGATGCCAAGGCAGAGATCGCCGCCAATACCGCAGCCGATGCCACATTAATTTGGCGTGATAGCGAGGTTTACCCTGCACGTTTGGCACAATTTGATGATGCGCCAGTCATTTTATCAACGCGCGGCAATCTGCATTTACTGCAACAGCCTATTATTGCCCTCGTTGGTGCCCGA
>Ga0255762_10000671_pt1 | contig 30337 bp, 14 predicted proteins | sample 101ome_16_FD_179962 | JGI IMG/M metagenome (GOLD analysis project Ga0255762, IMG submission 179962) | Coastal salt marsh microbial communities from the Groves Creek Marsh, Skidaway Island, Georgia - 101401AT metaG (version 2) | ecosystem: Environmental > Aquatic > Marine > Intertidal zone >...
GGTGATGTTGGAGAAGGATGGTTTACGTTTACGAAGGATTCGTTTGAAAATGCGTTCAGTTTTTCATACACAATGGCAAACTTGGCGACGTTAATCGCGATGAATCGGATGCGGGTGTTTGATACCGCTGCGAGTAGTGGGAAGGAGGACTGTGAAAAGAGTAAGTTATACGATCGATTGACGACGTACCCTCTTTTGGCGTGCGCGGCGTGTTTTTTTGCCACGGCGTTACTCGCGTTGGATGAACACGTAAAGGGTACATTTGTCGTCTCGTTCGCGACGTTTAATCTAGTTTTGTTCGGTGTTTTCACCGGTTTGGTGCAGTCTGGATCGTTCGCGTTAGCCGCGACTCGAGAGAGAAAGTTTTCCACGGCGGTTGTGAGTGGGCAAGCGTTGAGCGGAGTGCTCGCGAGTTTCGTGGCGTTGACGTGTAGCGGGTTCAATTTCGCCGCTCTGTATTTTGGTTTGAGCGGATTAGCGTGTTTACTGTGCGCGAAAGGTGGCAGAGAATTAGTTTTGGAGATGAAGAAAGAAAATAATACGACTTTGTCGAATTTAGGCGGGAACGACAACAGTAGCATTAATAGTGGGAACATCATTAGGAGGCAGCAATACGTTCCAGTCGCTGTACTCGAGGAAGCCGTGGAGGAGGAAGAAAAAAAGGCATCGAATAATGCATTAAGTTCCGGTAACGGTATCGATTCGGAAAGCACCGACGCAGGAGAAATGTCAAACGTACAACTCATGGGTGCATCTGCGGTATCCTCTTCTTCGAACGCAATAGAAGAACCATTGGAACGTGCCGAAGCTTTTACCGCGGATGCTTCTCCTCCGATTCAAAAAGAGACATGGCTCTTTCGTTTCGCCGTGTTTCTCACGTTTACAGTAACGCTTACTGCGTTCCCCGCAATCACATCGTCCATTGTCACTCGCGCGGAAATGAGCAGCAAAAATAGCGACAGCAGCGATGATAATAGTGCCACGAGCGCTGGCGATTACTGGACCTCCTTCCTCTTCCTCCTCTTCAACCTCGGCGACCTCGCCGGACGCGTCTTTGAAGGTTCCTCCTACGCGCAAAGTCGAGGATTACAGAATGTTTCCGGTCAAGTCGCGTTTCGTCGAAGTCTGTATAGAATAGTATTCGTTCCTTTGCTCGCTTCATGCAATGTGGATCGATCTGGCTGGCGAGTGCCTCGAGTCCTCTCCTTCGACGCGTTTCCACTCTTACTCATCTTCTTCTTAGGATTCACGAACGGTTTCAACGCCGCGTGCTGCATGGCGCTCGGACCGCAAACGCTCTCTCCATCTTCTTCCCCCAGCCGCCGTTCCACGCCGCGCGAAGGGTCAGAAGACGAAGTTTTCGAGAACGAAGAAATAGAAATAGAAAACCCGCCTGCTCCATCAAACGGCTCGAGCGAAGAAGAACGAGACGCCGCAAAGAAGAGCGAAGAGGGCGCGTTTCTCGGCACCATGCTCTCCGCTGGCATCGCCTTTGGTAGTGTCGTCAGCGTGCTCGTCTGCGGGATGTTCACCGCGGGTGGGTATTTGTAATATGTAAAAGAAGAATAAGAACGCCTCTGCACCGTGGCATTTTTTCCTGTTTTCCGCACTGTGTCGTATTTTTTCTTCCCGGTTCGTGGCGGCGGCGATTTCGCATTTTCCTCACTTTTAGTTTTAGAACACGCGCGCGAGCGCATATAAGACCCACGTTAAAACAAACAGATACCAAAAATGGGAGTCAACAACAAAAAGCGCAAATCGAACCCGAACAACGATAATAATAATAACAACAACAATAAAAGGATACAAAAGCGCGACTTTAAGAAATCCAATCGCCCAAACTCTTGGGACAAAGAACCGAAAGGGAAACGACCTTCTTCAACGAACAGAGGCGGCCGCGGCGGCGGAAACAAAAACAGAAAGAACGGCGAAGGCAAATACGGCGCGACCGAATACATCCGCGAGAACGAGCACTTTGAAGCCTACTATAAAGCGCAAAAGATATGCACATCCGACGAAGATTTCGCGGAATTGATGAAAGTTTTAAAGACGGATTTACCGTCGAGTTTTAGAATCAACGGCGTCGGGAACTTTGCGGCGCGCATCAAACAACGCGTGAAAAACGAGTTCGCGACGTTATCCGGAGCAGGATTGGAAGATATCAAACCACCGACGTGCGTGGAGTGGTATCCAGACTTTGGGGCGTGGCAGTTTAGTTACTCTCGGTTGCAGTTGAGGTCCGTGCCGCAGTTGAAGTCGCTGCACGAGTTTCTCAAATCCGGGCAGGAGTTTGGTTCCATCACGAGGCAAGAAGTCGTGTCGATGATACCGACGCAATTTTTGAAGGTTGAACCGCACCACAAGGTTTTGGACATGTGCGCCGCGCCTGGATCGAAAACGTTTCAAGTTTTAGAGGCGTTGCATAGGGATTTTGAAAGCTACGACCCAAGCTTCGGGAGCTTTCACGCGGACGCGAAAGACGGAGGAAAAGCGGCTAAATTGTCCGCAAAGATGCCAACTGGGTTTGTCGTCGCCAACGACGCCGATTTGAAGCGCTGTAATTTGTTGACGCACCAAACGAAAAGAGCGAACTCGCCGTGTTTGTTGGTGACGAACCACGAGGGGCAGAATTTTCCAGTGATTAAAGGAGAACCCGGGAACACTCAGGATGATTTTAAGTTTGATTCCATCTTGTGCGACGTGCCGTGCAGCGGAGATGGCACGATGCGAAAAGCGCCTGATATTTGGGCCCGATGGCACGGAGGCTTTGGAAACGGTTTGCACTCGCTGCAAATCAAAATTGCAAAGAGAGCTGCTCAGATTTTGAGAGTTGGCGGGAGGATGGTGTATTCCACGTGTTCGTTGAACCCGATTGAAAACGAAGCCGTGGTGATGTCTCTGATGAAAGCGACGAACGGGGCGTTGGCGTTGGTAGACGTGAGCAACGAGCTCCCGAACTTGAAACGATCGAACGGATTGAGAGATTGGCAAGTCTGGGGGAAATCGAATCGTCGATGGAATTCAGTGAAGGAAGCTCACGAGAACCACGAAAAAGTCATTCAGAGCTCCATGTTTCCAGATAAAGAGTTTTTAGATACCATCCCGATTGAAAATTGCGTGCGAATCTTACCGCACCACTCCGATACCGGTGGTTTCTTTGTCGCCGTTTTTGATAAAGTGAGAGAATTGGACCCGGAGATTGAGACGCAAATTGAAAACGAGGCAAACGGCCCGGAGGGTAAAAAGTTTTCGAATAAAACGAGAGAGTTTTCGCAATTCAAAGGTTTAGGCATGGCGGAAGTGAAGTGCCATTTTGAGTATCCGTCGGGAGAAAACGTTTCGGTCTCTTTAACCGTAGAGCAGCCGAAACCGCCGAAAAAGAAGTACACTCGCGACCCGCAAGACGGCACGTTACTCTTTGTCAATGCGCACGGTCAAGACCAAACAAGACCGGGCAGGAAAGGATTCGACGGCGTTGCGCCGGTAAATTCTCCGGACGTCGTCGATCCAATCAACGAAAAGTACGGCTTGCACTCGCTTCAAATCGAGAAAAACTGCGTCACGAGAACAGCGGAAGGGAGTAAACCAAAACGCGTGTATTACGTCACGCCAAATTTGCGACAGTACATCGCTGCGGATACGAGGGAAAGTCTGCGCATAACCGCCATCGGTTTAAAAGTTTTTGAACGACAAAACTTAACCGAAGAGAAAGACTCTTACTTTGGGGCCGATTCGAAAGTTCTCAGCGCGTGCAACTATCGACTAAACCAAGATGGTTTATTCCTCACCTTACCGTTCATGACCAAACAAGCTATTACGATAACCATCCCCGAACTCCTCCAAATCCTCAAACTGAGAGGTTTAGCGCTCGTCGAAAACGAACCGGTACCGGAAGGTTCCAAATTCACGCCGCGACCGAGTTTCACCGACCCGGAAACTCGAAAACAAGTCGAAAGCTGCTCTCAAGGTTCCTTAGTGTGTTTACTCCGAGACGAAGACGTCCAAAAACTCAACGCCACTCGATCCGAGTTTGCAATCACGTGTTGGAAAGGCAAAACGAGCTTGAACTTGTTGGTGTCTAAAGTTGAGACTGAACATTTGCTCGAAAAATTGAAGGCCCACATGAGAGACGCGAACTTGTGACGATCAGAGTTGCTGGTAGACGAATGAGAAGAAGAACGAGTTGTACCTGGTACTTTTTAATAAGTATATAATTACACCTACTACCACTATACGTGATTGCATAGTAAGGCGCACACAGACATGCATAGCAAAATGTAACGCTTCATTCATAAAGAAGTAGAATGTAGGTGCAAAAATGTGATCTTAAAGTATTTATAAATAGTAAACAAACAATCATAATCGTCGAGATCAAAATCACACGCAATCATCCTCCTCATCGTCATATTCCTCCTCATCTTCTTTTGATGCTCGCCTCGTGGAAAATCTGTTTGCAAAACTGCTTAAAATCATCGGCGCCAAGGCGACGAGAAACGAAAACACCGCCAAAGTGTTCGAGACGCTCAGCGAGAGAATCTCCAGAACTGTTTTACCTTTGGATGTTGTGCACAAGAAGGGAGAGTTCTCTTTTAACGTATAGCATGGATGACACGCTTCCGTGGCTTCGAGCAAGACTTCCAACGCTCGAGTTGCGCACTGTTTTTCGTACGACGTACAGCGCTCTTGATTTGAAGGAGGCCAATACTGTACTGCCGTACCATCACTATTTGGAAAGTTCGCCACACTACCATTATCAAGCACAACAACTGCATTGGAAGCCCACGGAGCAGTTGAAGGAGTGGATGGAATCAAAGCATAAGACGGAGCCACGAATGAAATCGCTTTCCCACCATCAATGGCAGATCGATAATATATTGCACATTTGGTCTGGTCGATGTATTGCGAACAAGAAGCATTGTGTACTGAACTCGTTGAAGCGGGAATAATCTCCCACCACGCATCGTCTGCTCCAACAATGTCGGCGGTAGAACACCCATCGTTCCTGTCGTGGAAAGCGAGTGATTCCGAACTCATCGCGAAAGGAAAGTATCGATACCCCCAACCACTGTTCCCCCAAGTCCCATACTCGACGATGCTCGTGGCATTCGAAAGTTTCGCGTACAAACCGTCTCCGCTCTCCTCCTTCTCTTTACACGTCTCGTACGTCCACTTCACATTATAAATCGGGTCCCCTTGCAACGCTTTACATGAATCGTACCCACCAGAACTCGAGTCGTCCGTAATATCCGTTATTGCTTCCTTTAAACCTCCGTAATACGTCCACTGACCGACGAATACCGCCGCGGCAATCGCGACTATACACGCGTACGCGAGATATAAAACGGAGTGCTGTTCCAGAATTAATTCTTCCCCACTCGTTGGTTTTCTAAAATTCCTCGGCAGAACTTTCTCCAAACCGTCAATAGATTTGATCTTCGCGTGCAATTTCGCCTTGGACACTTTCAACTGCGATTTAGCTCGCGTGATGCTTTTCTCGAGAGCGTCTTTTCCGGAGGCGGAAGACATGCTTCTTCTTCTTCTTGTTTCACACACGAGTACCTCTGTACCTGTTTAATTAGAAAAATATCGCTCGTCTCCTCACGTTAAAGTCACGTTTTCGCGCGCGGGGAAAAAAAAATGAAAAAAGTGCACTTTTTAAATCCGCGTCATCTCGCGCGCTGTGAGACGCAAGTTTTGGAAAGATCTCAAAAATATCTTCACTCCTTCGCGTGCGTTACAGAGATTAGTGCAAGAAATTTAGAAACGAACACGCGCGCAAGAGAGAGAGAGAGAGAGAGAGAAAAGAGATAAAAATGAGGCGTTCGACGAGGACGAGGAGCGCTCCTATCGACGGCGCGAGATCTGTTGTTGGCACCGCGTCGGCGTCGGCGACGACCAAAAAGCGTGGCGTGAATACCGTCCAATACCAGCAGCGCGAGAAAACGCCAGAAGAGGGAATTGGAAAGCGGAGAGACGACACGTCGTTCTCGGATGAGAAGAAAAAGAAGAAGACAAGGACGACGGCGACGACGAAGGTAATGGACGATAAATCGAACGAAAAGAAAGAAGAGATGAACGATGGCATCGAGACGACGAATTTGAGTGGAAAGGAGACGAAAGTCGGCGTCGAAGAAGAAGACAAAGACGAGAAGAAGTCAACGGAGAAAAAAAAGACAGAAGAACTGGAAAAGGAGCAGGAAAAAAAATTACGAATTTTACTCGTCGAGGACGACATCCCGACGTCTTTAATCATAACGTCCATGCTGACGCAAGCCGGAGCGGTGGTGACGAACGCGAGCAACGGGAAGCAGGCTTTAGAACGGCTGCGTGATAACGATTATCACGAGAAGATTGATTTGATTCTTACGGACATCATGATGCCGGAGGTGGACGGCATCGAATTGTGTTCGATTTTATCGAAGAATCCGAAATTGAAAGAGGTGCCAATAATTGTCATGTCGGTGAGCGATCACTTGGAAGCGACCGGGGAAGTGTTAGATGAGAATAAAGCGCTGGCGATTGGTGCGGAGGGTTTCTTGCAGAAACCACTGAGTAAGGATGTGTGTAGGAGCGTGGTCGGGACCCACCACAGGTTGCCGTCGAATGGGAGTTCGTCGAGTTCGTCTTTACTATTAACGACCAAAACACCAACGAATGATAACGAAAACAATAACAGTGGCTCCGAGGAGAAAGTTTCGGGTGGCTCGGACGATCCCTCGACGTTTAAACTCGCGGCGAAAGAATCCGACGGTCTCGTAACGCGTGAAGAAGATGGTGGATCGAACGAAGATTCCGGAGCTGGAGCTGGAAGAGAATCATCCGGGAATAAGGAAGAAGATGAAGAAAGAAAGAAGAGGAAGGAAAAAGAAGGCTTGCCAGAAAAGGAGAGAATGAAAGCTACTGCTACTACTGCTACCACTATCACCACTACTGTTGCTGCTCGCGGTACTATCGATGTGCCACCAGGAGCGGCGGTATCTGCTCGAGAACTTGCGACTGTGCCAGCTCAACAAGAAGAACCGGGAACCTCGGTACCAAAGACTTCAGACATCGTGACAAAAATATTGCACTCTGAACAAAAGAAACTCTTCTCGGGTTTGTCGGTGCAACTTGTGCGCGCGCATGGCGGTCCGACAGCTGTTCTTGAACTTGCGTTACCGCCACAGTCGCACAATAAAGTGGACGGGTGTAATAACGATGATAACGAACACTCAAACGATTCCGATCGCGTTAAATTACGCCGGTCTGAGTCGCGCTCGGCGTTTCAATCATTTATCAAGCAAAACGAGAACAAAAACTTAGGCATTGAAACGGTAGCGTTACCGATTGATCCAATGTCAATGGTTTTCCCCAATCTGAATGAGGGCACGAAAGCCGTCTCCATTGGGAAGACTCCGGGTGGTAATAAGAAGAGTGGGAAAACTGCGACGAAAGTAGCTGTACCTTCGAGATTATCGAAGGATAGTACGTCTCCGCAGGCGGCAATGACTGGAGCGAAAGATGAGGAAGCTGCGGAACTCTTGGCGCAGTACCAAATACAACAACAACAGCAGCAGCAGCAGCAACAACAACAGCAGTATCATATGCAGATGCAACATCAGCAATTCATGCAAATGCAAATGCAATTCCATCTTCAACAGCAGAACTTTATGGGGGCTGCGCCAGATCCAGCCATGGCGCAAGCAAACGCTCAAGCGTATCAAAATTTGATGCAATCGTTGGCGATGTCTCAGCAGCACCAACATCATCAAATGCAAATGCCCCTTGGATTCAATCCTGCCGCCGCAGCGGCGGCTGCCATGTTTGCCTCATCCGTAAATGGAACGCCACCATCAACGCATATTAACAACAACGTCGGAATGGGTATGTTTCCGTACTTTCAACATAATCAAGAATACGTCAATTCGTTCGTGCAAGCTTTGGCATCCGCCGTCGAGAAGGCACCGATGACGTTGTTGGAACAGCAACATCAGCACCAGCATCAGTATGCCCCGTCACAGATGGCGCAACCGTTGGTGAACAAATCTGAGGCTGAAGCGAGGTTAGAAAACATTGTTTCCAACAACAGCAATGCCGCCAGTAATAACGTCAACACTGCCTCAACCTGTGCTGAGAGAAGAGCGTTGGCCATCGCCCGATTTCTCAAGAAACGCAAGGAGCGTAAATTCGAAAAGAAAGTTCGATATGCCAGCAGAAAACGGCTGGCGGAAGCCCGACCGAGAGTTCGCGGACAGTTCGTGAAGAAAGTGGTGGCTGAGGATGAGGCACCGACGACGACAGTGACCGAGCTGGCGACGACGAATAGCGAGGAAGAGGCGAACAAAGCGAGTGGAGAAACGCTACGCATCTCGCAAGAGTAATAACATATAATAATCTTAAGATAATCGTAATAGTAATACAATCGTGTAAATGTAATAACAGCTAATACGCGGCAATCTATCTATACCTATTCATATCTCTATCTATCTATCTTTCTATTTATCTATCTCTCAAGCGATGGGAAGGAAACTCACATATCTCTGGTTTTGCATCAGGAGGAAAGCACAAGTTCGTGGCGCCAAAATCTCGACCTCTTCTTCTTCTTCTCCTTTTTCTTTTTCAGCACTTGAAGACGATTTCTTACGTTTTCTATTACTGCTATTCTTTCTCATCGTTCTAGTTGTCGTCCGATATGATTCACACGAAGGTTGATTAGGAAAAGCGCGCGCGAAAACAAAGCAACACTCAAATTCATCGTCCTTCTCGATCATTTCATTTGTCGCTTTGAGCGTTCGTTCGAGGTGTTTTGACGTTAAAAACCCGCTCCATCGGGCGGTTTGAAGACGACGGATAGAAGACGATTCTCTTTTCGCCTCTTTCTCTTTCTCTATGTGCCGGTTTCGCAACGCGGCGACACTCACCATTTCGAGTATTCTTCGTAAAGTCTCTTCGTGCTCACCAGATGTCGTCATCGCTGCACTCTCTTTGCTTTCCACAGAGCTCAGAAACGATTCGACGAGTTCACACAACGTGTTCTCCTCTTCTCCACATTCCATATCTCCCGTGCACTTTTCAATGTTCTGAATCGAAATCTCAACCGCACTCTCTCCTGCAAAACTAGACCTCTCAAACTCTTTCGCTTCGTTTCCAACCTCGAAGTGCGCGAGGAGGATGCTACCATTTAAACCCGCGTTTCCTGATTTCTCTCGAGAAGATTGACGGTGAAAAACTCTCCTCGCGTTGTCCGTCACGCGGTCGTGTGTCGTTCGCCCGGGCGCAAAGTTATTGCTCCGCAAATTTATCGCGACGACTCTCCGTCGTCTCTCTTCTTCTCCGCCTCTCGAGGACGACGAAGATAAAGAAAGCGGTCCGGACACGCCAAGCCTTTCGCACAGGCTCTCGCTCAAAATAGCTTCGAACCGACCTCGAGCGATAGAGAATACGTCTTCTTCTTCTTCTCCTTCCTCCCCGCCAATCGAGAGTAAACTCAGCGCTTTGTTTTTCTTTTCTCCTTCTTCTTCTTTCACATACTCGTGCACGAAATGCGCGTTCAAAACATCCGCCATGGTACACTTTCGAATCACAGAAAAAAACTCTCGGTCTAAAGCATCCACTGAAAGTATCGTCGTCTTCACCGCGCTTTCGTCGTTCGTCTCGTTCTTTTTCTTCGTAAACGCGAAGAGTTCAATCGAGGAGAGAAATGTCGGCACGAATTCGGGAAAAAAAGCACCGGCGCAGTGTTGTTGTTCGTGATGTTTGGGATGATCGAACGAGGAGTATCGACATCGCACGGTCGTCGTGGTCCGCTTATTCGGCGTTCTTTTTTTCTTCTTCGTCCTCTCGCTCATGATGATCTCGCGGGCAGAACGGGTTTCTGTTTTGTTGCACGTCGTAGTTATGGGGTTAGTTACAAGAGAAAGTGCTCTCCTTCTCTTTTACTGAGCGAGACTGCAAGAGAACGACCGTAGTGACGAAGCATGACGAAGCATCTTGCCATGAGGCGAGTGATCGATAATATGAGATTAACCTACGATCTAATAAATGAAATTAAAGCTACCGGTACCACGACCGCATATCCTAATTAATTAGTTCTTTGCGTACTTTTCCAACAACGGCTTCCACACATCGATGTTCCATTCCGTCGCGCCTTCCGGGGTGTCCTCGATGTCGTTACCGCACCGGGGGCAAAAGACGGTTACGGGCATCGCATCCGCTACGCTTTGCATACGCTGAATAATTTCGGCGTTTAGTTTAGATTGCAGCAGCACGTCCGCTGGGCTCACGCCTTGGACACCAAAGTGTGGCATGATGAATTTACTGCCATCTTTTCGCGCGAGTCCGGCCGGGAAGGCGAATGACGACGGGACGAGGATGGCAGACGCGCCTAGGTCGCGGATTGCCATGAGTGTCGTCTTTTCGGATAAGCACGTGATGTCGTCGAAATGAACAACATTCTCGTTCCCATCAGAATTTATCGTCATCTCTCGTTTTACGATGCTGAGATGTAAATTGAACAATTCTTCGCACTGCTTCTTGCGTTCTTCTTTGATCGTTGCGTGCACTTGATGATCAGAGCAGAGTATAGGGACAACACGTTTGATCCCCCACTCTCGAAATTTCTTTCCGATAAACGAAGAATATTCTGGCGGTGCCATGGGGTACTCCTTAGCGTAGACTATGGGCACGTCGGAGCATCTGAAGTGAAGCGCGGCAATTTTCTGCACATCTTGCTCGATGGATACGTTTCCCGTTTTTGGGTCAAAAGCACACTGTTCGTCCAGATCCGCTGCGGCGATTAAATTTTCTTGTAGCTTACCGTTGGATGACACCTTGTTCCAAAACGACAAGTAACTGTCGTCGCTCTTCCAATGAAATGGTTCCCATGCGCTACAAAAGGGCTTTTTCGGGCATCCCTCTGACGACGGGCCTGGGTTTCCATCTGTAGCTTTGATTTCATTTGCCATATCGCTGGCAAGGAACTCATTTCCAAAACCATAGGCATCGTGATCACCGCGTTTCAAGCTCTTTAAACATTGTGCTGAGGATGTAGCCTCCTTAAAATCAGCAGATATATCAGATACATCAGAAGTAGCTGCTCCACTCCTTGTCAGTTTCGACCAGGCTTCTTCGACCTTTCTCAGGATGCCCATTTTGCTTTCAAGGCCTTGTAGCCACGTCGCGTGATATGAAACCCAATTTTGACTTTTATTATACACTTCACAAATGTTCCTCGTTGAACACTGATGGTTTGCGGCGTATCTGAAACTCAATCCGGCGGTTTTTACTCCCGCATCCTTCATTCCATCCCGAGTATGTTCTTGTTCTAACTTATCGCCGGCACCTCCTTCTTTACCTCGAAGTAATGCTCGTAAAGTGCCACGTATAACGTTCGCGGTTGGCATCCATAAAACTTGCCCAGAGTTGTAACCTTCGTGTCTTACACTTTGTTCGAAATCCTCGTTCGGATTCTCCATTTTGTAGAGTGCTTCGTAATCAACTATTTCCCACTGATAATGAAGCTCAGCTTCCGGATGCAACTCTTTGACTTTGGTCAAATCTGGAACTTGAAAGAATAATATATCTGAATCCAAGGTGAATACTGTCAGCCTGGCGTTCATCAGTGCCAGCGCCATTTTCGGTTTTAACCAAACTATTTGCCTGTAATCGTTCTGCATAAAATTCGAGGACCCCAACGTTTTGACATATTTCACGCAGTGCTCGAATCCGTTAGATTGGCATTTGGAGAAGGAGGCATCGTCAAGGCATAATATCACGAGCCTATCGGTAAAACACTTCTTATCTCTAATATGTTGCAAACCATACATAGACATCTCCCACATGTGATCGTTTGTTAAAGTCGCAAACACGTGATCATCGGGAACACACGTAGAGGGCATTTTTGACGCTGCCAGACCGACTTTCGTAAGCTGATTGAACCACTCACATTCCGCTTTTGAGGTGAGAACGCCGCTAATATCGTTCCCTTCTTCGACCACGAGAGCACTGAACTCCTCGTCTATCAATGGAGCACATACTTTCTTGCCATTCTCAAGCGTTTTGAAAACTATTTCGCTGCCATTACTAACTGCTACATTGGACGCGCCTGCTTCGTCATCTTCTCCGATAGCTGCAGGACTGTTATTGTTACCGTTCCTATCACCGGCGGCAATAGCAGTCCGTTCTTGTTGCGATAATTGTCTCAAACTCTCCCACCCTTGTTGCGCCTTTTTCAAAACTCCCATTTTTTTCTGGGCAAGGACCCATGTTGCATGATAGTTGATCCAATTCTGACTATTTGTTTCATATAGACACTTCTTTCTTTCTTCACACAACCAATTTGACGCATACATGTAGCTCAATCCCGCGCTTTTTACACCGACAGAGTTAAAACCATCGCGAATTTTATTTTGCGTTCTCTTTTCACCAGGTTTTATTCCGTTTCTCAATGCTTGCATGGTTCCTTTGATAACATTTGGAGTCGGAAGCGACAAAATTTGCCCGCCATTGAAACCTTCATGCAAAATACTTTCCTCATGATCTTCATCGTACGAAGGATTGGAATACAAAGCTTCGTAATCCACTTTCTCCCACTGATGGAACAGCTCCGCACTTCGATTCGACGCGACGACCTTCGCCAAATCAGGCACTTTGAAAAATATAATATCGGAATCAAACGTAAAGAGCGAAAGGTTTGCCGCTCCGAGAAACGCCAATCGCATCTTCTCTTTCATCCAATTGATCTTACCAAAATCGCCTTCATTGAATCGCGATTTTCCGAACGATTCTATATACTTCACGCAATGCTTATACCCAGCACTTTTACAGTTCTCCGCTGTCTTATCGTCTAGACACAAAACTATAATTCGATCGAGAAAGCACGTTTCAGATTTGACGTTGTGTAATCCAAACTCGAGCATTTTCCAGTCTTTATCGTTACTCAGAGTTGCAAATATAAAACCGTCCGGGACGCAGCTCGATGGTGTTTTGGCTGCTTCTGTGCCAACTTTGATTAACTCATTAAACCACTCGCAATCACCTTTCGAGATCAAAGAACCACTTCTATCTCCGGTGTCGACTTCAACTACGAGGTCGCTATTCTCTTCATCTATGAGAGGGAGACAGACGTGCTTGCCGTTCTCGAGCGTTTTGAATTCTAGTTGTTCTATATTTTCATTTATATCAACTTTTATCATTGATGATGCTTTCTCCAAGTCTGCCATCTCGCCGTCCAGCTCTGGTGAAGGCGAAGAAGAGGAAGGTGCATTTCCTGCCAAAATTGATTCCAAATACGCTTCACGATACGACTTCAAGTACTCCTTTTTCGCTGTATTGTGCGCTCTGTATGCAGTTCTAACGTTTTCATTTAATCTTTGAATTGGTTTTTTAATAATCGCATGACGGTTGTCGTGGATCGATGATGACAAAAACGCACCCAAGAAGATTCCTAAACAAAGCAGGGCAATCCAATTCCACTTTCGATTAGCGGTGTCGTTCGAACGACCAATCGAGACCGACGAAGATTTGATCGCCGCGTGTTCTACGTCGCTGCCCAATTCTCTGACATCTTGACTGATCTGAACGTTGTTCACCGCTCTCAAACGCATTTTTTGAAACTTGGATATATCTTCCTTCGTTTTGTTGCGCGCGGGTAACTCGGGTGTCGAGCTTTTTTGTTTCTCGACAAGTCGAAATTATGCAGACGAGTTACGGGAAATTAGAGGCGTGTAGTCACTTAAAAGTACCCTGACCCCTATCTTTTACCAGTGTAAAAAAATACGGCAATCGCAAACAAAATTGAATATCTGAGTCATTTCTATTCTAATTACATGCATGATATTATATTTAGATTATATTTAGCTCTCTGCGCACCGCCACGTATTTCCATCTTGCTGTTAAAACATGACGCGGCCGTCTTTCAAAACGTCGAGCACCCTAATATCTTCGCCGGCTTCCATTTGTTCGCAAAACTCGTAATAAGACCAACGTTTCTTTAATTCGCTAGCGAGATCAGCTTTGGAGCACTTGTTCAAATGCTCCTTTTCAGGCTTTCTCACATCATTTGTTTTCATGCTCTTGTCTGATTCCAAGGGAAATTTCCGGACGGGCAAGTGTTTATCGAGTAAATCGAAAAGACTCTCAAATCTGTCGTATTTGAACAATACAATTTTATCCCACCCTGAGGCTATGGGGTTGCTCATGTTCATCTCAAATCTCAGTTGAAAGCCCCCTGGAAATTTCTGAGGATATCCCATTCTATCTAGCACTTCTCCACACGTCTCTCCGTCTTCAAAATATTTTGTTATATCTTTATTGTGCATATTGCACTCGCTCATGAAGTGAGACACCGGTTCTCTGCATGGGAGTAATGCGACTTTCGTCATGTTCTCGTGAAATTTCGAATTTAAAACAAATTTTTGCCACTGTATCCACGGAATTTCTTCAGAAACTAAAGCGCAGTTATGGAACCCACGTTTGTGCATGTTTTCAAACGTCCAAATTGACTTTGATGCATCATTCACTGAATTCCAGTGCGAAGCCCGTACTTTTATCCAATCGCCTCCTGCATAGTCTTCCTTTGTTTCTAAACACGACACCGCTTTGTTCCCGCAAATTCCGTAATATCTTCTCGACATATCTTTTGCGATCGTGCTCCCGGCGGTTTTCTCGATGTGGAGGTGCGTAAACCATGAATTTTTCAAAGGCAAACCGTACGCATCCGTCTCCGAGCTCCCGTACGGTTGGTCATATTTTTCCGAAAGTAACGCCTCTTTGTACGCCTCTCGGTATCGCTTTACAGATTCCTGTCGAGCTTTGTCGTGCGCGCGATACGAACTTACCATCGCTTTTTGAACGTGGTGAATCCTCTCAGTACTGATGCTTCGATACACGACGATACCGAAGATGATTCCGACGCAAAATACCGCGCCTACTTTGATGTTCGTTCCATCTTTGTCTTTCACCGGGAGGTCAGGTAGCATCGTCGTCCGAGGCGATTTAGTCGTCGCTCCGCTGCTCGTTGGATCTTCCACGTCATCCTCATGACCGTTCTGAGCTACCACTCTTGAGCGCATCTTATGCGATCGCCGAGTAGTAGCGCGACGATAACACGCGTTGTTTTACAAGTGGGGTGAGAATGAATGAAGGCGTTCACAGTCCGCGCGTGGGAATTATGGAAAAGCAGCCTTCAATTTTTGTTTTGCACCACATCAATAAAAGGGGCTTTTTCTGATTTTTCTCTACGCGATGAGTAAATTGAGGGAAAAAAAATCACCTAAGAATAGCGAATACACGAGATGTCGAGATCACAAGTAATGACGATTGAAAAAGAATTGAAAAATGTAAAATTACGCGCGCATTGGCAATCTCTCGTCTTCGAAGTGTACGATTTTTTCAATTATTCATAGCGGTCTCTGGTAAACGTGAGTTGCTCTTCCTTTTGATGTATTAATCTTAAGTGCTAGAAGAAAAGAGTTTCTGTGAAATACTCATAGTCGCGAAAACTGTTTCATGCTATCTCTCACGCCAAAGTCCAACATGATTTCCTCCGAACCACCAGGTATGGCGTACGCTCTGACATCTCTGTACAACCTTTCAACTTTTTCACCCTGTCCTCCTCGGACGTAACTCGCGCCGCCGAAAATCTGCGCCGCTTCTCTTGCGCAAAACTCAAACACTTTCGTCGCTTGGACTTTTGCTAAAGCAGTAATGCCCGCGAGCATCTTTGGTTTTTGTTCTTCAGACAAGGTGTTCATTTGATAGGTGATGTTCTCTAGAAGATTGTGCGTAGCTTCGATTTGCCGTATCATTTCTGCGAGTTTATGCCGAATGACTGCGTGATCGATTAAACGCTGGCCAAATGTTCTCCTTCGATGGGCGTACATAAACGCCTCTTCGTAACACACTCGTGCAAATCGATTCGCTTGCACGACGAATCCCCATCGCTCGTGATTGAAATTGTGCATAATGTACTTAAAACCTTCATTTTCGTTACCTATTAAGTTTTCCACCGGTACTCTGACTTCATCAAACGTAACGAACGTCGTCCCGGACGCCCATACGCCCATGCAGTCCATGCGTTTGCAGTCCACGCCTTTCATCGACTTTTCAATCACGAGCAAGGAGATTCCGCTCGACCCTTTCCCGCCTGTCCTAACTGCGACGGTGAAATAATCTGCCCAAATACCGTTCGTGATCCATTTCTTCTCTCCGGTGACTGTGTAGAATCTCCCAGTCGGGTCTTTCTTAGCCTCGCAGCGAATATTCGCTACGTCTGACCCCGCGTACGGCTCTGTAATGCACAGGCAAATGATACTCTTCCCCTGTAATACCGGACTACCAACTCTTCTCCTCAATTCCTCACTCCCAAAATTCAGCACTGGTGGTAACCCGATGTGCACGCCTTCCAACAATCCCCACAAGACGCCTCCTGAACCGCATCTGGCAAATTCGTCAAACAAGATCAATTCGTGAAAGTAATCAAAATCTGGTGGAGGTTGAACCCCATCTGTCAATTCTTCTCGCCACGGCTTCCCAACTACGCCCGGTAGGATTCCAGCTTTATATGTTTTCACGTATATTTCTTTCGGAATGGTTTTCGATTCGTCCCATTCGTGCACGAACGGTAGAATTTCCTTTTCAACGAACGAGCGGCACTTGAGGCGAAAATCGGAGTGCGTTTTTTTATAGAATGGTGACGTGTAGCCGCGGTACCAGTTTGGGTCACCGAATGGCACTAAATCGCCGTAAGGCTCGTTGTATGCTTGATGATCTTCTCCGTAGTTTCGCTGCATTTTATTTATGATGAGGATGAGAGAACAAATGGGCTTGAAGAAGAAAAGTTTTGAGGTAATTATTGCCTCGAGTTAGTTATTTTTATTCGATAAGCTACTCGTACAGGTACCAGTAAAAATCCTACTCGTATACATATGGCATGTTGTCCATACCATCTTTTACACTAATATAGCAACTATGTATTCATCTCTAAACTTTAACACGTACTAAAAACATTATGGGATCTAAAGCTTAATATTAATTGGCGCGCCTCGATTATTTTCTGCACCTCGGTTCTAGAACTCCTCTAAACATATCGGTCAAAACGTCCTTCCCTGCGTTTTCGTGATACTCATTTTCAAAGTATAACTTGCACAATTTTTCTGCGACAATTTCAGGTAACTCTTTCTCAGTTCGAAGTGCGATAGCAGCTAACGTGTGGTAATATGCGCCGTTGTTTACTGTAAACGTATCGTATTCGTCGTTTCCTTCTCGTCCGTTTGTTACGTTCCAAGCTATTGCTTCGCGAACGACCCGTAAGTTGAGAAGCATTTTTGCATACTTGCCGCTCGAAACGGTATTCTCGAGTATTTCTGGTAAGTCTCGCATCTTTTCGCCAGGTGCTCGTATGGTGAAAGATTCGTAATTTAACAAGATTTCAAACGGATGCGAGGTATTTATCTGCGTCAGTACGGGAACGCACCCGCGGCTAATACCATCGATAAATCTTTGGTCCCAACCGTTCCCGCCTGAGGAAAGACAAAATTTGGAACGCATGCGAATGGCCTCTGCTTGTTGCGCCACGTCTCCCTTTTCCATGGAACGGGTTAGTTTTCTGTTGAGCCAAAACCGATCTTCATCTTTGAACCAATTGACAATCCAACCTCTGGCACCTCCACCGTACGCATACATGCAGTTATTTTCCAAATTTTTGAAGAACTCTTCGCCTAAACACTCTGGCCGCGTTTTCTCCGAACCAGCAAAGAAGAGCAGAAACCCATCTTTTGTCTTTTCATCGTATCTCGTAAATTCAGGATCTTGCGCACCGTAGTATCCACAGCACGAAGAGACGCTGGAGGGTATGACGATATCTGTTTCGCTCCTAAAACATGGATTTTCGTCGTTAGGATGACTTCTCCACTGTCCGTATTGCGTGATACCGATTGCATTCGGAGGTAGGGCATCACGAGATTCCCGAGATGTACAGAACCCGCGATCTTGCTCGTTGAACCACACAGTAGGAAAGGATATGTCACCCATAAATTTATCGTTGACGTATTTCTCAACCCGCGAAGCGTATATTTGAGCAATTCCTACATTTCCAACCGTATCAGAAGGGAAAAAAGGGATCACAGTCACGATCTTTTCACGTTCCTCGTCACTGGTTTCACTTGTTGGTGGGTTTGGATCGAATACTTCAGCATCTTTACGGAGAGAATGTTCGAAAAAGTGTACCCCTCGATATCCGCCATGATTTTGATAGCTCTGTCCACGGATGAACCGCCGAATTGTACCTGGCAAATCGAGATAGGAAAGGGAAAGCTCCTTTTTTTCTTTCCGCTTCGGAGCGTTCAGTCTCGAAGAATCCAACTCTTCTTTGCTCATTGCACAATCCATGCCAAAACGTCCTTCTTTGCACAACACGCACTCATTATTAAAGCATCCGCCACCAAATCTTTCACAATCCGGGGAACAGTTTGTCGCTTCCTGCTCTTTAGAGTCTACGAGTTTGGTCATAACTTTCCGACTTTCTTCCTTCGCAACATCATCGGATACTTTTCCCATCTCTTTGCGCTTACTCATTCGCTTTTCATAGTCCGTTTCCATAAACAGTGTATGTTTTATTTTATCATTTTCCATGCAAAGGTGTAAATTTGGATCGAAACGTTTATAATCAGCAGAAAACGTGTGCTTGTACATTGCATCCCCATATGCATTGAGCAAATGTGACACGCATTCGTCTGCACACTGACAAGGAGGGAACTCCGTTCTCTCCAGGCCTGGATTGTCCTGTGAATGCGAGAATCGATACAGGACATCACCACACGAAAGAAATGTTTCTCTATCGCAGGATGGGATTGGGTCAACTTCACATCTTTCCCCCGTCCAATCTGTATTGCATATACACGTATTCTCCTCATTCGTCGAAGGATAACCATACACGCACTTACTATCACTGTTGCTACTTATCACGGCGCTCGGAGAAGCATCAGCAGTACGCGAACTTCGAATGTTATCAACTACTTCTGGAGTGAACGGGGCTTCCGATAGAGTGGCGTTCTCTTCGACATCTGCACTATTCTTCTCTACTTTCATATCTTCCAAAACTCGATCGAGTATGACCGTCAATGTGTTCAGCGTATCAGCAAGTTGCACTTTACTCGCTCCTCTACAACCAGCAGAGTAACTATAGGTCGATCCACTCGGAAAGCCAACGATCTCTCTTCCCAATGACAACAAATACCAATCGGCGATATCGTTCAACGAATACAAAGGCTCCTCCAGATAATGTTTGTTGAAATCCAAAACGTCTGGATCAAAGACTTGGATAAATTTATCGTGCCTTTTCAAATAATTTCGAACTACTTGCGAATCTGCGGCCACGTGCGTCTTCTTGCCAGTCTTTTCGAATAATAATGTACAAACTTCCACCATTTTCTTCACCATACCAGGAAACTCTAGAGCTGCAGCTTTTATGCGATTGATTCTAGGCTCACCCGCCTTCTTGGTATCCCGTTCACTCTCCGCCAAATCCTCGTTCAGCGTCAAATCTTCATTGAATGCTATGCCAATGTGTTCATCTCCCATTGTTCTTATATGAAACGTGAGAAATTTATGGATTTCGCTCTCCGGCTTCTCCACCAACTCCAATAAATCGTTCACCGGCTCGTCAAACCAATACGGCATGTTTTTGCATGCCGGATGCTCATAAGATCTGTACTTATTATGCATTTTCTGCATTATCAGCATTTTCGTTGCATTCCCATAAATCTCTTTGCTGCTCAACATCTCATTCCAATCGTTCATATGCCCATCGAAAAAATCAAGTTCACCGCTCCGCTCATACTTTTCGTAATCTGCGACTACTTGCGTCATAGTCTGTTTACCTCCACTCTCGTACGTTCTCTTAAAATTATGATAAATGTTATTCTTCTCCGGACGATCTTCACATGAAACCAACTTATCCCAACCGCGTTTCCAGGGCGGATCTTCTCCGCATTCGTGCACAGCAAACCTTTCGTAACCGGCATGTTTCAGAGTTTCTAAAATAGGCACTAAAGCGTCCACTATTTGCCCGAGACCGACACCGGCTGGAATATTCAAAATGTGCACCATTGGTAACGACTGGGGAGCATCAGGAGGAGAGTTCGAGCGCCTCGCTTCTTCTTCTTCTTCTTCTCCTCCTTCTTCTTCCATCTCTCGTTTCAGTCGCATTCTCTCCATTTTCTCCTTCTCTCGTCTTCGACGCTTCTCGCTTCCTCTCGTCCATTTTTCCTCTTCTTCTTTTCCTTCTGTCGTCTTTGGTGGCATTAACGAAAACTCCTCGTCGTCTTCTCGAGCTGCTGCCGATGTTACCATCGTCGTCGATCCTTGATGATGCTGATGATGTTGCCGACGATGTTGTCTTCTCTCTCGCAAGCGCTCCAAACGTTCCACTCTGCTCAAAGACGACCAGTCTTCTTCTTCTTGGTGTTCCAGTAACGCTCTTCGGTGTAGATTCGGTTGTCGCGCGCTCACTACCGACAGCAGCGCTTGAAGAAGAGCGAAAGATGCGACAAAAAGGAAACGATGAAGATGGATGCGAGATGAGGAGTGGCGCGGCGAACAACCCGGGTGGTGGCAGCTGCCGCGTGCCATTATGCGTGGGTCGGGGTTGTCGCGGCGAGAGAAAATAGGGGTGTGACTGAGTTTGCTTTTTTTTTTTTGGCGTAAAGTCAGGCTGCAAAGCACCGAAGTTGTACTCTCGATTGACGAGTTTGTACCCTCGATTGGCGAGTTTGTTAAACTTTCACGCGAATCAAGTTTTTGAAGTTTTTGAAGCGGCAAGCGAGTGTGCGAGTCACCATATAATTACCACCACCCCAACTGCTTTTTCCAAAATCCCTCGCTTTCGACGCGCGCGCTGAAAGGAGTCCATCCTCCCCTCGCGCGGCACGCACACGCACACGCACACGCACACACTCTTCATGCGATCGAGAGGACTCCTCGAGTCAACTCCCGCGAGCAAAAGAAACGGTGGCGGAGTTTTGAAGGTTACGAGAAGAGAAGAGGACGGGGACAATTTTGCATCGTCGAGCGTTACTTTTAGGATACTCGTCCTTCTCGTCGGCGTTTTCTGCGGCTTTGTCCTCTCTTCTCACGCCTCTAGCGGTGGTGTTCACAAGTTACACAATAATGTAAAGAAAGCATATCAAGCGCACAACGAGGCGAAACAAGAGTATTTGAAGCGATATCGAGAATCGTATTTGGAAACCGTGCTTGGGGGGGATGCGCAGAAACAAGAAGAAGGAAGAGGAGAAGAAGGGGGCGACGAGGCAGTAGCAGAGGTACTAGCGACGATGTCAGAACTAGCAGAAGAGCAAACAGAAAATAGCAAGAGCGGCGAGAGCGATGGTGAGGTACTAGCGACGATGTCAGAACTGGCAGAAGAGCAAATAGAAAATAGCAAGAGCGGCGAGAGCGATGGTGACGGTAGCACCGCGGTGAAGGAGCTGCCGGAACGAGTTGAGCAAAAAGGAAATCAGCGTAGTCAGCAACCTCGAAGAGGAAACGTGCACTTGTACGTGTTGCAGCACATATCAGATTGTGGTCTTGGACATCTGATGGAACAATTTGGAAACATTTACGAGATCTGCGACGAGCTGGGCATTGGCAGCGTCACCATTCGCGAGTGCGGCACTAGAATGAAACCGTGGCATTCTCACGCAAACTTACCGTGCGAGCCAAATTTGCGGAAGAAAAAAAATGTGGTCATGTACGGAAAGAGGTCCAGTGAAATTGATGTCTCCTTGGGACCAAACGAAGAAACTGATGACATGGATGGTTTTGTGCACATTGATGGACAGAAGGTAGATTGGATTCAAGAACTTGAAAGTATGACTAATCCAGAGACGCCGAGAAAGGTGTTTCTCACGCAGCCGCACAATAAATTTCTGGCGGAAAGTCGTTTCAGTGCAGTTACGAAAGATAACAGTTGCGCGGCGATAACGAAATGGTTTGGAGATCCCTCTGATTTTCTCCTCGATGAATTGGAAAGGAACCGCATCATGCAGCAACCTGCAAAGAAGCCTCATCAGAATGAGATATCGTTCCATTTCCGCTTGTTGGATCATGAAGATTACGGGATTGAAGTGCAACCTGATCTGAGTATCAAAATTGGTACTCGTGAAGTTCAATTGGGCGATCCTAGATTAGACGGGCAAGAGGGCGGCTACGACCTATTAAAGAATTTGGATCTAAAAAAAGCGGTGCACAGCGTGATTGAGCTTGCCAACAAATTATACGAAACATCTAGAATGACTACTTTCGTTGCGAGCGATGCTCCAGCTATTCGAGCGTACCTGAGGGATAATCCAGCCATTGCATTGATTGAACATGGCGGAGGAGAAACAGAAAAGGAGGAGGGAAGGGAGATCGCAGATAATCGTGATCTTAAAGATACTCATTATTCCTTAACATCGGCTTTGGAATTGTACGAACTCGGCGCGGCCAAGACGATTATTTCCTTTCCATTTTCCTCGGGTTTCTCACGAGCGGCATCTTGTTTAATCGAGGGCAGTGAATACAAAGTGGTGAAATCGGTTGCTGAATTAGAAAAAGTAATACGGGATCATGTAAACTAGCAGCAATTTTAATTAGTGCATGAAGAGAGTTGTTTTTTCTTCTCAAACATGGCCAATCCAGAAGAATCAGCGAACGTATTACATCAAAACTTTGTGAATAGAGTGCATCTATGAAGGTATCATGGAAACTAGTACGTGGGCAGTACTGCTATCTACTCTGTCTCACTATTTTTATCTTGGTCTTCTGGTAACGCAGTGCATGATATCTAATTTACATTTCCCGTAATGTTGTGGCCTTGAACTGTGAGCTCCCCGAGGCGATGTATAAGCGTAGCGACATACAAGTTTACCTTATCCAAACTCAACTGGTCGCGAACGAACGCGTGAGCATTCTCGGCGATATTACGAGCCTTCTCGTCGTTATCTCTCAACCACGTTATTTTCTCGCATAAATCGCTCAAATCTGTTTTGATCGGTACGTAGTGTACCCATGGAATGAGCATATCATAAAAAAATTCTCTAAATGCATGCATTTCTTGCAAAACGACAACTTTTAGCGCTAGCAGTCTCCACAGCCGATCGGCAAATCCGTTGTTCTGAACGTTTACTATGTACTTATGTGCAGCTTGTTCTTTCTCACCCATGCCCTTCCCTTTCAAATTCACCAATTCTTCTTCCGTCATTCCGGCGGAACGTAGTGTATTTTCGTGGTAATCCCAAGTAGTTATCCGCGCATCTAATCCACACTCCTCACCGTGGTGGAAAGACATATTAGCAAGTTGTATCCTTTGATGGCGCAAACCAGCTTTACTTTTTTCACACCCCCAAGTTCTTCCTTTTTTATTTGCATCCCAACCACCATCTGTGTGATCGTCCGTACATTGTTCAATATGATTGCTTGGGAAATACAAACCACCTTTCTCTGCGCATCCCACATGACATCCAACCATCCCCCTCCATACAGCTGTGCTGTTCTTCTCAGACCACGAAGGAGAATTCTCGCCGGTTTTTAAAACACTTTTATGTGACTCCTCATAATTTTCACCGAACGCATTTCTATTTCCGTAGTTCCACGGTAAAAGGATCTCTAGAAATTCTTCGTAGCTGCTCCCGGCCATCGACATGGGCAAGCCATCTGAAACGTTTACATATTCTCTCACTGGATGCTCAGGCCAATCCCCAAAACCTCTGTGAATGCATACTTCTGTTTTAGGTCTCAAACGCGGATATGCATTCAACGCTCTTTCCACATATGGCAAGTTATCCGTGCTGATACTCCCATCCGGGCGTATAAGAACGCAACCTCCTTGTCTCTTTTGCGCACTCTCTACATCTCTCACAGTAATCCCTCCTTTAATGATCCATGGATGCAACTGTGCATCCACATGCTCTTGAATAGATAAGCCTTCGTTCCAACAGAATTTTTCGTCCGGTTTCTCCCAACATAACTTTGGCTTCTCGACTTTTCCTTCTTCATTTGTCTTCCCGATGTCTTCAGGAGTACCAGCAGCAGAAGATGATGACGATGCAAGCACTGACTCCAAGTACGCCTTTCGATAGGATTTTAAATAATCATGCTTGGCTTTCTTATGCGCTCGGTATGCACTCTCAACGTTTTTGTGTAAACGCTGAAGAGTTTTCGGTGGTTGTTTCGTGCGTATACTCGATGATAGAACCACGCCGACGACGATACCTGCGCAGAGCAACAGAATCCACGCTGTTGGATTCGTCTCGTTCGAGCGCGTGGTTTCGGAAATAGAAGAAGATTTTACCGCCGCTTCTTGTGCGTATTCTTCGTCGCGAACGTCACCATCGCTCGACTTTGCCGCCACTGCTACTCTCGAACGCATTTCTACTCACACTTCCTCTCTCTCAATCTCTTTTGCAGCGCGCGGTGTGCGCGTTTGTATTAATTTGACGAACGAGGTCAAGATGAAAAATTTCTTTTGCGTGAACTTCTAAATTGAAATCGCCTTAAAGTCGACCTTTTCTTCTCAACCATCGTAGGGAGTAGAGGACCATACATTGTACATACTATACTAGAATTAAAGAGTTAACTAAAGCAAATGCTAGGGTGCGTTTTCCTCGGAAGGTCACATCAAAACTTTCCCGTCTTTCGAAACATCCACGACTGCAATATCTCGCCCCTCAGGGAGATTCTTTTCGCAAAATTCATAATACGACCATAACTTTTTCATCTCCAGAGCGAGATCACGCTCCGAGCACTTATTTAACTGCTCATTCTTAGGGTCTCTAGCTTTGTTTGATTTTGCTATTCTGTTCGATTCCAAGGGGAAATTGCGAAGCGGTAAGTGCTTGTCTAGGAGCTTCAAAACGCTTTCGATGGCATCAAATTTGAACAGCACGAGTTTATCCCATGGCGCGGTTGGGTTGTCCATGTCCATTTGAAATCTGCGGGGTTCAAGTAATCTAAATATGGTGCGATTACTGACCACTTCTTCGCATGATTTACCGTCTTCAAACCATTTCGTCACGTTCTCAGAATTGTAATTGTTCATAGAAAAGAAGTGCGATACCGGATCTCTGCATGGTATCAATGCAACTTTCGTGGCGTTCTCGTGGAAAGTTGAGTTTATCACCCATTTGGACCACTCCGGCATATCGATTTCTTCGGAAACGATGGCGCAGTTATGATAGCCTCTTTTCTTTTCGTTTTCCCAATACCAAATAGACTTCTCCTTCGTGGAGCAGGTGTCACTCTTGAACATAAGAGCTGCACTTTCCGTGTCTTCTAGTCCTTCCATGCACGAAACGCCTTTATTCCCGCAGGCGCCGTAATATCTCCTCGCTATGTCTTTGGCAAACGAGGATCCAGCCGTTTTCGCAATGTGCAGGTGCGAAAACCACGAGTTACCCAAAGGTAAGCCGTACTCGTCGAGAATATTATTGTTATCTTGCCTGTCCTCCACGTCTTGTTCTTGTTCTTGTTCTTGTTCTTCTTTTGTTGAACTCGCCAAAATCATCTCCACATACGCTTCTCTATATGCTTTCAAATACCCTTCCTTGGCTTTCTGATGCGCCTTATACGCACTTTTAACACTTTTGTGTACTTTATGTGCCGCCGCCGACGACTTTGACGACGATAGAACCACGCCGACGACGATACCTACGCAGAGCAACAGAAGCCACATATTCGACTCATTCGAGCGCGCAGTTTCGGAGACAGAAGAAGATTTTACCGCCGCTTCTTGCGCGTATTCTTCGTCGCGAACGTCACCATCGCTCGCCTTTGCCGCCACTGCTACTCTCGAACGCATTTCTACTCACACTTTCTCTCTCCTCTCTCTCAATCTCTTTTGCAGAGCGCGGTGCGAATCTAAATTTTGAGAATCGTTGTTTGATGAAACGAGGAATACTCTTAACACTGCTTAACACTGCTTAAAGTAAAGGAAAACTTGAATACTTCAATATTTTAATACTGGAATATTTTAATACATAATACTTTGGTCATCACCTCGCCTCGTGCATCGTCCAAACATTCATGTACTTAGAAAAGTTGTGTATCGTGCCGTCTGAGAAGATATACAAAAAACAGTAGATACAATTGCAACAATAATTTTATATGATCACAATACTAAACTTCGTTTCTAATTGTACACTTATCTTGTTTATCGCACGACTTCTTTTTCCAGACACAGTTATAACATTTTTCGTATTTATCTCGATTCACGCACTTGCAGTTGGATTTTACTTTAGCATGACTTTTAGAACACAGAATCACAGATGACTGAAAATATTCATATCTTCAATCTGACTTAAGTTTACTCCATTCTTCTTGAATTTCTCTCATGTAGTTCATTTTAAGTTCAGTATCCCTCGCGCAGTTGACATGAAAAGTGATCCAATCCTCCAAGTGTTCGTGCTGGCGATTTGAACCCCGAGTGCTGCAATATGAGTTATACTTGTAGCTTAAGCCCGTTCTTTTAACACCACCTTCATCCATACCCCGCGTAACAAGGTCTTGACTTTTTCTGTTCTTATTTGTTCCCCATTCTTTGCCAAACCGCAATGATAAGAGAAGACCTTTACGAACTTTTTCTGTTGGTAAATAGAAAAGTTGCCCACCATTGAGGCCAGCGTGAGGAACATCAACTGGATCACTTTCTTCCTTGTACGAAGGATTCTCAAACAAAGCAGTGTAGTTGAAATCTTCCCACTGATGAAACATTTCTGAGCTGGGATCTAACGCGACAATTTTCTGAAGGTCTGGAACTTGCAAGAACAAAACATCCGAGTCGTGAATGAAAGCCGTCAATTTGGCAGTGTTAAACGCCAACGCCATTTTAGCTTGAAGCCATACGATTTGCCAATAGTCATTTTGCTGGAAATCAGACGCTCCTAGCGTATACAAGTATCGAATACAATGCGTGAAGCCATCTTCTTTACATCGCAACGCACTCGCATCATCTAAACACAAAACAATCAGTCGATCGATGAAGCACTTTTCAGATTTTATGTTCTGGATAGCGTATGTGAAAATTTCCCACACGTGTTCATTTACTTTTGTCGCAAATACGTGATCATCTGGTACACATTTGGACGTCATTTTAGACGCTTCGATGCTAGTTCTGATATACTTCGCAAACCAGTCGCATTCAGACCGGGTGATTACGGTACCGCTCTCGTTCATTTCTTCCTCGCTCACTAGGTCGCTAAAATCTTCGTCAATTAATGGCAAACACACGTGCTTGCCATTCCCGAGCGTTTTGAATGTAGTCTCGCCTTGTCCTTCCTCATCTACGGGAACATCAGTTCCTACCTCCTCTTCTGTCAAAGCCTCTTCCACTTTCTTCTCTTCTTCTTTCACCATACTTTCCAAAAGCAACTCGTTTTCTTTCTCACTCACATAATTCGTTTTCACTTCCCCTAAATACGTTTCTCGATACCTCTTCAAGTACTCCTTGGAAGCCTCCCTGTGCGCTTTATACGCACCATTCACGTGTTTGTGCACGCCGCGCACCGATTCATGTCTCACTAGAGTAGGGAGAAACGCGCCGATCGCGACACCTAAAACGAGCAACACCCACGGATTTTTCGTCATCGTCGACGAGACGGAGTAGTAGGAGGTGGAGGAAACACTTTTCTTCTTCTTCATCGCGCTATCGACGTAGTCAGCGCTTCTCTTTTTGTCGACACTCTTCTCGACGTCGACGTCCCCGTCCGCATGAGCATCCGTCGCGATGCCGAGTCGTGCGCGCATGGGTATCTTTCTCCTCACAGCTCAATTAAGAGAGCGTTCTTTTTGTTTTTTGTTTGACCTTTTTTGATAGCAAAAAAGCCATCTCTCGTAGAAACAAACAAAGGTCATCAAACGTCAATCAACAAACACAAAGAGAGATTACGCGCGCAACAACCAACATGAGCAGTCGTTTCACGGTTGACGGCCAAAGAGCGGAAGACCGAGACGAAGAGTTAGGTGCCGACATCGAAAAGAACGCGGGGAAGAAAAGTGGCAGCGAGACGAGACCGAGAGGGGCGAGCAACAGTTGGGCGGGGATTTTGGTATTCGTATCTGGTGTGTTGTTGGGATGCGCGGTAGTTTATGTTGGATCGGCGTCAAAGAAGAGCGTCGCGGTCGTGCCGAAGCACTTCAAAAACGTCCACAAAAGATTTCGCGCCTCGAGAGAAGCCTGGCGCAACTGGGCAGAGGATGTGGATATGGATGCACCGCTAGGGGAAGGAGAGATCACTAACTACGAAAGCACGAATGGTTCGGAGTTCCCCAAGACAGTTTGGCAAGGATGGAAAGATTCAGATACGTCCAAATTTGACAACTATCGCGTGAAGATGATTGAGGACAACCCGGAGTGGAAGTTTAATCTGGTCACGAACGAGGAACAGGAGAAGTTTTTACGCGACACAGACGACGAGATTGTGCAATTAGCGTATAAGTCGTTCAAATTGTTGAATCCGAAGAATGGCGCGGGAAGAGCGGACGTTTGGCGGTATGCGGTGTTGTATTATCATGGCGGAATGTATTTAGATATTGACTCGAGCTGTCCAGATTTTAATAAACTTGTGAGCATAGCAAATGAGCACAACGCAAATGTTGTGTTATCGAGAGAGGGTAACAAGAGCAAGTATATTGCTAATAGAAAAGCTACCGTCATGTGGGGGTTTCTCGCGAAGCCGAAACATCCTTTGTTTAAGAATGTGATTAAATTGGTCTGGGACAACATGAGTTTCGATCAACCGCGGGAGGAGATAAGAGCACATGGCCATCAAATGAAGGAGTTGACTTTACAGTTTACAGGAACTATTGCGTTTTCTCGAGCGGTCGATATGACGAGAATCATGGGGCAAGGAGACGATATATATATGCACGGTATTGATTTTGAAGGTGCATGTTACTTTAAAGCGCCCGGGTTGAAGAATTATTACGAACCAGGAGAAAGTTACGAAACTTTGGACAATCAGTTTTATAGATCTAAATTACCAGAAGATGTGTGATGATATGAAATGTTAATACATGCAGCCTATGACTAGTATATATACGCAGACACAGGCGAGAAGATTAGATTGCTCACAAAGCTCTTCTTCCTCGTTGCTTACGATATTGCAAATGGGCTACCCCGTGGGGGTTAGTACTCTCTATATACAAAATCATTCAACGTCGACGGCGCTGAATATTCCTCCTCCCTCCGACGAAGGACTTTTCGGTAACGGGGTGCTATTTTCCTTCTCTTCTTCGGAGGCGTCTTCTTCGGCTGCACAGGCGTCGTTGCTATTGAGCTCTTCCTCGGCTTCTTTCAACAAAAAATCTATGAACAAATCCGCGACTGGCACTTCAGCGTTCTCTCCGGTGGCACCGACAACCCTTAATCCAACCCCGGATATCGCTCCAAAAGCTTTTCCGACGCCTCTGGCGATTCCTAACGGTGCCCTCGCGACTTTAGATATCACTCCAGTTGCTCTTCTTGCGCCTAAAATGATCACATCTCGTTGCGAGGATTCCATATCTAATAGTCTCGACATCAACTCGAGCACCTCTTCGGAAAAGTTGCGTTCGAAATACGTCACCAAAAGCTTCGTGATGACTGACTTGTCGATGAATACTTCGTTCTCGCCATCTTCACCACCAGCAGATGATGACGACAACCGCGCGATTTTCTTAATCGCTTGCGTCAAAGCAACCCTCAACTTTGTCGACTGCGCGGTTGCTTCGGCGCACTTTCGCGAAGCATCTTTGAACTTTTCCTCGGTAAGCGCTCGTTTACTTTCCAACTCTTCTATCTCCTTCGTTTTCTTCTCTAAAAGCTCCATGGTCTCTCTCAACTTACCGCTGGTTTCTCTTAACTTCTGCCTTGCCTCTTTTGCTTCGTTCGTCCTCCCATCCATCTGCTCCTGATCGGCGTAAAAACTTCCCAAAGCTCGATTTAAATTTTCAACCTCTTTCATCTTCCTCTGCAATCCGTCTTCTTTCTCCATCAGTTGCATCGTTAACCGCTCCACCTCCTTCTCGAACTTCTCTTCTACTCTTCTCTTCTCTTCTTCTACCCGCTCTTCGATCGACATTTCGTCTCTATCCTCCGCCTCTTCCACGTCCAACAAATGTTCTCGCAAGCGCTTCAACTCTCTCTCTTTCGTTTCGAGAGCTTCGCGACACTCGTTGAGTTGCGATTGAAATCGATTTTTAATATTCTCGCAGTCCGAGAGCTTTTGCGACAAACGCGTCGAATCTTCACCGCGAGCTCTCTCCGCGAGCTCTTTTTGGCGTTGGAATTCTTTCGCGCGCTTTTCTAACAGGAGTATTTGTTTTCGTTGTTCCTCTTCTTTGTTTGTGC
>Ga0255762_10000673_pt1 | contig 30267 bp, 22 predicted proteins | sample 101ome_16_FD_179962 | JGI IMG/M metagenome (GOLD analysis project Ga0255762, IMG submission 179962) | Coastal salt marsh microbial communities from the Groves Creek Marsh, Skidaway Island, Georgia - 101401AT metaG (version 2) | ecosystem: Environmental > Aquatic > Marine > Intertidal zone >...
GATAAGTTAGGTAAATTTCCACTCCCAGTGGAAATTGTTAAATTTGGACCAAAATCAACAATCACATTATTGAAAAATATTTTCTCAGAATATAATTTGCATCCGGAAATTAAAATTAGACTGAATGATGATGGATCACATTTCTACACAGATGGGGGCAACCTCGTAGTTGATTGTTATTGTACTGAGCTCAATTCACTTTATGAGATTAAAAATAAAATTGAGAGTGTCCCGGGTGTCGTAACTAGTGGATTATTTATCAATATGGTTAGTTCAATGATATTAGGTGAGAGTGAAAAGGCATCGGAAGTGTTATTCAAATAATTAGTTAGTGATAGGTTTTGTAATGGGAAGTAATATTAAAGAGTGTGATTTATTTGTTATTGGTGCAGGCTCAGGCGGAGTAAGGGCAGCTCGTTTAGCAGCTCAAAGCGGTGCAAATGTAGTCATTGCAGAAAAATATCGAATTGGTGGCACATGCGTTATCAGAGGTTGCATACCTAAAAAATTACTGAGCTACAGTTCAAAATTCAGTAAACATAATATTATAGCTCAAAGTTATGGTTGGAGCTTTGACGAACCTAAATTTTCATGGGAAAGATTAATAGAAAATAAGAATAATGAAATTCAAAGACTCAGTAATATTTACAAAACAAACCTCGAAAAATCTGGAGCAAATGTAATTGAGTCCGAGGCAAAAATTATTGATAGGGATATTGTTGAATTATCAAATGGTGATCAATTCAAATGTAAAAAAATATTAATAGCAACCGGTGCAAAGCCAAATTTCCCAAACATAACAGGAATTGAACATGGAATATCATCAGATGATTTTTTTGAATTGGATAAACTACCGGATAATCTTGTGATTGTAGGTGGGGGGTACATAGCTCTTGAGTTTGCTTCTATCATATCAGGTTTCGGAACCATGTGTGAACTTGTCTATAGGGGTGATAAACTTCTTAAAAATTTTGATATTGATATAAGTAATAATATTTATGAACAAATTCAGTCAGACAAATGCAAAGTGAGATTAAATACTGATATCACAAAATTAGATCTTCATGATGGTAAGTACATTGCAACCCTAAATGATGGTTCCACTATTTCTACTGATCTAGTACTCTTTGCAACAGGAAGGAATTCGGATCTTTCATTTATAGGAGATAAGATTGAAGTAGAAACAGATACGAGCGGAAGAGTGATTGTTGACAACCAATTCCAAACGTCCATACCAAATATCTATGCAATTGGTGATGTTGCAAATAATTATCATCTAACTCCTGTTGCAATCAGAGAAGCTATGATTTTTGCTAGAGAGCAATTTGAAAAAGATACGGATAATTACATTATTGAAAATATCCCAACAGCTGTTTTCTCAAATCCTGAAATTGGAACCGTTGGTTTATCAGAACAAGAAGCTCTACAAAAATATAAAAAGATAGACATTTATACATCATCATTCAGGCCGTTGTATTATACTTTATCAGATGTAAATAAACGTACCTTTATTAAACTAATTATTGATCACAAGACTCAAGTACTTGTTGGATTTCACATGATGGGAGATGACTCTGCTGAATTAACACAGATTATGTCAACATTGATCAATAAAAAAGCAAGTAAAATGGACTTAGATAATACGATACCATTGCACCCATCTACCTCAGAAGAAATAATGACAATGAGAAATAAGGTAACCAAAGAATTATAGCCTTTGAAGAAATTTTCTTGTAATACTATCTTATTATTAAAAATTGGCTTATATATATGTACCTGAGATTAAATTTTGGAGAACTTTATGTATAATTGGACACCTTCTAGCTGGCGTAATAAACCAATTAAACACGTGCCAGATTATGAAGATCAAGATCATCTTTTGAATGTTGAAAATACGATTTCAACTTATCCTCCATTAGTATTTGCTGGTGAAGCACGAGATTTGAAAGAAAAGCTGGCACTAGCTAGTCAAGGTCGAGCATTCTTATTACAAGGTGGAGATTGTGCTGAGTCTTTTGTAGAGCATAATCCTGATAATATAAGAGATATATTTAGATTATTTCTGCAAATGTCAGTTGTATTAATTTTTGCAACGTCATTACCAGTCGTTAAAGTAGGAAGAATAGCTGGTCAATTTGCTAAACCAAGGTCCTCAGATACAGAAGTTGTTAATGGTGAAGAGCTTATAAGTTATAGAGGTGATATAATAAATGGCATAGAATTCGAAGAAAATGCCAGGAAACCTGATCCTGAGAGGTTGTTAAAATCTTACAGACAATCTGCTGCAACAGTTAATCTGCTAAGAGCTTTTTCTCAAGGTGGTTATGCAGATCTTGAAAGAGTGCATAGTTGGACATTAGAATTTTTAAAAAATTCACCTATTGGAGAGAAATATTCAGATTTAGCTGAGAATATAACAAAATCTCTAGGTTTCATGAGGGCTTGTGGAGTCACCCCGGAATCTGTGCCCCAGTTAAGGACTACAGATTTATATACAAGTCATGAAGCATTGTTACTAGGGTATGAGGAAGCAATGACGAGAGTTGACTCAATTACAGGTGATTGGTATGCAACTTCGGGTCACATGGTATGGATTGGTGACAGAACTAGAGACCCTGATGAAGCACATGTAGAATATTGTAGGGGAATAAAAAATCCTATCGGAATCAAGTGTGGACCATCTTTAACACCAGAAAATCTTATACGTTTAATTGATACTCTGAATCCAGACAATGAAGCTGGGCGGATAACATTAATAGCCAGATTTGGATATGAGAATGTAGCAAAACACTTGCCTAGTTTTATTGATATCATATCAAAAGAAAATAAGAATGTACTTTGGTCTTGTGATCCAATGCATGGAAATACCATAAAATCAGAGTCTGGCTTTAAGACGCGTCCTTTTGAATATATAATGAATGAAGTTAGAAATTATATGAAAATTCACAAAGATAAAGGCACATTCCCAGGTGGAATACACGTTGAAATGACTGGAAAAAATGTCACAGAATGTGTTGGTGGAGCTATTTCTATAAGAGATGAAGATCTTTCAAGCCGATATCATACTCATTGCGATCCTAGGTTAAATGCGGATCAGGCTCTTGAGTTAGCTTTCCTTGTTGCTGATGAATTAAGATCAACACTATAAAACTTGATTTTAGAGATGATAAAAGATAATCAGATTAACATTGCTCTGGTACAAGAAAATCCAATTGTAGGGAATGTAGAGCATAACTATAATCTCATTTTAAAGGCCAGAAATGACACAAATAGTGAAAATACTGATCTAATAGTTTTTTCAGAATTGTTTATGTCCGGTTACCCACCAGAAGACCTAGTGCTGAGGTATTCTTTCCTAGATGAGATCGATACATATCTAAAGTTGTTAGTTGAAGAAACAAAGAAACCAGGACCAGCAATTTTAGTTGGTTTACCGGTAAGGGATAAAAATCAAATATTTAATTCAGTGGTGCTAATAGATAATGGAGAAATCATTTCAATTCAGCATAAATGCCATCTGCCAAATTATGATGTGTTTGATGAAGAAAGAATATTTAATAAGGGTAACTTGCCTGGACCAATAAACTTTCGTGGATTGAAAATTGGGGTAGCCATATGTGAAGATATTTGGCACGAAGATGTGGTTGAGTGCCTTGCTGAAACAGGAGCAGAATTATTAATTGTGCTTAATGGATCACCATATAATCGTGAAAAACAAGATCTTCGTACAAATGTGGCTATGCAAAGAGTTGTGGAAAGTGGTCTGGGGCTGGTTTATGTAAACCAGATCGGTGGACAAGATGAGCTTGTTTTTGATGGGGGTTCTTTTATTATTAACCCAGATTACAGTATGCCAGTAAAGTTACCGAATTTTGTCTCAAACATTCAAAATACATTATGGACTAAAGATAATGATAAATGGTTATGTAAAACTGTTGTCCAACAAACCGATACTGAAGAATTAGAAGATATATATTCGGCTTGTGTAATTGGACTTAGAGATTATGTTCAAAAAAATAAATTTAAAGAGGTTCTTATTGGGTTATCAGGTGGTATTGACTCAGCAATAGTATCTTGTATCGCAGTGGATGCCCTTGGTAGCGAGAATGTACAATGTGTAATGCTACCATCAAAGTATACAAGTAAAGAGAGTTTAGCTGATGCTATTGAATGCGCACAGAACCTTGGCGTTAATCCAGATGAAATATCGATAGAGAAGATGGTTGATGCTGCAGAAGATCAGTTAAACCCATTCTTCGAAGGGACAAACAAAGATATCACCGAAGAAAATATTCAATCTAGGATCAGAGCTGTTTTATTGATGGCATTATCAAACAAATTTAATAAACTTCTATTAACCACAGGAAATAAATCAGAAATGGCAGTAGGATATGCAACGCTATACGGTGATATGTCTGGTGCCTTTAACCCAATCAAAGATGTATATAAAACTGAAGTTTATAAAATTGCTGAGATGCGTAATAATACTAAACCTGAATTTTGTTTGGGCCCAAATCATGAAGTTATTCCAAAAAATATTATAACTAAAGCTCCAACAGCTGAATTAAGGGATAATCAAACAGATCAAGACTCTCTCCCCGAGTATGATGTTCTTGATGATATTTTGTATAAACTCATTGAAGAAGAGATCTCTGTAAAAGATATTATAAAATCAGGACATGATAAACAATGGGTGACTAAAATACAAAATCTCTTGTACATATCAGAATACAAGAGGAGGCAGGCACCACCTGGGGTAAAAATATCTAGTAAGAATTTTGGAAAAGACAGAAGATATCCAATTACAAACAATTTTCGAGACAAAAGTTAGAAACATATTATGACAGTCAATAAACTCAGATTCGCTCCAAGTCCAACTGGTAATTTACATATCGGAAATGCCAGAACATTAATATTGAACTATATATATTCTAAGGCAATTGATGGAAAACTAATATTAAGGATCGATGATACAGATACTGAAAGATCAGAGGAAAGATATTACCAATCTATTCTTAACGATATCGATTGGTTAGAAATAGATATTTTTGATATTAAAAGACAGTCTGAAAAAACCGAGAAATATCAAGATATTGCAAACAAACTAATTGAACAGGGTAAGCTCTACCCTTGCTTTGAAACAGATGAAGAGCTCAACCGCGCAAGGAAATTAAGTTTATCGCGTGGTCAGCCTCCAATATATGACAGGAGTGCGTTGAACCTAACTGAAGAACAAAAAAATGCATATAAAGCAAATGGTATAAATCCATATTGGAGATTCAAACTTGATCGTGAGGTTGTAGAATGGAACGATTTAATTAGAGGTCGCCAAACAATTGATTGTGGATCTTTTTCAGATCCCGTTTTGATCAGAGCAGATGGGTCGTTCTTATACACATTACCGAGTGTTGTTGATGATATTGATCTAGAAATCACACATATATTGAGGGGTGAAGATCACGTATCTAATACAGCAACACAAATACAGTTATTCAAAACACTCAATGCATCTATCCCAAATTTTGGTCATCATAGTTTAATGGTACAAAAAGATGGATCGCGTATGTCAAAAAGATCAGGGTCATTATCGCTCGAGGAAGTTAGAGAAAGCGGTATTGAACCGATTACTCTGATAAATTACTGCGCGCGTATTGGTACATCAGATGCTGTAGAAGCGTTCCAAACAACCGATGAATTAGTCAAGAACTATGATGTATCAAAAATCTCTCGTTCACCTGCAAGATTTAGTGTTGAAGAGCTAGAATTGCTGAACAAAAAGATTATTCAGAATATTCCATATGAAAGAGCTAGTGATAAATTAGGACAGGATGGAATAACAGGTGAAAATGCTGAAAAATTTTGGAATGTTATAAGGACAAATATTAATAATATCCATGAAGCCCAAAAATGGTGGGATATTGTAGGAGATAACCCTATTAACGCTATTGAGAGTGTAAACAAAGAAGTAATTACAGCTGCAAAGGAATTATTACCTGAAGATCCTTGGAATGAAAATACATGGTCAGAATGGACAGGTAAGATTGGAGCACAAACTGGCTTAAAAGGTAAAGAATTATTCTTACCAATAAGAATTGCTCTCACAGGCGAGACCTCAGGCCCAGAACTAGCAACTTTCATACTCTTACTTGGCAAGGATAAAGTCCAAAAAAGATTAGATAATTATATTTGATTTTCATCTAAATTCATTTATAATCGAACGATCGTTCTAAAGGTGATGGTTTGGTAAAAATTGTTTCATATAGAGATTTAGTAGACAAACTCATCGATATATTCTGTGAGTACGGTTACGACGGGACTAGTCTAACAATATTGTCTCAAAAGACAGGACTCGGTAGAGCTAGCCTGTATTATCATTTCCCAGGTGGAAAAGAAGAAATGGCTAATGCAGTTTATGAAAAAATCAGTAGAGATTTTACTAAATTAGTTTTAGCACCGCTTGCAACGGATCTAAATTTCCAAACAAAAATAAAAAATATGCTAGAAGGTATAAATTTATTTTATAACAATGGCAAAAGGTCTTGTTTAATAGACGTATTTGCTATTGGATCAACAAAAGATATTTTTAATACTCAAATTAAGAACGCCGCAATGTATTGGAAGGATTCCCTAATTAAAATCATTGAAGATGAAGGTATTGATAACGCGCGTGCAGTAGCTATATCGGAGGACATTATTATCTCTATAGAGGGTGCATTGATCTTCACGCGCGCTACAGGTGATTACTCGAGTTTTAATAGGACTTTAGAGAAGATTCTAAATATGATCTCAGTGAATAATTTAAGGTAATCTGAATGAATTTATACCTATACAATTCTATAACTAAGAAAAAAGATGAGTTCATTCCTTTGGATGTAAATAAAATCAGGATGTATGTGTGTGGTCCAACTGTATATGACGAACCACATATAGGTAATGCAAGACCAGTAATAGTATTTGATCTTCTCTTCAGGATATTAAGAAATTTCTATGGAAATGAGAAAGTAACTTACGTTCGTAACATCACTGATGTAGATGATAAAATAAACAAAATAGCATCAGAAAAATACCCTGATATTGAAACAAATCTGGCAATTAAGAAGCTAACAACGGACATTGAAAAAAAATTCAAAGATTATGCAAGTAAATTAGAATGTTTGCCTCCGTCAATTGAACCGCGTGCGACGGAACATATATCTGAAATGATTGAGATCATAGAAGGCCTCATTAATAAGAAATCAGCTTATGTAGCGGATGGACATGTAATATTTGACATAAATAAATATGACAAATACGGGAGCTTATCCAATAAATCTCAGAAAGATTTAATAGCTGGTGCAAGAATAGAGGTTGCAAACTACAAAAATAACCCGCTTGATTTCGTATTGTGGAAACCAAGTCAACCAAATGAGCCTTACTGGGATAGTCCATGGGGTAAAGGGAGACCTGGTTGGCATATTGAGTGTTCAGCAATGTCATCAAAATATCTAGGACAAGAATTTGATATTCATGGTGGTGGAATTGATCTGATATTCCCTCATCATGAAAATGAGGTTGCCCAATCTTGTTCGTATCATTCTAATGAACATATGGCTAAATATTTTGTCCATAATGGAACATTAAATATTGAAGGAAAAAAGATGTCGAAATCACTCGGAAATGTTGTTTCATTGAACAATATGTTAGATACATACCATGGTGCAATCCTAAGATTTACAATGTTAAGAACACACTACAGACAACCAATAGATTGGACAAAGAGTAGTTTAGAGGAGTCTAAGAATATTTTGAAGAAATGGGTATCCGTTTCAAACAAAGATAATCTGAGGACTCAAGAGGTATCATCGGAATTTTATGAAACCCTTTTGGATGACATCAATACACCTCAAGCAATCACAAAAATGCATGGTTATTTTTCAAACAAAGAATACGACAAACTCTTTGGAGCCTTAAACTTTCTGGGAATTAATATCGCAGATTTAAGTCGTTCAATGGCATCAGAACAAAATATTAAAAAAGATGCAATTGATGAAATGGAAGTAAACAAACTCATTGAAGAGAGAAATACCGCAAGAAAGGCAAAGGATTATAAAAAATCCGATGAAATTAGGAATAAACTTGAATTAATGGGAATAAAGCTTCAAGATGATGGAGAAAAGTCCACCTGGGAATACATAAATGAGTAAAGAAAAAATACATATATTTGATACGACGCTAAGAGACGGCAACCAAACGCCGGGCGTAGATTTCACTGTGGACGATAAAAACAGAATATCAAAGATACTTGATGACTTGGGTATAGATTATGTTGAAGGTGGATATCCTGGGGCTAATCCAACAGATACAGATTTTTTTAATTCACCGCCAAAATTCAAAAATTCAAAATTTGTCTCATTTGGAATGACAAAAAGACCCGGTCGTTCAGCCTCAAATGATCCTGGGTTTAATGAGTTATTATCTTATAAAACGGACGCTATTTGTTATGTTGCAAAATCATGGGACTTTCATGTAAGAAAAGCGCTTGGTTGTACGCTTGAAGAAAATATTTCATCAATTAAAGAGTCAGTAAAAGCTGCTTCTAAATCACACGGCGAAGTCATGGTTGATTGCGAACATTTTTTTGATGGTTACAAGAATAACAGAGAATACGCTACAGAATGCGTAAAGGCAGCCTATGATTCAGGAGCAAGATGGGTTGTTTTGTGTGATACGAATGGCGGAACATTGCCTGATGAAGTATCTGAAATTGTCACTGAAATATGCAATGTAATACCTGGTAAGAATTTAGGTATCCACGCACATAATGATACAGGAAATGCTGTAGCCAATAGTCTAGCAGCAATTCAATCAGGTGCGCGTCAAGTACAAGGTACACTAAACGGTATTGGAGAGAGATGTGGTAATGCTGATTTAATCACAATCATACCGACCCTTCTTTTAAAAGAGAGATTTAATACTAGCTTTGAAATATCAGTAACAAATAAAGCTCTTAAAAATATTAGGAAAACAAGCCTAATCATTGATGATATCTTGAATAGAGCGCCTGATAAACAATCGCCTTATGTTGGTGAAAGCGCCTTTGCAACAAAAGCCGGTATTCATGCATCTGCAATCATTAAAGATCCTAAAACCTATGAGCATGTAGAACCTGAATCCATTGGTAATGAGAGAAAATTATTAATATCCGATCAAGGTGGAAAATCGAACGTTATCTCTGCATTGAAGAAAATGGGAATAAACATAGCAAAAGATGATCAAAGAATTACTGATTTATTGGAGATTGTCAAAGAAAGGGAGTCAAGGGGGTACACATATGAAAGTGCACAGGCATCTTTTGAACTATTGGCTCGTGAAATATTTGGAAACTTAAAAGAATTTTTCAATGTTGAAAGTTTTAGGACATTAGTTGAAAGACGTATCAATGCCAAAGGAGAACTTATTACTGTTTCAGAGGCAACAGTAAAAGTACTCGTTGATGGTGAACGGTTTATCTCATCAGGTGAGGGTAACGGTCCTGTAAATGCATTAGATAACGCAATGCGTAGAGACCTCGGAAAATATAATAAATATCTAAAGAATATGCAGCTTGTTGATTATAAGGTGAGAGTATTGAATGGTGGTACTGGGGCTGTAACGAGGGTTTTGGTTGAGTCATCCGACACAAAAACTAATGAACGGTGGGTTACCATTGGCGTATCCCCCAATATCGTAGATGCATCGTTTCAAGCATTATACGATGCAATTAATTATAAACTTGTTCAGTCTAATATTTGATTGTAAATCTGAATACTGGCGGAGGGGAAGGGATTTGAACCCCCGAACGAGTTAGCCTCGTTGCCGGCTTTCGAAACCGGTGCTTTCAACCACTCAGCCACCCCTCCGTAGGATATTAATGTAGTTGATTTATCCAATGTAAGTGTTATCAATTAAAGTAATTTTAATCAATTATTTCTACGTTATTGTCTAATGCAATTTTCCAATGGCTTAAAATTTCAATGATAACAATTCAAGATTTATCAATATCTTTTGATGGTAATCCATTATTCACTGATGTTAATGTCCATTTCAATCAAAAAGAAAAAATTGGTCTTATAGGAAGAAATGGTTCAGGTAAATCAACATTTCTAAAATTACTTTTAAAGCAATTAGAACCTGATAACGGTGAAGTAAAAATTCCAAGAAACTATCAAATTGGTTACCTTGAACAACACATAAAATTTGAGCACAAAACGATTATTGATGAAGTTACAAGTGTTCTACCTGAAGAACGAATATATGAAACTTGGAAAGGGGAAAAGATTTTAAATGGACTTGGCTTCTCTGACGAAGAGATGTTACAAGATCCCCATTTATTCTCTGGCGGCTATCAAGTGAAAGTGAATCTTGCTAAAGTGTTACTTCAAGAGCCTAATTTATTACTGCTTGATGAGCCTACAAATTATTTGGATATTCATTCGATTAGATGGCTCAAAAAATTCCTAAATGACTGGACAGAAGAACTCATACTTATAACCCATGATAGAAATTTTATGGATAGTATAATTACTCATACTCTTAATATCCATCGTGGTAATTTTAGGAAATTTCCAGGTAATACAAAAAACATAAAAGAGCAAATCCAGCAGGAAGAAGAAATTTATGAAAAAACTCGAATTAATCAGGAAAAAGAGCGTGAAAAGACCCAAGCTTGGATCAATAGATTTAAATCAAAAGCTACATTAGCTAGCAGAGCACAATCGAGAGTAAAAATGTTAGAGAAGAAGGAAGTTAACAAGAAACTTGAAACAATTGCTAATCTAGATTTTAAGTTCAACTACCTTAACTATAATAGTAAGCAGAGCCTCATGAATGTTAAAGATCTCAGCTTTGGTTACAGTCCCGATAAAATATTAATTAATGACTTATCATTTAATGTTCGAAAGGGTGATAAGATTTGTGTGATTGGAAAAAATGGAAAAGGTAAATCAACTCTTTTAAAATTACTTTCAAAAGAAATCGATAAATTCGAAGGATCAGTTGGTGTTCATGAGAAAGTAAAAATTGGCTATTTTGGACAAATGAATATTGATAGGTTAAATGATAAAAAATCAATTTATGAAGAGATACAATCCGTTGACCCATCAATTCCAGAAACTAAAGTGAGATCGATATGCGCTCATATGATGTTTCCTGGTAAATCATCAAATAAAAAAATTAGTGTTCTCTCAGGTGGAGAGAAAAGTCGTGTTACTTTAGGTAGAATCTTATTAAATCCAGTCAATCTACTTTTCTTAGATGAACCAACAAATCATTTGGACATGGAGTCAACAGAAACACTAATGGAGGCAGTTCAAATTTTCGAAGGTTCGGTAATAATGGTAACTCATGATGAGTATTTTCTGAAAAAAATTGCAAATAAACTGATAATTTACGATGAAGGTAAAGCCTTCTTTTTCAACGGAGATTATAAAGACTTTCAAAAAAAAATTGGTTGGAAAGATATATAATTTTTTTTGTTCATACCTTTAATATGTTCGAAAGATTTTAAATCTACAAAAGAGTCATACGGTTACCGGTTTTCAAGACCGGTGCTTTCAACCACTCAGCCACCCCTCCATAAACTTTTATATAGCTGATTTATAAAATGTAAGTGTTATCAATTAAAGTACTTTTAATCAATAATTTATGTATTATAGTCTAATGCAATATTGAATGACTTTGATATCAATGATTACAATTCAAGATTAACCAATATCTTTTAATGGTAATGGCCTTCACAGATGTTAATGTCTATTTCAATCAAAAAGAAAAAATTGGGCGCAGGGATGTTTAGAATTAAATTTTTCTTATTATTTATAATACTATTCCCGTTATTTATTTTAAATAATTCACATACCAATGCCGGAATGGAATTGAATATATGTGATATGAAGTCATCAAATACTCAGGTAATAGATGCAAATCATTTTTATAGAAATCTCTTTGATGATATAGAAGATATTTATCATGACACAACATATTCTTATGTCCACGAAGATGGAGAAGTGACGGAATATGGTCCTTTTGCATATAATATTTTTCAAAATGCTGTGATGTATTATGAAGAATATTCACCTTCTGAATTTTCTATAATTACTATTGATAGCCATGATATTACAGTTACATATGGTGATCACGAAGAAATAAAAAATACAATATGTAATATTATCAAAGATAATCTGACTATCAGAGATTTAATAATAAAATTAGATGTGCTTTCAAATAGGGATGACTGGGATGCGCATGCATCTAAATTTCAACCTTTTCCATACATAGAAACTGGAAGAAATGTTATTGAAGCACCAAAAATAAAAGATTTAGAACATTACGTAAAATATATTGCGGTAAACGGGGTAATTATAGTTGGGGGACAAAAAGTGCCAGATGATGCATTTCTATACGCATATGACTCGGTGAATTATATGTTATCAAAAAGACCTGATATAGCTGAAGAACTAAAAAGAAATAAGGTTAGAATTTCATTATTTGGTCCAGATGGTAATAATGGAGAATTGCCAGAATACCCTAACTCAGATGAAGAAGGTGGGTTGGCTATGGGGATCACTGACTCCTCAATGACTGCAAATGCAGGTTGGCTATGTTACCCTGGTAATTACGATATTGGAGGAGATCCTGTCATTCACGAGTTAGTCCATTCTATTCAACATGTTGTTTTTGATAGTACAAATGAATTATATTTCTATGAGAAAATTATGCCACTGGCAGAATCCGCATGGGAAAGGGGCCTAATGAAACCTTATTTTGATGATTGGTCGGGTTCGAAAGAGGAAAAAAAGCATGCAATCTTTGGAGAGTATTGGGCTATGTCTGTTGAGGGTTATATCATGAATAGGGGTAAGAGATTCAAAAGTACCCATTATTCTCGTGATTGGATAAAGGATAATGACCCAGAATTATATGAATTAATAACTTTTTATTTTCCAACTGAAGAATGGGACTATTGTCCAGGTGTTGAAAGTAAGCTCTAAAATAATTCAAATATTTTGAAAAGGATCTAATTGGCGGAGGGGGAGGGATTCGAACCCCCGAACGAGTTGCCCCGTTGCCGGTTTTCAAGACCGGTGCTTTAAATTATTTAGATTAATACTCAAAGAATTCTAAAATCTCTTGTGACGAAGAGGCTACGTGATAATTAATTTTTTCTAGACTACTTAAAAATTGGCTTTTATGTAAATGTTCTAAGAGATTTATGTATGGATCCCAAAAATTATCATAATTTGCCATAACAAGCTTTTTGTTATGTTGTTTAAGTTGGTTCCACGTTAGCACCTCGGTCATTTCATCGAGTGTACCAATACCTCCAGGTAGTGTTACAAATGCATCAGCCAACGAATACATTTTCTGTTTTCTTTCATGCATATCCTTTGTCACTATCACATCATCGATGCCATCAATTATCTCGACATATTTCATGAGGAACTCAGGGATGATTGCTGTGACCTTACCTCCGTTATCTATAACTGATCGTGCAATGTGCCCCATTAAACCCTTATTTCCCCCTCCATAAATGGTTGAAATATCATTTTGTACCAATAATTTGCCCAGTTCACTAACTTCGTCAATGAAGAGGTTATTTGGGTTGAATGTGCTGCAGAATACACAAACTGTTTTTATTTTTTTATCCATAATCAATAGTCTGAGGTGTCTAAAATATAAAATACTTTAATTTACTATACATGATATTATAATAGATAGAAATTAACATAAGATATTTTTAAATGTTGAATGATAAAACGAAAATCTTTGGTGTTTTGCTCATTTTACTAATCGTAATCTTAGCTGTACTGCAATATTTTAGATCCAGAACAGAAAACGCTTCAAATCCAATCGACAACGTTCAAGAAATTTCCCAAGCAGAGGTTTCTGTAGCTGAACAAGTCGATGAGATCAAAGACGAAACAAAAGACATAGTCGAAGTTGTTGAAGTTGTAGAAGTTGAGGAAGTTGTAGAAGAAAACCTTGGTTCATTCGATGTTGTCCGCATTGATAGGGATGGGGTATCAGTACTTGCAGGTAGAGCGCAGCCAAATCAAAAAATCAGAATTTATAATGAAGATAACCTTATTGGTGAAGGTATATCAGATAGACTTGGACAATGGGTAATCACAATTGATGAAGAAATACCGAACGAAATACTGAATTTAAAGATCTCAACGACAAATGAAAACTCAGAAATTGAGGTCTTTTCTGATCAAATTGTAACAATTATGCCAATTGAAAATCTAAATAACCCAATAGAACCTGATATAACCGATGAAATTATTCTCTTAACACAAGAAAATGAGGCAAGTAGAATTCTATCTGATGATCCATCATTTCTTCAAGATGAGAGTGTTGTTAACATAAGAACTATTGATTATGATGAAGAAAAACTGATCCTAAGCGGTAATGCAGAAGCAAATACCGAAGTTAATGCGTATATAGATAATAAATTTGTAGGAAAAACATTATCTGATAATTTGGGTAAGTGGTCATTGAACATAGATGAAAATATCATTCCCGGAGATTATGAAATAAGAGCGGATATGGTTGATGATCAAGACTTTGTTATCGCTCGAACATCAACAAAATTTACGCGATTATTTGATGGAATAGATAATAGTTTGCAGTTAAATACCATTACAATCGAACCGGGGGATAACCTTTGGAATATTTCAAGAAAGAAGTATGGTTCAGGTATGCAATATACGGTTATATACCTTGCAAATTCAAATCAGATTGTTAACCCTGACTTGATATTTCCTGGGCAGGTTCTAATGGTTCCGGGCTCTTAGTTTTTAGTTTCTTTCTATTCTTAATTACATATGGCATTACCAGCATTGTTGGTAATAGCAGTAATGTTAAAATGGTAGAGAAAGACAATCCAAAGATAATCGCTGTCGACATCTGTACCCACCATGATGATGTAATTCCTCCGACAAGAATATCTCTTCCAATGAAATCAAAAGTTACCTGCGTTGCCATTGGTATGAGGCCCATAATCGTAGTAATCGTTGTGAGCAGAATTGGTCTCAACCTTTCAGTAGCAGTCTGTACAACAGATCTTATTGGGTCCTTAAATTCTCTTAAATTTGAGTTATATGTATCAATAAATACAATAGCGTTGTTTACCACAATACCTGCCAAGGCAACTATACCCGTTCCGGTCATGATGATGGAGAATGTTTGCCCTGTTATCAAGATACCCAGCATTACACCAAATGCTGATAAGATTACCGTAAATAGAGTTAAAAATGTCTGATAGAAGCTATTAAACTGGGTGATTAGAATGATAAACATGAGTGCTAGAGCAGCAAGAGCAGCTTTTCCTAAGAAAGCACCAGCTTCTTTTTGTTCTTCATCAGCACCCCTAAACTTAAATTTAACATCATCAGGCCAATTTTGACTATCGAGCCACTGTTCTATTTCACTCACTTTTTGATCTGTATTAACACCATCCTCTGTATTCGCTTTTACAACAAATGCAAATTTGCCGTTTAATTTACTAATATTCGGCACAGAGTCACGATAGGTCTTGGATATTATATTACTGATTGGAATCGAACCTTGTTGGGTTTCAATGTTCAGTTTATCTAATTGATCTATATTTCTATCTTCTTTTGGGAGTCTTGCTCGAATTTCTATTTCATCTTCTGAGTCATCAGGTCTAAAATTCCCAACTAGTATACCATTTGTAACTAGCCTTATTACAGAACCAATCGTATTTATATCTGTGTTGTAGATACCCGCTTTTTCTCTATCTACATCAACTGCCCATTCAACACCAGGTAATGGTCGTGTATCCTCAATATCTCTTATTCCATCAAGATCAGTCTCAAAGTAACTTCTTAAGAGCTTTGCAGATTCATTTGCATTATAATAGTTTGTAGATGTCACTTCCAGTCTGATATCTTTACCAGTTGGTGGACCACCTTCAATTTCCCTGATTTCAACATTGATTCCTGCAATATCTTTTGTCCTATCGAGGATCTCCTCAAAAATAAATTTAGCTTTGCGGCGTTTCTCAAAATCTTCTAATTCAATACTAATTTGTCCAATAGCATCAACTGGTTTATCTTGCTGATCGCCCGGATTACCACCACCATCTAAACTTGATCTGGTATTTACATTTAGTATACCTGTAACTTGGAGTACTTCCGCTTCAACATCTTCAATCATTCTTTGAGTCTCATAAAGAGAGAGATTGCCGCGAGCTGAAATAAATATGACGGCTTCTTCTGGCTCCTGATCAACAAAGTAGTCGACACCATTATTGTATTTTGTATAACTACTGAAGATCAAATACCCAAGCAGTATTGCTGAAAACAGAACCATTATAGGTCTTTTAATTATGATTTCGATTAAGCGCGCATATAGTGATGGTTTATCATCCTCAGTATCTGATATTTGATCGGAGGGACTACTATGACCTCGCAAAGATCCAAGAACTGGGATAAATATTAGTGCAGTCGCAAGCGCAGCACTCAATACAATTATTACCATTGTTGGTAAATAACTCATGAATTGACCAGCTACACCCGGCCATAAGAGCATCGGAGTGAATGCAGCCAATGTAGTACCAGTGGAGGCTGCAATAGGCCAGAACATTCTTTTTGATGCATTAAGAAAGGCTTCTTTACGGGGGCTTCCTTTTTCTGTAAGTTTTTTTGCATATTCAACAACAACAATTGCACCATCAACGAGCATACCTACTGTTAATACTAAACCAAATAGGACCATTATATTTACAGTCATCCCAAGTAGATTTATTACTAAGAAGCTTATCATAAATGTTATTGGTATACTGAGTCCCACCAATATTGCAGGACCGATGCCAAGCACGGCTATAATAGTAATCATGACGAGAACAACTGCTGTTAATATTGCAGCTTCAAGAGATTTTAGTACTTCAAATATATTTGTTGATTGATCAAATGAATAATCAACTTTAATAATATCAGGCCAATCCTTTGTATATTCATCTACAACTGACCTAACATTCTTGTTGTTTTCAATAATATTAACGCCAAGTCTTTTTATTACATTTACAGAAATTGCCTGTTTTCCGTTAAATTTACTAAAATCAGCTTGGTCTTCATAAGTTCTTTTTATTTCTGCTATCTCACCAAGTGTTATAATTATGTCCCCATTTCTTTTTACGGGGAGAGAATATACGTCATTAATTGTTTTAAATAACCCTGGAACTTTTACATTGAAACGGCCATTATCACTTTCAACAGCTCCTGCTGATATGACTTTGTTGTTTTGACTAATCGCAGAAATTAGTTCGAAAGCTGTGAGATTATAGGATTCTAATTTTGTGGTATCAATTATGACTTCAACCATTTCATTTCTTGAACCAGATAAATCAGCACTCAGGACAGTATCAAGTTCTTCAATTTCATCTTGAAGTTCTTTTGCATATTTATTGAGTGTTCTCTCTGGAACATCGCCGGATACAGTGACGACAATAGATGGTATCAAAGAAAAATTTACCTCAGTAACTTTGGGCTCATTTGCTTCATCAGGTAGTTCAGATTCTACTTCAGAGAGTTTTGAACGGATGTCTGCAAGAGTTTTTTCATTATCAATCTTAATATCAAACTCAAGTATGACAGCTCCATAGTCTTCTGCACCAACAGATTGTATTTGTTTGAGCCCATCCATCCCCTTCAATTTATTTTCAAGAGGTCTTAAAATTAATCTTTCGGAGTCTTGTGAACTAATGCCAGGTTGAACAACTGATACATAAAAAACAGGAATATCAATATCTGGATTTGACTCTTTGGGTATGCTTATATATGAGTATATTCCACCAACAATAAGTGCAAATAGCAAAGTTAGAATAGTTCTGGGCTGCGCGTGCAGTAGGTCAATAAATTTATTCATAGTAGTTTTTATTATCTATAACTGCATTTACTGTATCACCGGGTTTGACGTAGTCTTGTCCAACAGTGATTACTCTAATTGTTTCGGGTAAGTTTGAGATATAGGCGCCTTTATTGTTAAGGTTGGTTACTTCAACTTCTATAAATTTTACCGTATTGTTGTCATCGATAATCTTGATGCCAATATTTCCATTATCACTCAAACTTAAAATAGAAGAGGGGATTAAATGAGCATTCAAAATATTATTATTGATGTATACTTCTGTGGTTGTACCAACTTTTATAGTATTCTTGCTATTATCTACAGTAACCTCAGTTGAGAATGTTCGTGTATTAGGGTCAGCTACATTTGAAATATAGGTCAGCACTCCATCAACAATTGAACCATCGATCAGCCTAACTTTTGCAGGCATTCCCTTCGTTAGTTTTGATACATTTTTTTCTGATACATTCCCGGATACAATAATAATATCTGTATTAACAAGAATAGCGCAAATGTTACCTATTGTAGCTAATTCTCCTACTTCAGGTATAATATCATCAATGGTACCATTAATGGGCGCAACTGTTTCTATACGTTCCACTTCAATTTGTGCACGTTTAAATGAAGCTCTTGCTTGTTCAAGATTAGATTTTTCAGATATCAGACTATTCTTTGAGTTATAACCTGCTTTAACCAACTCTTCTCTGCTATCAAATTTTACTTGTGCATCGTCTAGTCTAGCCTTGGCTGAGTCGAATGTTTCAATTCTATCATCAGGTTCTAATTCGCATATAACACTACCTGAATTAATATATTCGCCTTTTTCAGTGTGAATTTTTTTTATTGTTCCATTTGTTTCAAATCTTAATTCCAATAGATTATTTGGCTCAGTTTTACCGATAATCTTAAAGGTATCATTGAAATCTGATGATTTACTTTCAATGTATCTAACTGTGAAGTCTTCTTGTACTTCGTCGACTACGTCTGCTGGTGCTTCGAATGTTTGAGATGGCTTTGTAAAATATCCAGAGCCAACCCACAATGCAGTAATAATTATAATAGCTAGAGCTGTGATAAGTGATCTAATTTTCATTATGTTTTGATATTTAATAAATTTATTTTCAACGTACAGTTATATAACGTCCGTGTGTTACTGTTTGGTTTAAATTTTATCTAATATAATTTGATAAAAACCTGATTGAGCTTTTTCTCTCTCTTGGTAAATGTTTGTTAAAATATACATTTATTATTTGAAAAATCAATATGATTAAAAGTGTAATAGAAATAAAGTATGCGGCAATTATTGGATAGGGGATGAACGGATTGAAAGTTTTGTCTGCAAAATAACTTGCATAGTAGAGTGCATCTCCCGATTGCCTCCATGCTGGAAAGCTACTAAAAAACACAAGCGTCGTTGCATGAAACAAAAAAATAGCCTCATTTGTATATGATGCCCAAGAATTTCTCAACATTGTTGGAACTATTATCTTCCTATATTTTCTCAAGTTAGATAGACCAAAAGCATTTGCAGCGTCAATGTCTTGTTTTGGAATTGACTTTAATGCTCCATAGAATATTTCTGAACTATATGCTGTAGTATTTAAAAACAGGACAATTACTGCTCCTAACCAAGCTTTTGTGAGCCAGCTTGTTTGGAATGTTACTGTTGTGAAAATTAAGTTAATATCGATACCCATTTTGGGTAATAGTACAAATAATTCATAAGCACAAAAGAATTGTATAAATAACGGTGAACCTCTAAATACGAAGACATAAATTTCGACTGCCTTTGATACAAAAGGATATTTATTATTTCTTATTATTGCGGTTGAAATTGCAAAAATAAAGCCAAGCGATAATGCAATAATACAAAAATATATATTCCAAATTATACCGCTACCAATTAACACAAACTGATCACAGAGGGTTATATCACTTTTCGGTAGAAGTTTCTCACCAATACCAATTGATCTTAATGAATATAATTGAATTGTATTTTCACAGATCATGATTAAACCTTAAATTGGCAAATAAAATTTCTTGGAGACGCGATTAAGAGCGATTTCACTAATTTTTGTAAGCAGTAGGTAAAATACTAATAAGGATAGGAAATACCAAACTCTCCAATCTGGATGTGGGTATTGGAAAATAGATGTTTTTGAGCCACCAAGCTCTCTTGCCCAAAACACTATATCCTGAATCCCTAATAAAAAAAGTAAAGGGGTTGATTTTATTAATAACATCCAAAGGTTTGATAACCCAGGTAGTGCGTACCTCCACATTTGTGGGAATATGATGCTAAAATAAATTTGTTTTTTATTCATTCCAAAGGCTTTACCTGTATCAATCTGAGAACGAGGTACAGAATTCATCGCTCCGTGGAATGTATTTGCTGCGAATGCACCATAGACGATGGTAAATGACAATATTGCTAGAGAAAAACCATACATGTCATGTATCCATTGAGGGCTTGAGCTTAGTGGTAGTTTTGCAGCGCTACAGACAATGAAGTCATTGCCCTGCCAAACACTATCTATTATTTCGGGACATTTAATCTTATGCCTCGTAAATTCAATTAATTGGTCAATTGTAATAGGAATAAATAAGAAGAAAATAATATCAGGTATTCCCCTTACAATATTAGCGTAAGTTTTACTAATAAGTCTCAGTAAAAAAAAATTTGATTTTATTGCTACTGCAGCTGCTAGACCCAGCATTAGAGCCAGTGGTGCGGTAAGAACTAAAAGAAGAATGATTAGTCCAAAAGATTTATAAAATTGGATATGTTTCCCATTTGTGAGGTAACAACTGAACCAATCAAAGGTTGATAAGATACTTGGATCAGTGCAAAACTCAAACATTGGTCAACTTTTGTAATTTAATCTGGGAGGCCAAGAGGCCTCCCAAAAAATTAATCTATTAATAAATAGATGCGTCCTCACCAAACCATTTTTTGATTAGGTCATTAAGACTTCCATCTTCTTTCATTGAGTCAATAGCAGCATTGAAAGTATCTTTTAAATCACTGTCAGATTCTCTAATACCCATTCCAACACCACCACCAATAAACACATCTTTACCGATGAATTTAAAGTCTCCATTTGACTCAGCAACTATAGGGGCCAAAAATGCTTTATCAGCCATAACAGCTTCCACTTCACCATTTCTTAGAGCGGATATTGTTTCATCTGGTGTAGCAAATTCAACAAGTATTGCTCCTGATTCAGCTACATGGCTAGCTTGTATTGTTGATGTCTGAGCAGCAACTACGCCTATGTAAGCAGCTTTGTTTCCATCGCCTGTTGTGATATAAGCTGATGGATCAGGTGGTAGATAATCTTGTGTGAAGTCAATTACCTCATCTCTTTCGTCAGTAATAGACATTCCAGCTATAATTGTATCATAGTTGCCAGATACTAGATTTGGAATTATTGAGTCCCAGTCATTTTGTACCCATTCACAGTCTAGTCCAGCTCTATCGCACAATTCATCACCAAGATCTCTTTCAAAACCGTCAATCTCTCCATTATCATTAATAAAGTTATATGGAGGATAAGCACCTTCAGTTCCCATTCTCACTGTATCAGCGTTCACTGGTGAATATATGAAGCCCAGAAGTAGTGCGCTTAATAATATTTTCTTCATAACATACCTCTTAAGTGTTACTAAAACTTACTGACTCCAGAAATTTCTTCAATCTATCAGTTTTAGTATTATTAAAAATAACGTCAGGAGTACCTTTTTCAAGTATGATCCCTTCGTCCATGAATAGTATATAGTCAGATATTTCTTTTGCAAGTTTCATGTCATGAGTAACTAGAATCATAGTTCTATCTTGGCTAGCTAATTTTTTTATAACTGAAACAACTTCGCTCTCTAATTCGGGGTCGAGAGCAGAAGTTGGTTCATCAAATAATATTATCTCTGGACTCATTGCGAGTGCTCGTGCAATTGCTGCACGTTGTTGTTGTCCGCCTGATAAGTTTGCTGGGTATTCTTTTAATTTATCTGATAATCCAACCTGTGTTAGCATTTCAATTCCGAGCGCAGTTGCTTCAGATTTTTTCATTTTTAAGACAGAAATTGGGGCTTCAATGACATTTTGTAAAATGGTCATATGAGACCATAGGTTGAATTGTTGGAATACCATAGATACTTTTTTTCTCAATTCGAGTATATTTTTTTTGTCGGTTTTATTATTTGTGTCTTGATCTTTGCTAACAATAAGGGAGTCATTAAAAAAGATTTTACCTTGGTTAATTTCCTCTAGCTGATTGATGCATCTTAGAAGTGTTGATTTTCCCGATCCTGATGATCCAATGATTGAGATTATTTGTCCTGTTTGTGCAGATAGATCAACACCTTTTAGGACTTCAAGTGAGCCATAGGACTTATGGATATTTATTAACTCAAGTGTATTTGTAACAGCCATATTATCTTTTAAAACAAATAAATAATATGAATATTAAATATTACATCACTGATAAGGGCAAGATAAATAATAATGATAAATAGTTGGGTACTATCTAAATAGATTGTTTATATTATCGATTTGATCATTCCCCGGGCACAAATCATTCATATGAAGTGCATTTAGAGGGGTTTCTGAGGTTTTTAATGTTTGATGTAAATCAGACTTGTTTGGGTCTATGTATAAAAGCCCTGTTGTTACTTTACCTTCAGCTCTATTTTCTCGTAATGTATTGATAACTTTGTGCTGATTGGTTGGGTCATGATCTTCTCCAAGCTTTTTGAAGTTGATTTCTCTTCCATTATGCAATTTTAATGAAATGGTTTCTCCTTCAGCATAGCTTGTATTAATTGTTTCCTCTTCTGGGACGAAATCTAAATCTCCAAAAATTGATCTATGCTCACGAATGTAATCATAACTTTTCGTTGAGTAGCCATGGTTATTAAATGTAACACATGGAGAGATAACATCAATGAGTGCAAACCCATCATATTCAAGTGCAGCCTTTATTAATGGTACAAGCTGTTCTTTATCTCCTGAGAAACTTCTTGCAACAAATCCAGCTCCTAATTCTATAGCCATTATTGCTAGATCTATAGAACCGAATGGGTTATCCATTCCTCTTTTGTTTTTTGAGTTTTTATCGTTAGTTGCTGAAAACTGACCTTTTGTTAGACCATATGTGCCGTTATTCTCAACTATATAGGTTAGATTTAGCTGTCTACGGATTGCGTGGCAATATTGGCCCAAACCAATTGAAGCAGTGTCACCATCACCTGACACACCAATATAAGTAAGATTCCTATTAGCCAAATTAGCACCTGTTGCAACAGATGGCATTCTTCCATGGACAGAATTAAAGCCATGAGCATTGTTTAAGAAATAGTTAGGTGTTTTTGATGAGCATCCTATACCAGATAGTTTTGCAATTTTATGAGCAGGCAGAGATAACTCAAAGCAGGCATCAATGATTGAGGCTGTTATAGAGTCATGACCACATCCAGCACATAGAGTGGATACAACTCCTTCATAGTCTCTGTAAGTAAGTCCTATAGCATTCGTTGGAAGTGATGGATGTCTAAATATTGGTTTCTTAATAAATGTCATGTCATACGATCTTTATTGGTGGTGAATTTGCAGCTTTAATATTTTTATTATTATTTACTGACTCTGTTATATTATCGACAATGAAGTTTGCTGTGAGTGGCATCCCATCATAGTTGAGCAATGAAATTAATTTGCTAACATCAAGATTTTCTTCAGATACAAGAAGCTTTTTCATTTGCGCATCTCTATTTTGTTCGAGGATGAAAACAAAATCGTGGTCATCAATAAAATCTTTTATTGATTTAGCAAATGGGAATGACCTGATACGAAGATGATTTACACCAATCCCATTTGAAGAGAGTTGTGCCATTGCATCGTTTAAAGCAACTGTTGTGCTACCATAGTTAATTATTCCAATTTTTGATTTTGGACTATTTATGTTTATGATTGGCTGAGGAAGCATTTCTTTCGAAGTTTCGAACTTTTTAGAAATTCTATCTAGCATATCAGCGTGTACTACACCACTTTCTGTATAACCACCTGTATCGGTGTGTGATGTACCACGAGTAAAATAAGATCCATATTCAGGATGTGTTGCTGGAATAGTTCTATATGGTATTCCATCGCCGTCCACATCACGGTATCTAGCGAAAGTTTTAAGTTTTTCTATATCATCAGCGGTAACTAATTTACCCCTATTATGCTTATATTCAGGGTCCCACTCAAATTCATCAACAACCCAATCATTCATTCCAATATCCAGGTCGCTTAATACCATAATAGGCGTTTGGAAAAGCTCTGCGTAATCAAAAGATTTATAACCAAATTCGAAGCATTCATTTGGATCAGCTGGAAGAAGTAACATGTGTTTTGTATCACCGTGTGATGCATATGCACATGACAATATATCTGATTGCTGAGTTCGTGTTGGCATACCAGTTGATGGTCCACCGCGTTGAATATCAAACAGAACAAGCGGTATTTCAGCAAAATAGGCTAATCCTAGAAACTCACTCATTAATGAAATACCAGGTCCAGATGTCGCAGTAAATGCCCTTGAACCATTCCAATTAGCTCCTATGGCCATTCCAACAGCTGATAACTCATCTTCAGCTTGAATTATGGCTGCATTTAGATGTCCATCCTCGGTTTTGCGAAGCTTATTAGCGTGCTTTTCGAATGCTTCAACAAGCGATGTTGATGGTGTGATGGGGTACCATGAAGCTACTGTTGCACCTCCATAAAGAGCGCCTAATGCAGCTGCTTCGTTACCATTTAACATAATCTTGTTAGAATTTTTATTGCACTTTCTAACTTGCTTGTTTAGCGGATAGTCAATATTTTCCATAACATATTTTCTTCCGATATTGAGTGCATTTATATTTGCATCAAGAAGATTTTGCTTGTTTTTAAACTGATCAGCTAAAAGTTTCTCAATAACATCTATGTCGATGCCTATCAACAAGCTTAGGCTTCCTAAATAAACTATATTTTTGAATAATTGTCTTTGACGTGAGTCACTATATTCTTCAGCACATAATTTTGCTATTGGAATGCCAATTATAGTAATATCATCTCTATCGAAGTTTCTTCTAATACTATTGTCATAAATAAATGCACCACCAGAGATAACTTCATTTAGATCACTTGAATATGTTTGTGCATTCATTGCAACCATAATATCAACTTTTTCTTTTCTCGCGAGTCTCTCACTTTCAGATACTGTGATTTCATACCAAGTTGGTAATCCTTGTATATTTGATGGAAAAATATTTTTTGCTGAAATTGGAATTCCCATGCGGTAAAGCGACTTAGCGCAAAAAGTATTTGCACTTGCGGAACCTGAACCGTTTACATTTGCAAATTTTATTACAAGTTCGTTGTATGAAATATTATTCGACATATTCAGATATAGTACTCTTTTTAGCATGGGCTTCGATATAAGTAAATTTCTGCATATCCCATGCACCTGTTGGACATCTTTCAGCGCAAAGGCCACAATGCAGACACATATCTTCGTCTTTTACCATAACTCTTCCAGTCTTTAATGTATCAGATACTAATATATCTTGAGTTAAGTTTAAGGCAGGAACAGTTAATTTCTTTCTAAGATTTTCCTCTGTATCATTTTGAGTAAAATTAATGCAATCGATTGGACAAATATCAACACACGCATCACATTCAATACACAGGTTTTCTGTGAATACAGTTTGTATATCACAATTTAAGCATCTTTGTGCCTCATCGAAAGCAAGCTTCTCATCATAGCCGAGTTCAACTTCCAAGTTAAGGTCAGTAAGGGAAGTCTCAATATCAGCGTGTGGCACCGCAAATCTATCATCGTTTGATATATCATTTGGATATGACCATTCATGAATACCCATTTTTTGACTAACAAGGTTTGTTAGAGGACTCGGTCTGTCTTTTAGATCTTTATTTTGACAGAAATTATCAATGGATATTGCAGCCTGATGACCGTGAGCAACTGCCCATATTATATTTTCAGGTCCCCATGCAGCATCTCCACCGAAGAAGACTTTAGGTTGTGTGGATTGGAAAGTTGTTTTATCTACTATTGGCTGTTCCCATTGATTGAACTCTATGCCAATATCTCTTTCGATCCATGGGAAAGCATTTTCTTGACCAATTGCAAGTAGAACATCATCACATTCAAAAAGAACTGTTTCTCCAGTTGCAATTAATGTTCTTTTTCCATCATTGTATTCTGCTTTCATTTTTTCAAATAATACGCCTTTAAGCTTACCATTTTCATGAATAAATTCTTTTGGAGAGTGGTTGTCAAATATTGGAATACCCTCTAACTCAGCTTCTTCAATTTCCCAATCAGAGGCTTTCATATCACTCTTTGGACTTCTAACAGTGACTTTAACATCTTTTCCACCGAGGCGAAGTGATGTTCTACAGCAATCCATAGCAGTATTACCACCACCAATTACTATAACTCTATGCCCAATTTTATCGATATGTTTAAAAGCAACACTTGTTAGCCAATCAATACCAACATGAATGTTATCGCTAGCTTCATTTCTACCAGGAATATTTAAATCTTTACCCTTCGGCGCTCCAGTGCCAACAAATATTGCATCATAATCTTCGTCAAGAATTGCCTTTAAACTCTTAACTTCTTGGTTGAATTTTTTAACAACACCAAAATCCAAGATCCTATCAACTTCTTCGTCAATTACACCTACAGGCAATCTAAAAGAAGGAATATTAGTTCTCATTAGCCCGCCAGCTTTTGGATCTTTTTCATATACAGTACAATCATAACCCAGCGGCATTAAATCTCTTGCTACAGTGAGTGAAGCAGGACCACCACCAATCATTGCAATCTTTTTACCATTTTTTTGGTTAGGTATTTCAGGCAGTAAGTTATTTACGTCTGATTTATTATCTGCTGCAGCTCTTTTTAACCTACAAATAGCAACCGGTTCTTCATCGACCCTTACTCTTCTACATGCAGGTTCGCATGGTCTATCACATGTTCGACCAAGAACACCTGGGAAAACATTTGATTCCCAATTGATCATATAAGCTTCAGTATATTTTCTTTGCGCTATTAATCTAATATATTCTGGAACAGGAGTATGTGCAGGACATGCCCACTGACAATCAACAACCTTGTGATAGTAATTTGGATTTTTTGTATCTGTTGGTTTCATCATTTTTGATTAGTATTAAACCACTTCCGCCAATTTGTATATAGTATTTTTTTAATTATAACAAGTAAACTTTGAATGCAATTTTTATATAAATTTTTACATCGTAATAACGTATGGATTTTTATTAAAGATTAAAAAAATTATAAATATATTTTCGAAGTTATAAGTTAATTTCACGTTGATAATGTTGATAAAACTCTATATAAAATTAACAGTGATTTTAAAGGGGGCAAAATGTATAGATTAAATGTTGGAATTATTGGTACCGGTTGGTGCGGAGGTATAAGAGCAGAAGCATCTGCGAAAAATGGACTTGTCGATCAATTACACATTTGTGAAATTCGTGAAGATAGACTTAAAGAAGTTGCTGATTTGACAAATCCTACGACTGCAACGACAGACTACAAAGAACTATTAAAGAATGATGATATTCATGCGATAATGATTTCAACCACTCCAGAGAGTACACATTATCCAATAGCAAAAGAGGCACTTGAAGCTGGGAAACATGTTTTACTTGAGAAACCAATTGCACGCACACTAACCGAAGCGGATGAATTGATAACTCTAGCTGAAAAAAACAAACTACAATTTACAATTGGTTATTCTCAAAGATTTCGATCAAAATACGCTTATGTTCGAGAAAAATTCCTTGATGGGACTCTTGGCGAACCTGTAAGTGTGTTAATTACCCGTAACATAACTCAACAATTATCAAAGAGAATTGTTGGAAGAACAAGATTGTCTCCTGCAGCCATGGAAGCAACCCATGATCTAGATTATGCTCTTTGGTGTTTGGCTCCAAGAAAACCTGTTAGAGTATATTCTCAGCAAGTTGAAAAAGTTTTAATCAAAAATTCAAACTCTGCAGACTGCCAATTTATAATGGTTACACTTGATGATGGTACAGTAATTACAGTTGGTGCAGGTTGGGTGTTGCCGCCAAGTTATCCAAACTATTCTTCAACCAAGATGGAATTTATTGGTTCTAAAGGAGCTATCATGGTTGACGACTCCCATAATGATGTAACAATAATGACAGGTGAGAGAGGAATAGAATATCCTATGTCATCAATGCCAGGGGAGCCCGTGGCCCATGTTAACGCAGGTCCAATGGCAGAAGAGACAAATAATTTCATCGATGCAATTTTGTTTAACAAACCTGTAATTGTTAAACCGAGAGAAGCTAAAGTTGTAATGGAACTCTATCAAGCTGCAGATTTATCTGCAGAGAGGGGAGAGCCAATAAATCTTCCAATGAATATAGACCCACTGAAAGAGGAGCAAAGTTAATGAAAGATATTGGACTTGCAGTAATTGGTTGCGGAACAATTGGAAGAATAAGAGCTGAATTGGCTAGAGACTACCCTGGTGTAAAGTGGCTTGGATTATGTGATATCAGAAAAGATGTCGCTGAGAAATTAGCTGCAGATTGTGATGCTGATTTTTATACTACAGACTTCAATGAACTCTTAAATAGAAATGAGGTTACTGCTGTTATAATCGCTACGGAAGAAAATGCTCACGTTGAACCAACTCTAAAAGCAATAGAAATGGGTCATGCATTATTCATTGAAAAACCACTCGCAACAAATCCTCAAGACTCGCGCCGGATCATTGATGAAATTGAGTCTAATAATATTGACGCAGTTCTGGGTTACACTAACCGTTTCAGAAGGCGTTTTCTTGCAGTTAAAGAAAGACTTACAACAGGACAGATTGGACATGTTCATTCAGTTGTAACAAGGGCATTTATGAATAAAATGGTTCCAATCGCAACAATTAATAAGACAAATGATAGACAAAATCTGACACCAATGGTTGTTTCTGGAACGCACAGTCTTGATATGTCAATGTGGTTAATGGAAGGAAAAAATCCTGTAAGTGTTTATGCAAAATCAGTAGATGGTGTCTTAAATCAATGGGGAACCAAAGACTCAACATTTGGCATTTTTACAATGGATGATGGAACTATTTGGAGTATGAACATTTCATGGGCACTTCCAGAAGTTTGGCCAGGGTCAGTATATGGTCTAGAAATTGGGATAGTTGGAACAGAAGGTGTTATTGATATTGAAGATACACATCGTGATTTAGTATTGGCATCAAATATTGCTCAAGGTGCGGGGTATACTTCCAGAGAATATGCGCCTCCGCAAGGAAGACATGTTGATTTCTTAACAAGTTATCCAGCTGGGGATATTCAAGGAGGACAATTCTGGGGGCCAATGAGGGAAGAAACAAATACTTGGTATACAAGATTATGTACTGGACAATCAACACCTCATGCCACTGCTCAAGATGGTCATAGAAATTTGCTCATGACAATGGCAATGGATCTCTCCGCAAAAGAAGGCAAAGAGATTATATTACCAAGCAGAATGGATGATATTTTCTGAGTTTTAAATTAACTCATTAAACTTCTGTTGTATATCTTTTGGAAATTTCTTTACTTCTGCTTCGCCAATATTAAAGGCAATGGACTTCAATTGATTTCTAAAGTTAGTGTCAATCTCCAAAATTTTTGTCCCCTTTTCTTTCAATAGTTTCATACATGTAATGTCTTCTTCCATTGCTAATGCTCTTTGATACTTAGTGGCTTCTTTTAGTTGTTCTTGAAGATGAACTCTAAAATCTTGATCCCAATCATAAAATTTTTTCTTATTACATAGTAATATTGATGTTCCAAATAAATGCGACGATAGAGTTATGTATGGGTGGTAGTCTTCGATTCCGTAGTTAATAATATTGGTGAGGGGATTCTCTTGGGTATTAACTTCATTTGTGATAACAGCATTTTTTAATTTTTTTACATCTATGAACTTTGGTTCAAAGCCAATGGCTCTAAAAACATCTTCATGCATTTTATTATTTGCAATACGAATTGAAGAAGCCTGACAATCTTCAAATGATTTTATATGTCGATTATTTGATGAGATATGTCGAATACCATTATCCCAATAGCCAAGAACTTTGTAGCCTGTGTTATCTTCAACTTTTTGTGATATGTAATCTCCAACGCTTCCATCAAGGAGATTGTATACTTGATCACGTGATGAGATTTGGAATGGGATTTCAAAAAGATTTAATTCTTCTACTCTTTCAGTTAGATAACTTGAAAAAAAATAACAGCAATCAATTTCACCTTCTTCAACTAGTCTCAATAAATCAATAGCATTG
>Ga0255762_10000678_pt1 | contig 30225 bp, 40 predicted proteins | sample 101ome_16_FD_179962 | JGI IMG/M metagenome (GOLD analysis project Ga0255762, IMG submission 179962) | Coastal salt marsh microbial communities from the Groves Creek Marsh, Skidaway Island, Georgia - 101401AT metaG (version 2) | ecosystem: Environmental > Aquatic > Marine > Intertidal zone >...
ATTCAGTTTTATGCAGAATACAAGCAAAGCACTGATAGCGACTATATAACGCTTGGATATTCTGATAGTGGGTTTTTCACGATACCAAATGTTATCACAGATGTGATATATGACATCCGCGTGCGATCTTATGGTGCAAATGCGAGATCGCCTTTTGTTGATGTGCAACACACTGTCACCGGCAAGACAGCATATCCATCTGATGTCACCAATTTCAGTGTCAACATTGTCGGTGAAAATGCACAATTAAGCTGGACACCAGTGACAGACGCAGATCTTTCGCACTATGTCATCAGACATACGCCAGACACAACCAGCCCGTCATATCCAAACACAACCATAATGGCTGAAAAGGTGGCGCGGCCAGCAAACACAGTGACGGTGCCTGCGGTTACTGGCACATATTTCATTAAGGCGGTCGATAAATTTGGCAATCGTAGTGTCAACGCGGCGCAACAAGGTGCGCGGGTCGATGACATTGGGCAATATAATGTAGTTGAGACACTAGACCAGCACACCGCGTTTGCAGGCACAAAAACAAACTGCGCTGTAACAGATAACCAGCTAATACTGAACACAGACGCAAATTTCGATAGTGCGACCGGTTTATTTGATGATGCTACAGGCTTTTTTGATGGTGGCGGTACTGGCATCGATCAGCAACAGACCGGCACATATGAGTTTGATAGCGTCATTGATCTAAGTGCGGTTTACAATAGCCGCGTCACAAGTCGTGTTGTAACGTCACGCATCGATTTTGAAGATTTATTTGATACTGCCACCGGCAATTTTGATGATCGTGCTGGCTTATTTGATGGCGACCCGCTGACACTTGGCGACACAAATGTTGAATTACAAGTGTCAACAACTGATGGCGATCCTGCCGGTTCACCAACTTGGTCATCATATCAGCGATTTGTTTCCGGCACATACAAAGCGCGTGCGTTTAGGTTTAGGGCAATATTAAGCACAAGCAACCCAGCATCGACACCAGCGGTGTCAGAACTGTCGGTCACGGTAGATATGCCTGATTTGGTCATTGCAGATAACGATATCGCATCTGGCGCGGGTTCTAAGGTGATAACATTTGTACCGGCGTTTAAAGTTTTGAAAGGTGTCGGTATTGCGGCAGGCAACTTACAAAGTGGCGATTATTATGCTATAACTAGCAAATCGGCCACCGGTTTTACGATCACTTTCTATGACAGCACCGACACGGCTGTTGATCGCACTTTCGACTATGTGGCAAGGGGTTATTAAATGGCACAGCACGATTTTAATATAGCAAACCAAGGTTTTCCGGCATTCCGGTCTGATCTGAATAACGCTTTGTCTGCGGCGGCATCATTGTCCAGCGGCACAAGCGCACCATCGACCACATTTGCATATCAACTTTGGTATGACACCACGAATGATATTTTGAAGATACGCAACGGTGATGACGATGCGTGGATAACACTGTTTACGTTTGATCAGACAAATGACGCCGCTGATTTGCGTATCGATGGCGTTGCTATAGCATCGACAAACACAAGTAGTGGTTTGACGCTAGATTTTGATCGGTATCAAAACTTTTTTGTAACGCTATCATCTGGCGCAAACACATTGGCGCAACCATCAACCGAAGCTGGCAACATTGGGCAAACTGGCTTTATCATATTCATTCAGCCTAGTAGCGGGGCCGCTGGCACAGTTTCATTGCATACAGATTATGAAACGGCTGGTGCGGCTGGCATTACAGTGTCAGAAACAAACAGCGCATATGACGTTGTGCCATACATCATCAAAGCAGACAACAGCATTTTGCTTGGTGCGCCACAACTGGCTTTTGCATAGGGGGTTTATATGTCGGGTGCATTTGGTTCAAGCCAATGGATGTATGCAAGTGGGGCGGAGGCTGGTTTTTACACTAAAACTATAAATCAGTCTTTGAGGTTTGAAGAATCAGACACGCCAAGTTTAAGCAGAACCCAGACAAGTGGTACAACAACTACTTGGACTTTTTCAGCTTGGGTCAAGCGCAGTCGTTTAGATAGCGTTTTGCAAAGTGGCGGTGTTGCCGGACAAGACCCTATCTTTTGTGTCGGTGATGCAAACACAGACGATATGTTGATTTATTTTCATCAACATTCTACGGCTGATAGGCTTGATATTATTATCAGAGATAGTAGTACGATTCGCGCACAATTAACAACAACACGCCTGTTTAGAGATGTCGCCGCATTTTATCATATTCAAGTAACTTGCGATTTTACAAATGCAACACAGGGCGACAGATTGCGTCTTTATGTAAATGGCGTTAGAGAAACCGCGTTTGATACGGAAACATACCCATCTGATGCTAGTCAGATTACTGTTGTAAATAACAGTTCTTATACAGCTAGAATTGGTCAGCTAAGAACAACCGCATCATATTTTGCTGGGTATATGGCGGAAGTGCATTTGGTTGATGGGAGTGCATTGGAGCCAACATCGTTTGGCGAATTTTCAAATGGTGCGTGGATACCTGTCAACTATTCTGGAGGACACGGCACTGCTGGCTGGTATTTGCCATTCGACGATGGTGCGGCACTTGGCGATGATGAAAGTGCAAACACTAACGATTTTTCTACTGTTGTTGGTTTAGCCGCAAGCGATGTCGTGCCGACCAGCCCGACTAATACTTTTGCTACCTTAAATGTCTTGCAAGCTGTTGGTAACGCAACATTTTCTGAAGGAAATTTGCGTTTAGCTGGGTCGGGGTCAGATTATGACAGGGCTTTCTCTACAATAGGATTAACATCTGGTAAATGGTATGCTGAGTTTAGATACATTTCTGGTGATAATCGTGGTTTTTTTGGTGTTATTAGAGAAGATAGCTACACGCGAGTTGCTGGTGATTATATAGGAGAACTAGCTAATCAGTATGGCTTAGATTTTATGGCAAGGTCTTACAGCAATAATGTTGAACTTTTTGACACAACAGACTTTAGCATAGGTGACATAGGGCTTTTATGTTTTGATATTGATAATGGTAAAATATATTTTGGTCGCAGAGATATAAGCGGGGCAACGACAATTTGGTACGATAGTGCTGGCGCAAATAATGGCGACCCATCTGCCGGAACCAACCCCACATATACAGGAACATTTACAGGACACACTTGGTTTATTGGGTGCAGTGATTTTAACACAACTACTGTCCACGCCAATTTCGGTGCTGATGGCAGTTTTTCAGGTGGCATAACATCTGGTGGTCTAAGTGATGCTAACGGCAATGGCGATTTCAATTACATTGAGGACGGTTTCTTGGCAATGTGTTCAGCCAACCTACCAGAGCCAGCCATCGGCCCGAACAGTGGTGTTGGTGAACAAGCTGACAATTACTTTAATACGGTGCTTTACACTGGTACAGGTGCGGCGCAAAGTATTACTCTTGCAAATCTCGCCCCCGACCTATTGTGGATAAAAAGGCGTAATGCTGTAAATAGTCACGTTCTTTATGATAGTGTTCGTGGCGATTGGGAGTTGAGTTCAAACTCAACAGGTCGTGATGTTTCTAGTGCCGGACGTATCGGTAGTTTAGATGCTGATGGTTTCACACTTGAAAACACCACCGCTGGTACGCTTAATGCTTCTGGTGGGTCATATGTATCGTGGCTATGGAAAGCTGGCGGCACAGCGGTTAGCAACACATCAGGGAGTATAACGTCAAGCGTATCGGCTAATCCTGATGCTGGGTTTAGTATTGTTGGCTACACTGGCACAGGTGCTAACGCTACAGTTGGTCACGGTCTGTCTAGTGCGCCGGAGATGGTAATTGTTAAGAACAGGGATGATGGAACTAAACAATGGATTGTTTACCACAAAGGTGTGGCTTCTGATCCAGAAACAGATTATTTACTCCTAAACGACACTGATGCTAAAGCTGACAGTAATGCGTTCTGGAATGATACTGCACCAACAAGTTCTGTTTTTTCTATTGGAACTGGGAACGCTGTCAATGCAAGCGGTGACAACTTCATCGCCTACTGCTTCCACAGCGTTGAAGGCTACTCAAAAGTCGGCTCATATGTCGGCAACGCAAATGCAAATGGCACGTTTATCTACACAGGGTTCAGGCCAGCTTGGATTATGATGAAAGGTGCTAACACCACAGGAGATTGGTTTATCTTGGATGCAACAAGAAGCGCATTTAATGAAGCTGATGACAGACTAGACGCTGACAATAGCAATGCTGAAAGCACATCAAATTCAGATATAGATTTTTTAAGCAATGGAATAAAAATTCGCACTGCTTCTACAACAGGTATAAATCAACTTAATGATACGCATATTTATTTAGCTTTTGCCGAAGCCCCATTTAAATACGCCAATGCACGATAGGAGATAAGACGATGCCTTGGAAATATAACAATCGCATTATCCGAGTTGGTAGAGGTTGGATAGATGACAATTCGATCAGACACCCAAAAACGTGGTCACGTTGGTCGGATGCTGACAAAACTGCGGCAGGTCTGGTTTGGGAAGATGCACCGGCAAGTGAAGCACCGTTTGATAATCGGTTTTACTGGGGTCGTCAAGCTGATGGTACATTGATCGAACGCAGTTTAGACGATGTAACTGATGATGATGGCAATGTTACTGATGGGCTAAAAACCATCTGGAAACAGCGCACAAAAGAAACAGCGGCGTCATTGCTTGCACCTACTGACTGGCAAGTGATCAAAGCGACTGAAGTTGAAGCGTATAACGTAGCGTCTGCGGTCACTCAATATCGTAGTGATGTGCGTGCGGCCAGCAATACCATAGAAACAGCAATCGATGCGGCTAGTGATATGACCGCATTTATGGCATTATGGGATGTGCCGGAAGATGGCAACGCACCTATTAATGACTGGCCGGATGAAATCTAGTGGACAACGATACTCAAATTGATGTTGCAACTATCATCACCGGTCTGACTGCGCCAGTATGGGTCGAAGCGTTGGAACACTGGTTTGGGATGGCGGCGGCATTTGGTGCGATGGTGCTTGTTTTTTGGCGGCTATACCGTATGAGCAAGGTCAAATGATACAGATACCAATGATTGATTTGATCCAGACGTTTATGCTGATCTGGATCATTTATTTAGTGCGGGAGTAACTATGACATTGAGGTGGCCAAATGGATCCCGTCACATTATTAGGAATTGCCACCACCAGCTATACAGTGCTTCGAAAGGGTATTGCCGCCGGTAAAGAAATTGAAAGTATGGCTGGCGATCTTGGTCGCTGGATGGGTGCCATACAAAACATCAAAACACAACACGGGATAGCCAAATCGCGCCGCTTCGGATCAGTTGAGGAAGAAGCGTTGGAAAGTTTTGCTTGCCTTAAAAAAGCCGAACAGATGGAAAACGAATTGCGTAATTTTGTGATTGGGCATTACGGTATGAATGCGTGGCAACAAATCTTGCGATTGCAAGCTGACATTAGAAAAAGGCGCAGACAAGAAGAAATCGAACGGCAACAGTTTATAGATGATTTAATTATTTGGGGGTTGATTGCTGGCTGTATTGCACTGACACTAGGTGGCATCCTATGGGTAATTATGGCGATGTAATTGTCTGTCACTTTGGGCTTGATTGGTGAGCATATTGCCGCCGCTACCATATTGTCACTTGGGTGGCGGGTGTCGATGTGCCAGCAAAATTCAATAGATTTATTGGCGTTTGATAATGACACCTTTTTACGCATTCAATGCAAGGCTTCGAACCCGTATTTATCTGACAGGCGTCGAAACCCGTCTTGCCATTTTCAGCTTGGTTTGGGCGGCAAGAAACGCTGTGCAACGATTGAGGATTACGATATTGTCGCTTTGGTTCAGCCCCAGTCAAGACGTTGTTTGTTTTTGCCCGTCACATCGGTGCTACAATACAAAACCAAACGGGTGTCACCGACACGGTTTACGGCTGAAAACGAAGCTGATAGCTGGCATAAGGCGGTTAATAGCATATTGCAAACGAGGCAGTTAAATGGATTGGTCAAAGTATCCTAATTTTAGCAAAGAAGAATTTGCGTGCAGTGAAACCGGCGAATGCAATATGTCAGCGTCGTTTATGGCAAAACTGCAAGAACTGCGTGACGTGTATGGCCAGCCAATGACCGTCACTAGCGGCTATAGAAGCCCCAAGCACAGTATCGAAGCCAGCAAGCCTACTGGCAAACTGTCAGTGCATACGCGCGGCTGTGCGGTCGATATAGCGTGCAACGGGCAACAGGCGCATCAGATAATGAAGCTGGCTTTTGCTATGGGCTTTACCGGCATTGGCGTAGCGCAAAAGGGCAGTGCGCGGTTTGTGCATTTAGACACGTTTGGCGGCGCACCGCGCCCGAATGTTTGGAGTTATTGATATGTTAGGCGTATTAGGCAAAATTCTAGGATCTGATAGCGTTATCAAGCAGGGTATGAAGCTGATTGATGATATGCACACAAGCACCGAAGAAGAAATTGCGGCAAAAAGCAAAGCACGCATCGATTTGATGAACGCATACGCGCCATTCAAGCTGGCGCAACGCTATCTGGCGTTGATGTTTGGTTTTACGTTTCTGGCCAGCTACATCATTGTTTTGACGATGACGATCATTGGAACCGGCGACCCAGATGCAGTGACTAAGGTGATGGAACAGTTTAGCATCAATTATGCGATGATGATCATCTTGGGCTTTTACTTTGGTGCCGGTGCGCTGGAAAGTTTCCAAAACAAAAAGAAAGGCGGCTAAGATAGCCGCCAAACCCGCCAACCTTCAGGCACGCGCCTTGTGGCATATTTAATTTTTCGATAACGCATTGCATCTCGCAATCGTTCTATTTTTCCGCGATTGTCGCAAAGCACACTATCACCGACATCCATCTTATCAATTATTGGATGTTTATGCCTTGGTTTTGGCACTGGTATGTTTTTGTCGATTTTCATTGATGATACCTAATCTTTCATTGAAACAGTTGACGTGCAAAACCTGTTTGCTACCGTCACACACATAATCGTGGCCGTTTAGATCCACGTTTTTTTCACACCAGATGCAACGCTCTAAGCGCGGCATCCGGCGTGTTGGTTTTGGTTTAGAACGGGATTTCATCATCGACAGCTTGTGACAATGTTACCGGCTGACCCTGCGGCTGGCTTTGCGCTGATGCTGGCAGTTTTGGATATGTGCATTCTGCAACACGCAACGATAAACTGCGCTTTGTTTCACCATCTTTGTTTACATATTCACGTTCAGACAACTCGCCTATTACGGTCAAATCTGCGCCTTTAAGTAAACTATTTTCCAAAGATGTACCGCGTTTGCCCCATAACGAGCAATCAAGCCAGATGGTTGTTTTGTTGTCACCATAACCGACATCACTTGCCAACGAAAAACCTGTTACAGTAGTTTCACCAACTTGTCTGGTTTCGGCATCACGGCCAATGCGACCGACAAATGTACACATATTCATTATTGCAATTCCTCTTTTCTTTTACGCATTTGATCAATTTCTGCCTGCGTCAGATCACGCTGACCAGACAAGCGTGTGTAAAGTGCGTTGACATCACGCACGCTATTGCATTTCTGCAATTCTTCATCGATGTTGGGAGAGGCGGCACCGACAGCCGAAGTGGGTGCGACTGCCGGTGCCTTATGGCTAGGCCGCGAACGGGAGGAAAACGCGCCACTGCCACTGGCTAAATTACCATCATCATCGTCTGCATTCAATCCGAACATCGTCATTAAACTGGCGCGGCGTAGATATGTTACGCAACTGATGTATGATTGCGGTGTGTTCTTTTCTGGCCGGATCGGGATTGCACTGGTGAACTTTTCGCCGGTCTCAATATGCGACACCATAGTGACCAGACAATCGTCACTAAAATATTGCTTAAATGCCAGCCCATAATCAGCGATGCTATTAAGCGCAGATAGCACATCACCCAAGGTGCTATATTGGCTTTTAAACATCGGGTTTTTGCCAGATTTGCCAACGGTTGCCGCACTGCGGAAATCGCTTAATGCTTTGTCGAGTTTTACAGCTTCCATAGTTTTTTCGCCTTTTCTAAATATTCATCTTCTATTTTCCACTGGTACATATGCGACCAGTCTGGATCGGTAAAGCTGGCCAGCACTTTTGGATCGGTGCTAACCCGCAACAGGTTTTGCCGGATCAATGCCTTTTGCCGCATATCTTCCACAGCGTCTGCCAGTGCGTCAGCTTTTAATTCATCACAGTTAAATGGCGTAAACATTACAGCATCGTGATCAGTCACATAACAGATCGATGGCGTCACTTGCAGTGCGTGGTGATAAATGGCGGCTTGTGCAATGTGCGATTTTTCCGGTGCTTTTGGCAGGGTCGCTTTGGCCCAACCCTGCGTGCCATCTTTTAACAGCTTGGTTTTGCGCGGTGCTTTGGTCTTGATTTCACAAAACATCGTATCCGGCACCAGCATATCAACAAAGCCTATCAACGGCACGTTTACGCCATCCAGCCACGTTTCAATACGTTCTTCATCGACCGCGCCGACAAACCCGTATTCAGTCAATATATCAACGCCATTGCGAATCATATCCGGTATGCAATCGCGATATTTTTCGCGTTTAGCGGCATCTTGATTTGCATCGTGGAAATCAAACGCAATCTGCGCCGCCAAGATCTGATCAGTGATGTCAAGCCCGTGACAGACGATTGCCTGCGTGCCATTATGCACAGCCGTACCGACTGCGGCGTTTTCACCGACAGTTATGTTTTTACGATCATCACGCAGATACAAATATGCGTAAATCCAATATGCAGGCGTGCGATTTAACTGGCTGACTGACAAGTGTGTCAGGTCAGCGTCACGCCATTCTTTTCCGATTTCCCGTTTCATTTCGACACAGTATTCCACGCTTTCACATTTTGCAACATTTTAATTAACGCTTTACAGATTTATTTGATTTCGGCAATGATGTGCAAAAGCAACAAACGGGGGCAATGATGTCTGGACTGAAAAGCCGGAATAAAGGTAAAGGTTATGAATTTGAAATTGCTAAAGAATTACATTTTCAGCTTGGTTTTAAATTTCAACGTCAGTTGGAACAAACGCGCGAAGCTAATCTTGGCGACCTATATACTGATGATTGCGATTTTCCTTTTGTCATAGAATGTAAAAGAAGAAAAACCGGCGTAGATCCACGATGGTGGGATCAGGTTTGCACTGCGGCAGAACAAGCTGGCAAGATGCCTGCGTTGTTTTACCGACTAGATAGATCAAAGACGCGGGTGCGGTTGCCGGTGCAAGCGATGACATATCTGGCGTTTTTCATTATGTCTGGTGATCTGGCTGAAAAGCACGACTGGAAATACGCCTGCGAAATGGACATTGACACATTTTGCTATGTGGCGCGGGAGATATTAGCGAATGGATGACGGGTATCAGACTATCGGTGATCGCACCTATACGATGCTTTCGGCTGAAAGCTGGATCGATATCAAAGATCTGACGGTGCATTTGTTTAAAGGCAGAACCGGCATTGAAGTGCGGGTGTATCCCAGACACATCGAAGATGGTGTTGAACCGTTGGGCGTGATACGGGCCGACTACTGCAAAACGACCCGTAACAAGCACAACATAATACCGTTCAACCCTAACAACTTGTCATATGATCCAAATGGGGGCTGAAATGGAAACTCACGCACATTTGGCACTTGAACTGAAAACGATGCAGGCAGTCAGCCGCGTATGGGGCGTGGATTTTGTGAAACTGCCAGAATATGATCGGCTCGATTTTGGGCTGGTGCGTAAAGGCGGGATTGCGGCTTTTGCGGAAATTAAATGCCGTAGCTTTGAAATTAGCAGATATAAAACGTCACTGCTACATCTGCACAAAATGATGTATGCGCGGCAAGTGGCGACTGAAACCGGCTTGCCGACATTTCTGATCGTGCGCTGGATTGATTGCATTGGCTATGTCAATTTCAACGTGGATTTTGAAACTACCATTGGCGGTAGGCGTGATCGTGGCATAGAACGCGATTTTGGGCTAATGGCTGAAATACCCATCGATAAATTTACAATAGTGGAAAAGATAAATGAACCGTTCTAAAGCACTAGAAAATGTGCAAGCGATACTGAAACAGCGCGGCGAAAGTTATGGCGATCTGCGGAAAAACTGGACGCAGACCAGCCAGATGATGTCGATGATCGCTGGCAAAGACATCACGCCGGAGCAGTTTGGCGCGATGATGATCGCAATGAAACTGTCACGGCTGGCAAATAGTGACTGCAAGCACGTTGATAGCCTGTTGGACATCATTGGCTATGCGGCACTGACACTAGAGGTGATTGATAATGAGCATTGAAGCACTAAAAATAGCGTTTACAACGCCGATGGATGACCCGCTAGAAAAGCTGGTTTTTATCGCGCTGGCGAACTGTTCAAACCCCGATAGTGGCATTGCGTGGCCTAGCGCAGGGTATTTGTCGCGTTTTACGGGTGCAAGCGAAGCGACAGTGCGCCGGAAAATCAAAAAGCTGGTGGATGATGGGTTGGTCACAGTGACCCACCGTACTGGTAAATCGTCACAGTATACCCTAGTCAGTCTGACTACCCACCCCTGTCACACTGACAACCATAAACTAAAAGAAACTAAAATTAATAAAAATAGAAAGACCAAAGTTTGTGATTGGACGCCATCAGATGAAGATCTGGCATATGCGGCCAGTAAAGGCTTAAATGGTGGTGAAATACTGCAACGCATCAGGATGTGGGATCAGCAAAACGGCAATAAAGCCGCATATATCGATGTACAGGCGTTTTGGCGCAACTGGTGTATGCGGGAAGCGGAAAAGGCACCAAAGCGCGTCACAGGGCATTCTAGGCCGATTAATGGGCAATCGACAGAATGGACACCGCCACAGCGCAAAATGATCAGTTTAGAACAATGGCAGACGATGGGTGAGACATTACGCAACTATTATAGGCTTAATCGACCAGATGTGATTGCAGAATTAAAAAAAGTGGGTGCTGATGTGTAAAAAGTGTGGACAAGTGTGAATGATGGTGGTACGGCTTGTAATTATCACAGCAAAACGGGAGTTTGCAAAATGAAATTCGAAACATTTCAGCGTCAAATCAATCTTTATGCAATTTTCTATAAAGATTACTGTTTGGCCATAGAGCGTGGCGATGTAGAAGCGGCTAAACGCAACTTAGAGTTAATCGGTGTAGGTGCGGCGCGGTTAGGCATTAAGCCACTTATCGAAGAAAAGAAAAAAGAGGCGGCGGCCTAACGGCCCCGCTTCAACCAAGGGAGACTAAAATGAATGTTTATGTAAATGAAATCCGCGATTGTCGCACAATGCAAGATATTGAATGGGGCAATTACACAGATGAAAACGGTCGCAGTACATTTTACTGGGCGTCTGTAATAATCAGTCAAGGTGTTGACGGTGTAGCAAAGCGCGAATTGCGTGGCATTTTCCAAACTGATGACCCGCGCCGTGGTCGTGGTTTCCTCAATCCAGAAACAGGTCGCTATGCACGAAGCGAAAAGATCGCAAATCAAATTCGTGTGGCTATAGAATTAAAACTAGCTGTATCGCAAATTGGCCTTTTGACTGAGAAGCAAAAAAAGCTGGCCGCCGACTTATGCAAATTGTCAGACGACTTTGACGCAAAAAATAAAATGCTGAAACAGGCTTAATCGCAAAACGGGAGACTGCATAATGTATACATACGAATTGAGAGCCTTTAACAAAAACGGCAAAAATTGTTTTCGCGTTGATCACATTGGGTCAGAACGTGAAGCGATGGCAAAGTTTCATCTGTACAAAGACAACACGCTGAAAGCGCATATTGCGTTAGATAACGCTGGCTTGCCGACTGATTGTTTGGCTGATGTTATCCAGCTTGTGATGTATGATGATCAAGATGATTGGAAATTCGCTGATATGGCTGGTTGGGAATTACACCGCAATTCTGATGGCGTAATTATGGAGAATTACTAATGCGCTGGCTAGTCGTAACAGCAATCGTGTTATCGGGGTGCGCTAGTCGCGCCCCAATAGCCGATCTGCGCGTCAGTGAAGATAAGGCACAGCTTTATCAGCGTGACGTTACAGAATGCCGCGCCTTGGTCGATATGGCCGCAAGGTGGTATGACAGCCCCTATGTGCGCGGTGTAATGCGGGATGATTGCTTAGAGGCACGCGGTCACAGCGTGATACGGTTTAAGTTATGAGATTATGGCAAGAAATAGTTGGGCTGGTGTTTTTGCTGGCCGTGGCGTCACTAATGTTTGACGTGTGGGGCAAGGAATACACAATATGGGCGTGGATGTCCGGCAACTGGGGTGTGGTTCAGTGACCAGCTACCCAAAAGGCTTTGTGCCGCCATATTATATTGACTACACGGTGCCTTGCACCAACTGCTTTGGTGAGGGGCGTTATGAGATCGAAACAGGCAAGCGGGTAATCTGCGAAATCTGTAACGGTAGTGGCGATGTCAAAAGTGACCCGCCAGAAATTGAAAACGAGGAGATCACGAAATGAATAAATACCTAATCAAAATCAAATGCGATAAGCAGGGTCTGGCCGAAATCTTAGCGGCGGCCATCGATAGCGAAGCCAACATTGAAATTGATTATGAGGCTATCAAAGATAAAAAGCCGATTGTCGTGCGCGAAAATGTTGACGTGCCGCCACCACTGACAACTGCGCCTGATTTCGATTGCAGTTATAAGCACCCGCCGAAATCCAAAGTGGTGCAACCATACGAGCAAAAACTGCGTGCGTGGGATTTATATGAATTGCTTTACCGGCAATTCGATAACCCAAAGCAACGCTTTAAAATGCGTGACGCACATAAGTTGCAATTACTGCATAGTTTTGACGCAACCAAAAGCAGTGTGTCTGCACATTTAACGCGAATGAACGCTGTGGGCTTGGTTGATCGCGTTGACGGTAGCAAATCGACTGGGGGTTATGTTTACGAACTGGCTGGCGATAAGTTGCCGAAAAGAAAGTTCAATGATGCTATTTCGCGTTATGACCGGCGCGTAAAGAGTAAAGAACGCCAACGGTCTGAAGATCAAAACCGCTGGTACAACCTTGGCAAACTGCAACAAAGCCTAAGAGTATAATATATATAATATATATAATATTATCGACATTAGCCGGTCATTGACCGGCTTTTGTTTTGCGCTTATGGTTTGCAGATGGCTTATGTGTTATTCTTCGAAAACATAGTGCAGTGTGCGCATCCTGAGTGTCGAAGCGAGACATATGGCTATGTCGAGGAAAACAGCGGCACGATCAACTGCACAGAATGCGATGGCATCATATTCGATGCGCGTGATACGTCTGGCACTGTAGTTATATTAGAACTGGAAGAAGAAACGACACACTGATGGCTATACCATTGTTGGCATTCGCGGGGCGATTAGTAGTAGGTGGCGCGGCCCGTGGCGCGATAGGTGGTGGCATTGACCGTGGTGCAGTAGCACAAGCGGCGGCAGGGTCGATGTCTGTTAATGTCACAAGCAATCTGCCTGCGTTTGCGAAAGCCATCGATGCGTTTGGTAAGAACCAAATGCCGTTTGCATATGCAATGGCTATCAATGACACAGCCAAAGATGTACGCGGCCAGATTATCGAACGCACTTGGCCATCAGATGTGACAGTGCGTAACAGACGGTTTATGCAAGCCGCATTGACACCTATCAGCAAGCGTAACCCAGATGTGTATGCTACTAAGAAAAACCTGCGTGCGGTCGTAGGCAACACGCGCGGAAAGATGCAACGCGATTATCTGCAACGTCTGACACAAGGTGGCGTTAAGACACCACGCGGTAGGCATCTGGCGATACCAAGCAATCAGAACACAGTGCAACGCACAAGCGGTGGCGCAGTGCGTAAAGCAGACAGACCGCGCCAACTGTTGAACCGCAAAGGTGTATTCATTCAACGGCTGGTCAAGTCTGGTGATATGGCAATTATGCGGCGCGTGGGTAAGGATCGTTATCCCGTGCAGATGTTGTACCTGCTTGAACCATCAGGGCAGATCAAGAAACAGTTTGGCTTCTATGATGATGCAAACACCACAGCAAGGCGTGCTTTCGGGAACAATTTTGCGCGTGCTTTCAAGCGTGCTAAAGCCACAGCTAAACGAAAAGGTACTTTCAGACGCTAACTTTTACGGGTAACGCGCGACCGCAAAAGATTTCTAGCGACAGAATTTTAACTTAAATCTGGTTAACAAGAGATGACACTTAACTTATCGGCACCAAAAGAAAAAAACCCTGTCGGCAGACCACGCATAGAAGATGCCGATTATAACGCCGCACGCGCACGCAAAATGGAAGCAGACGCGCAGATGGCCGAACTGGAACTGTTACAAGCCAAGGGCAAGCTAGTGCCTGCCGAAGATGTTGCCGGTGCGTGGGTTGACGTGTTAGCCGCTATGAAAGCGCGGTTGATAGCACTGCCATCGGTATGTGCGCCGATCTGTGCAACCGAAACCGAACTGGCCACTATTCAAAGCATTCTAGAAAACCAAATCAGGGAAGCGTTAGATGAATTATCAGCTTACCAACCACACCAGCACGCAGGACGCACAAGCGTCACTGATGGCGGTGATAGTGGGGGCAATGCAGACGCTAAAGCCGCCGCCCCGTCTAAGCGTGGCAGAGTGGGCCGACCGCGAAAGGCGGCTATCATCCGAAGCTAGTGCCGCCGCCGGTCGTTGGGTCACATCACGCGCCGAATATCAGCGCGGCATTATGGATGCGATCAGCGACCCGCGTTTGCGTGACATTGTGGTAATGGCAGGCGCACAAGTTGGCAAAACCGAAATGCTGTTGAACGTCATTGGCTTCCACATCCATCACGACCCGTCACCGATCCTGCTGGTACAGCCAACGCTGGAAATGGCACAAGCATTCAGCAAAGACCGGCTGGCACCTATGTTGCGCGATACGCCAGCACTTAAAGGCAGTGTCAAAGATCCGCGATCACGCGATGCCAACAACACAACAACGCACAAGGTGTTTACCGGCGGTCATATCAGTCTGGTCGGGTCGAATAGTGCGGCTGGTCTGGCTAGTAGGCCGATCCGCGTGGTTTTGTGTGATGAGGTAGACCGCTACCCGCCATCTGCCGGTTCTGAGGGTTCGCCGATCCTATTGGCTAGAAAACGGTCGGCTACATTTCACAACCGCAAAATGGTTATGGTCAGCACGCCGACCAACAAAGGCGCATCGATGATCGAAAGCCAATATGAAGAAAGTGACAAGCGGCAATATTTCGTGCCTTGTGAGGATTGCGGCACAGTGCAGACGCTGAAATGGTCAAATGTCAAATGGGACAAAGACAAGCCAGAAACCGCGTATTATGCCTGCGATAGCTGTGGATCGGTCTGGGATGATGCAAAGCGCAACAGATCTGTGCGAAAAGGCGAATGGGTGGCTACCGCTGATTTCACCGGTGTGGCTGGTTTTCACATTAACGGGCTTTATTCGCCTTGGACAACACTGGCAGATGCAGTGCGCGATTTCTTAATAGCTAAAAAAGCACCAGATACGTTACGCGTGTTTGTGAATACCTTTTTGGCTGAAACGTGGGAAGATCAGGGTGAAACGGTCGGTGACATCCGCTTTGATGACCGCGAAGAAGAATTTGGCGCGAACATACCAGATGACATCGTTGTCATAACGGCTGGCATTGACGTGCAAGATGACCGTCTAGAATTGGAACTGGTTGGCTGGGGGCGTGATGAAGAAAGCTGGTCACTAGATTACAAAACGCTGTATGGCGATCCATCAACGCCGCATCTGTGGAATGATCTGGATAACATCTTAAAAGCCAGCTACACGACCGAAAGCGGCAGATCGCTTGGCATACGCGCGGCTTGTGTCGATAGTGGTGGCCACTATACGCAGGCGGTGTATAACTTTGTCAGGCCGCGTGAAGGCAGGCGCATATTTGCCATTAAAGGTATGGCCGGTGAACAGCGACCGCTAGTCGGCAGACCGTCAAAAAACAACATCGGCAAGATAAAGCTATTCACTGTCGGGACTTTTCCGATCAAGGAATTGATTTTTTCGAGATTAAAGATACAATCGGAAGGTGCGGGTTACTGTCATTTTCCGGCGGGGCGGCCTGACGAATACTATCAGCAACTAGCTAATAGTGAAAAAATCGTCACAAAATATCAAAAGGGCTTCCCACGCCGCGAATTTGTAAAGACAAGAACCCGTAATGAAGCACTTGATTGCAGGGTGTACGCATACGCCGCGCTTTGCATATTGTCGCTGAATATTAACGCTGTTGCAGACAGGGTGGTAAATGCGCCGGAACCAGAAACAGAACCGCAACCGCAACAGCCAAATCCACTTGCACGCCGACCAAGGCAGGGCGGTTTTGTTAATTCGTGGCGGTAAATAATGGCAAATAGATTTGATATAGATCAGGCACCGGACGGGCAACAGCCAGAAACAATCGTCATCGGTGATTATCTTTTATGGAAACGCACCGATCTGGTGCAGGACTATCCACTAGCAGATTATTCAATGGAATATGTCGCACGCATCACTGGCGGCGGCAGTACAGAAATCAAAGTTGCGGCAACTGAAACTGGCGGCACCTATGTGTTTGAAGTGGATAGCGCAACATCAGCGACATACGTTGCTGGTTTTTATCATTGGCAATTAGAGGCAACGCAGACTGCAACCGGCAATCGGGTTGTGCTAGAACGCGGCACATTTACCGCTGTGGTCGATCTTGATGTAAATAATACAGATCCACGCACACACGCCGAAATAATGATCACAAAGATTGAAAGCATCTTGCAGGGCAAGGCAGATGCTGACGTGGCCAGCTACAGCATCAATGGCCGGTCGCTGACTAAGATGTCTTTTGAAGATCTGATCAATGCGCGTGATTTTTATCGCAAAGAATACGCCAAAGAACGTGCAAAAGAGCGTGCAGACGCCGGTGAAACTACTGGCCAAACTGTGCTAGTGAGGTTTTAACAATGGGCGTTTTTGATTTTTTCAAAGCAAAACCAAAAGCACGCAAGATGGCGCGTGCCTACCACGGGGCTGATACCGGCAGATTATTCAGCGATTTTGTTAGCAGTAGCCGGTCAGCCGATAGCGAAATCAAGCCATCACTGCGTATTCTGCGTGACAGATGCCGCGAAATCAGCCGCAACCATCCATATGCCAAGCGTTACTTGCAAATTATGACGACCAACGTGGTTGGGCCTAATGGCGTGCGTATACAAGTGCGTAAACGCAATGATGATGGATCGCTGGATAGCGTAGGCAATCGGATCATCGAACAGGCGTGGCAACAGTGGGGTCGCACCGGCTTTTGTACAGTTGATGGCCGCATATCGTGGTCACAAGCACAGCGGCTGTTTTTAGAAACATTGGCACGCGATGGCGAAGTGCTAATTCAGAAAATCAAGAACCCTGCTGGAAACCCGTTTGGCTTTTCCCTAAAATTTTTAGAAGCTGACTATCTTGATGAAGGTTATGACGCACGTCTGAATAACGGCAATGAAGTGCGGATGGGTGTGGAATTAGACAAGCGCACCGGCAAGCCGCTGAATTATTATCTGTTTGAAGATCACCCGCATCACGATCAGGGCTATGGATCAAAGACAAAGCGGCATCACAAGATCGTTCCTGCCGATCAGATCATTCATTGCTATATTCAAGAACGCGCGGGTCAAACACGCGGCACGCCTTGGATGTCAAACGTACTGTCACGGCTGAAAATGTTGGATGGCTATGAAGAAGCCACGCTTGTAAATGCGCGGGTAGCCGCGTCAAAGATGGGATTTTTCACCAGCCCCGAAGGTGATGGCTTTATCGGTGATGATTATGACAATCACGCGCCTATTATGGACGCATCGCCCGGCACCTTTACGCAGTTGCCAGTTGGTATGGATTTCAAATCGTTCGACCCGTCATCTGGCACAGAAAGTTTCGATGAATTTGAAAAAGCCATATTGCGCGGCATAGCGTCAGGTCTTGGCGTCAGCTATGTGTCACTGGCAAACAATCTGGAAGGTGTCAGTTATTCATCGATCCGGCAAGGCACAATCGAAGATCGTGATCATTTCAAGATGATCCAGCAATTTATGATCGACCAATTTGTTGATCCGATTTACCGCGCTTGGCTAGAAATGGCCATCACAGTTGGCCGGATCAATCTGCCTATGGGTAAATATGATCTATTCGCTGATCAAGTGATCTACCGGCCACGCGGCTTTGCGTGGGTTGACCCGCAAAAAGAGATCCAAGCCAGCGTCACCGCGCTTAATAACGGCATCGTCAGCTTGCAAGACGTTCACAGCCAATATGGTCGTGACACTGAAGAAATATTTGAACAGATTAACCGCGAAAGCGAACTGGCCGACCGTTATGGCATTGAAACCGCTTTCCAACCATTTGGCACAAAAGCACCAGTGCCACCAACCGTTGATGAAGGGGTTGAAAATGTCTGAAGCAGACCACATTGAAAAATCAGATGAATTGGTTGATAATGCACCAATGACTGATGAAATTGAAATAACTGAAGAACGCTTTGATCGTGGCGAGTTAGTTTTCCGCGCGGCTGAAGCTGATATGGTCGATGAAGATGACCGGCGCGTGCGTATGTCGCTGTCATCTGAAGAACCTGTTGAACGCTCTTTTGGTTTAGAGGTTTTGCGGCACACCCGCGAAGCAATAGATTTGTCACGGATGAACAGCGGCCACGCGCCATTGCTGTTAGATCACGATATGACAAAACAGATTGGCGTTGTCGAACGCACTTACCTTGATGAAGCCGACCGGAGACTGCGGGCGGTTGTGCGCTTTGGAAAAAGTGCGCTTGCAAGGGAAGTGTATGATGATGTCAAAGACGGTATCAGATCCAATGTGTCTATTGGTTATCAGATACGTCAGATGGAAGATAAGAGATCTGACGGGACGGTCGGCATTTCTTCGTGGATTCCATATGAAGCCAGCATTGTATCTGTACCCGCTGACGCTGGTGTCGGCGTGAACCGCAGTGCTGAAATTGTAGAACCAATGATCAAAGATAAGGAGACACCAAAAATGTCAGAAGTTGATCAAAACGAAATCCGCGAAGCCGCCGCAGAAGCCGCCAAGCGTGATTTCCAAAAGAATGCCAGCGAGATCATCAATCTTGCTGTTAAGCACAACCGCCGCGATTTGGCTGATCAAGCCATTGGTGACGGTCTGTCAGTGGCGCAATTCCGCGCAGTATTGCTTGACGCCATTGGCGAAGGCAAGCCATTAGAGCAGTCAGCCGGTGCGGTTGATATGTCAGCCAAAGAAGAGCGTGACTATTCATTTATGAAGGCTGTACGCGGTCTGGTGAATGGCCAAGGTCTAAAAGGTTTGGAAGCTGAAGTTTCTGACGAAATCGCAAAGCGGTCTGGTCGTGAAGCACGCGGTTTCTATGCACCAGATAGCTTCTGGTCTGGCAAGCGCGATCTGACTGTTGGCACAGCAACAGCCGGTGGCCACTTGGTTGGTACTGACCATCTTGGCGATCAGTTTGTTGACGCACTGCGTTCACGGCTTGTGTTCAACGAACTTGGCGCACGCTTTATGACAGGTCTGCGTGGCGATGTGGCTATTCCAAAGCTGGCAACTGGCGTATCTGCTGGTTTCGTTGCTGAAAATGGTGCAACATCTGAGGTTAACGCTGTATTCAGCCAGATCACAATGTCACCAAAGTCACTTGGCGCATTCACAGACGTATCACGTCTGCTGATGATCCAGTCTGACCCATCAGTTGAACAAATCGTTCGTGACGATCTATTGAACGCGATTGCACAGAAAATCGAAGATGTTGCCATCGAAGGCGGCGGTTCAAACGAACCAACAGGCATCACCGGCACATCTGGCATCGGTTCTGTTGCTATCGGCACAAACGGTGGCGCGATTGCTTGGGACGACATCGTTAACTTGGTTAAAGAAGTTGAAATTGACAATGCGGCTATCAATGGCAACACACTTGCATATCTGACAAATCCAAAGGTGAAATCACTGATGGCGTCAACTGCAAAAGTTGCTTCAACAGATAGCGTAATGTTGCTGGATGCACCTTGGAACAGCCTGTATGGATACGATTTGGCAGTGACCAACAACGTGCCATCAGATCTGACCAAAGGCACTGGTACAGCATTGTCAGCTATGATCTTCGGTGATTTCTCACAGTTGATGATGGGCTTCTTCTCAACACCAGACGTGTTGGTTGATCCATATACAGCAGGTTCAACCGGCGCAGTACGCATCCGCGTAATGCAGGAAATGGACGTTGCTGTTCGTCACGCGCAATCATTCGCCGCGTGCTTGGACATCGATGCCTAAATCACAAGCGGGGCGGCTTTGGTCGCCCCGTCTTACCCATAGGGGGTTTTGATGAAGATTAAATGCAAGCGTAATATTGTGATCAAAGGTGTGGCGCACACAGTTGGTGATATTGTTGAGGTGACAGACAACATCGGTCTGGATCTGGTCAACACTGGCCGCGTTGAGGTTTATGAAGATAAGATCGGCATCACTGATCGCGCCGTGGGTCTGACAAAGAAATCAGCCGCCAGCCTAGTTAAGCGGAACACAAAGAAAAATGCCAAATAGATATATCAAAATCACAGCTATCAAAGACTGCCAAGCCGGTAGCGTTGGGATTATGCTGGCCGGTGAAGATCACGATGTGCGCGAAGATGAAGCGCAAAAGCTGATTGATCGTGGTTATGCAAAGCCATATGAAGCCAAAAAAGCGGTCAAAGCACCGGTTGCGGATGATGAATAATGGCTGTCGAAACCGCAGATGATCGCGCGATTTTTGTCGGTGTTGATGATTTTGGCGTTGCCGCGACCTATAATGCGGCCACAGTAAATGGCATTTTTGACAATGAATTTGTCGAGGTGGATGCTGGTGGCGGCGTTGGGTTTGCATTGCAACAGCCACGCTTTGTTTGCCGCACCGCAGATGTTTCAGCCGCCGCTGAAGGCGATACAATCACGATCAATGCAACTGGTTACACGATCCGCATCGTACAGGATGACGGCACTGGTATGACCACATTGGTATTGGAAAAGCAATGAGCCACGTTAGACAGCAAATACGCGATGACATCGTGACCACGCTGACGGGGCTGACTACAGCGGGCAGTAATGTGTTTCGAAGCCGGATATTTCCGCTGGAAGAAACAAACCTGCCAGCGTTGTGTATATATACAAAGAGCGAAACAAGCGAATATGATACAATCGGCTTGCCACGTTCTGTAAATAGGGTTTTAGACGTGGCTGTAGAGGCCTACGTTAAAGGCGTGTCTAATTATGACAACACGCTAGACACGATTGCGGTTGAGGTTGAAGAAGCCATTGCCGCTGATGTAACGCTTGGTGGTCTGGCTAAAGACGCACAGATCACTGCGTTTGAAGCTGATTTTGCGGGTGACGGTGAACAGCCGGTGGCCGTGGGTCGGTTTACAGTGACGGTTGAATATCGAACCGTTGAAAATGACGTTGAAACTGCCGCGTAGGAGATACTAAAATGGCAACTTTTAAAGGCAACGATGGTGTCGTGCTTATCGGCAGTGACGCTATGGCTGAAGTGATCAGCTTTTCTGTAGATGAAACCGCAGACACCATTGAAGATACAGCAATGGGTGACACTGCGAAATCATACAAAGCATCATTCACCGATTTCAGCGGAACCGTTGAAACATATTTTGACGATACTGATACCGCGCAAAACAACTGCACAGCCGGTGATAGCATCACGCTTAATTTGCAGATGGAAGGCAACACGTCTGGCGACCACAAGCTGACTGGTTCAGCTATTGTCACAAGCCGGTCAATCGGTGTAACGTCTGACGGTATCGTGACCGCGACCTACAGCTTCCAAGGCACAGGCGGTCTGACTGAAACAACCGTAACTTGATGAGGTAAATTATGGGGCTGGGAGAGCAGATAGCGGCGCGGCGTGCGTTGCAACGTAAACAAATCGAGGTTGTTGAGTGGGGCGAAGAAGATCAGCCATTGATTATATACTGTGGCCCCATTACCGCCGGAGACATCGACAAGCTACAGAGAAAGCATAAGGATTTTCTCAATAATATGACGATCACGGGTATGATTGATCTGATTATTAACAAAGCTGAAGATGCTGATGGCAAGCGTCTATTCACGCTAGAAGATAAGATGTATCTTATGAAAGAAAGCGTGACGCTCATCAGTGACATTGCTGGCAAGATGTTCAGTGACATTGATAGTGTCGAGGATGCTGAAAAAAACTAAAGCAAGATCCGCTTCGGCTAAATATGATGGCCCTAGCGGATCGCTTGCACAAAACACAAGGCGAAATCGAAGAATTAACGCTGAGTGAATTAAACGAATGGTTCGCATATTTTAAGGTGATAGAAGATGGCCGATCAAAATCTTAGATTTACCATATCGGCCATTGATAAGACGCAACGTGCATTTGGCAAAGTTGCCGCCGGACTAGGCCGCGTGAAACGGTCAATAATGAGCGTACAAGGCGCACTGGTGGCACTTGGCGCGGGTGCCGGTCTAAAACTAATGGCAGATCAAATAGACGATCTGGCCAAAGCGTCAAGCCGCCTTGGTATGACGGTCAACGAACTGCAATCGTTACAATTCGCCGCCGGTCAAACAGGTGCGTCAGCCGAAGAATTAGAAAAAGGTCTGACACGCTTCAATCGGTCTATATCTGAGGCTAGTACCGGCATCGGCACTGGCCTGCGGTCGTTTAAGGCGTTGGGAATTGAGGTAACAGACGCGGCTGGTAATCTGCGACCGACAAATGATTTGCTTAATCAAGTGGCTGATCGCCTGACATTGATCGAAAGCCCCGCAGATCGCGTGCGTATTGCATTTGATTTGTTTGGCCGGTCTGGTGTCAACTTGATCAACACATTGCAAGGCGGCAGTGAAGAATTAAACAAACTGCGTGAAGAATTTAACCAGTTTACGCTGGAACTAAGCGAAGAAAACGCAAAAGCCACAGAAAACGCTAATGATCGTTTTGCGCGTATTGGTGAAACATTTGCCAGTATGGGTCGCATTATTACGTCTAAGGTTTTGCCAGTATTGGCCAGCATAGCAGAATTTTTGACAGTGAAGCTGTTGACTGCGTTTGCAAACACTATCGCTGGTTTCCGAAATATGATTAACGCGCTGATCGATGGCTTCAATATGGTTGCCCGTAATTCTATGGGTATGCTTGATGAAATGGATAGAAGCACGTTTGGCGAACAATTTGAGGCTAAACTGCGTGGCTTGGCAGACGCATATGAAGCACTTGATGAAGCTGGTCAGACAACTGCAAAAGAAACAATGCCAAAAGTTGTTGTATCACTTGATGATGTGGCTGTTGGTTTTGAACGTGTCAAAGAAGAAGCCGAAAAAACAAAAGAGGCTATCAGCGGCGTGACAATATTAACGCACGAAAGCACAAGCGGGTTGCAGAATTATGCGGCCGCGGCGCGTGACACCGGCAAACAGTTGGATAACATTGCAGTGCGCGGTCTGAATAAGTTAGAAGATGGCCTGATGGGTGTAATGCAAGGCACAATGTCGGCCAAAGATGCGTTCAAATCGATGGCGCAAAGCATCATCAGCGATCTTATGCGTATGGCTATACAGCAACAGATCACGGGGCGCATAGCCGGTTTTTTGGGCGGTTTCGGCGGCGGCGGTGGTTACAGCACAGTAGGTGCAGGCGCAAACACATATATACCGGCAGGCTTGGCATCTGGCGGCCCCGCAATGCGTAACACGCCATATATTGTGGGTGAAAAAGGACCAGAATTATTTGTGCCACGCGGTAGCGGTACTGTCGTGCCAAATGACAAGTTGGGCGGTGGCGGCGGTGTGGTCGTCAATCAGACTATCAATCTGACAACGGGAATATCGCAAACAGTACGCGCTGAAGTGACCAATATGTTGCCGCAAATCAAAGAAGCCGCAAAAGGTGCGGTATTGGATGCGCGGCGGCGTGGTGGGTCATTTGGTTCAGCATTTGGGGGTTAATTATGGCCATCACCTACCCGCTAACATTTCCGACACATACCGGCATTTTTTCAGTAAACTTGATAGCGCGTAATGTTGTCGGGATCACCACGTCACCATTTACGTTTTCACAGCAAAAATTTGAATATCAGGGCAAACGCTGGGAAGCTGACATTGCGTTGCCGCCAATGAAACGCGAAGATGCCGAACAATGGATCACGTTTTTTATGAAACTGTATGGGCCGGTCGGCACGTTTTTGCTTGGCGATCCGAATGCGGCTACACCGCGCGGCAGTGCGGCTACAACGGCTGGCACGCCGGTCGTCAACGGTGCAAGCCAAACAGGTGACGAACTGGCCATAGACGGGCTTCCAGCGTCAGCCACGGGCTATCTAAAGGCGGGTGACTATATACAGCTTGGCACCGGTACATCGTCACAGCTTTACAAAGTGCTTGATGATGTAGATAGCAACGCATCTGGCGAAGCAACCTTACAGATATGGCCAGATTTACGGTCGTCACCGGCAGACGATGCAACGGTTGTTGTATCAGGCGCAAAAGGTCTGTTTCAGCTATCAACGCCAACTACAAATTGGACAATCGATAACGCCGGTTTCTATTCAATGGCATTTGGCGCGGTTGAAACCCTATGACCAGATCACTAGGCAGTAATTTTGATACCGCATTAACGGCTGATGTTGTCAGGCCGTTTTTTGCTGTTGATCTTGATTTTGATGATGGCAATTTGCGCGTGTGGACAGGTTACGGTGATCTGACGATTGGCGGTGAAACCTATCTTGGCGGTGGTGACATTATGAGCATCAGCGAATTAGAAGAAACCGGCGAAATACGCGCAAACGGTGTGTCAATAGGGTTTACAGGCTTGCCATCGTCAATCATTTCACCAGCGTTAAATCAAAACTATCAAGGCCGCACGATGACGCTGTATTTTGGCACCTTGGACGCATCTGGCGCAATCATAGACACGCCATATGTTGCGTTTCGTGGCCAGATGGATGTGATGAACATATCCGAAAGCGGCGACAGCGCACAGATAACAGTAAATGGCGAAAGCAGGTTGATCGATCTAGATGTGCCACGGGTGCGGCGGTATACTAGCGAAGATCAAAAAATAGATTTTCCGAATGATAGAGGTTTGGAATATATCGCTGATTTGCAAGACAAAGAAATAGTTTGGGGCGGCTAAATGAGTTGGGTTAGCGATTTTTTTGGTGGCTTTAAGGAAGCTGTAAAAGATCCGGTAACGCTTATCGTTGCCGCAACTTATGCTTTCACTGGCAACTGGGCGATGGCCGCAACGACTATCGCATTGTCTAGTGCCGGTTACGCAATGGCCGCGCGGCAAGATTTGCCGGATTATAGCAGTTTTGCGACCGAAGGTGCTAACCGCACCCAAATGATCAAACAGCCGACGGTGCCACGGCGTTTTGTTTATGGCGAAACGCGCGTTTCTGGCGTGCTTGGTTATGTGCAATCAACAGATGACAATAAATTTTTGCATATGGTTATTTTGTTATGTTCGCACGAAATCGATAGCTATCAAAAAATATTTTGCAATGACATCGAATTAACATTGGATGGTGATGGTTTATGCACCGCACCTGATCAATATGCTGGTTTAGTGCGCGTTGAAACTGCGCTTGGCACAGATGGCCAAGCCGCTAATGCAAATCTGATCACTGAAAGCGGTGGTGATTGGACAAGTGACCACAAATTAAGCGGCATTGCATATATGTATGTGAGGCTAGAATACGACCGCGACGCTTTCCCGTCTGGCTTGCCTAATTTCAGCGCGTTAGTGCGCGGCAAAAAACTGTATGACCCACGCACAGCGACAACCGCATATAGCGCGAACCCTGCGTTAGCGGTACGCGATTATTTGACAAACACCAAATATGGTTTTGCGGCAGACACGACAGAAATCAATGACACCGCATTCAATGCCGCCGCAAACGCTTGTGATGAAGATGTTGCGCTTGATGCGACTATATCTGGTGGCGGCACAGAAAACCGCTATGAAATTCACGGCACGTTCACAACAGAAAACGCACCAAAGCGCATATTAGAAGAAATGATCACAAGCTGTGGCGGTTTGTTGTCATACAGCAACGGCAAATTTTCGATTAAAGTTGCAGAATATACAACGCCGACTATCACGCTTGACGAAAACGATTCGATCAGCCCGATTACGTTGCAAACCAAACAATCGAAGCGTGATAACTATAACGCGATTAAAGGCATATTTGCGCCGCCAGAAACCAATTATATCGTTACAGATTATCCAGCTTTAACTAGCACGACATTTGAAACTGAAGATGGCGGCACGCGGCGTTTCTTAGATTACGATCTGCCATATACAACGTCATCACCGATGGCACAGCGTCTGGCCAAAATAGCACTATACCGAAACCGGCAACAAATTATGTTGCAAGGCAATTTCGGTATGAAAGCGTTTGATTTGCAAGTTGGTGATAATGTTTATGTCACAAACAGCCGTTTGGGTTTCACAAGCAAGGTTTTTGAGGTGGCAGAATGGTCGCTTGTGACATCAGCGGATGATGCTGGCAACCCATCGTTAAGCGTTGCATTGTCGTTACGCGAAACAAACAGCGCGGTATATGATTGGAATGCAGATGAAAAAGCATTTACACAAGACAACACCACACTTCCAGACCCGTTTACACTGACATCACCAACGGTCGTAACAGATGAAGGTGTTTTAACAGTCAATCAACAGCCGGTCGCAACCATTGAGGTGTCAGCTAGTAGCACAAACCCACAGGTCACACAGTTTTATGCAGAATACAAGCAAAGCACTGATAGCGACTATATAACGCTTGGATATAGCGATAGCGGGTTTTTCACGATACCAAATGTCATCACAGATGTAATATATGACATCCGCGTGCGGTCATATGGTGCAAATGCAAGATCGCCTTTTGTTGATGTGCAACACACTGTCACCGGCAAAGCAACATTGCCATCTGATGTAACAAATTTCAGCGTTAATATAGTTGGTCAACAGGCAGATTTAAGCTGGGCACCAACAACAGATGCAGATTTGTCGCACTACATCATTCGGCATTCACCGCTAACAACAGGCGCAGTTTTTAACAATACTCGTTTGATTGCCAAAAAGGTTCCACGACCAGCAAATACCGTAACGGTGCCAGCTTTGACCGGCACATATTTCATTAAAGCTGTTGATAAATTTGATAACGCATCTGCAAATGCAGATAGTAGTGTTGCGCTTGTCGATGACATACAAGGTTTCAACTTTGTTAATGAATTGATTGAGCAAACAGCATTTAGTGGATCAAAAACAGATGTGGTTGTGATTGATGATAAATTACAGTTAGACACATCAAATTTGTTTGATAGCGTTGCCGGTGATTTTGATGATGCAACCGGTTTGTTCGATGGGGGCGGCGGTTTGATCGTTTCGTCAGGTACATATGATTTTTCAAATTATTTAGATTTGGGTGCAACATACACATCAACAGTTAAAACAAATCTGAAGGTGACACAACTGTCACAACACACCGGAACTGTAACAAACGGCGCGACAGATGTTGATTTGTTTGTTAGCACAACAACAGACGACCCCGCTGGATCACCAACTTGGACAGCATATCGGCAGTTTGTGGTCGGTAGTTATACTGCACGCGCTTTGCGGTTTAGGGCAGAATTAACAACAACCCAAAGTGATGAAACGCCAGCGATTGAAGAACTAGAAGCGCGGGTTGAACTGCCAACACGCACGCAAAGCGACAATGATATACAGTCTGGAACTGGCGCGAAAGCAGTCACATTTACAACGCCATTTAAAACATTGCTTGCAGTGTCTATATCTGTCGGGGATATGCAAAGTGGCGATTATTATGCTATAACAAGTAAGTCAGCAACCGGCTTCACTATCAATTTTTATGATAGCACTAATACAGGTGTTGATCGGTTGTTTGATTACGTTGCAACGGGGTTTTAAATGGCACAGCACGATTATACTATTGCAAATCAGACGTTTCCCAATACACGCGCTGACATAAACAATGCGCTTTCGGCTGTTGTTAGTCAAAACAGCGGCGCATCTGCGCCATCGACTACATATGCGTATCAGCTATGGTATGACACGACAAACGACATATTGAAACAACGCAACGCTGATGATGACGCTTGGATTGATCTATTTGATGTTGATCAGACCGCAGATACAGCAACACCATCAGCGGGCGGCGGCGGCGGCGGCAAGGTTTTGCAAGTTGTTAATGCGTCAGTTACCGCTGGCGAAACTTTTACTAGCCTAGCTGGGGGAACAAATACTGCACCTAATTATGCAGACACAAATTTAACCCTTAGCATAACACCTTCTGCTACTACTAGTAAAATTCTTGTGTTTGGCAGTTTTTACTATGATGCGTCTGCTGGAAATTTACCAGCCACTTTGCGTGTTGAAAGAGATATTGGCGGAACAAGCACTGCTATATCAGCACAGTTAGGGCGTGGTAATTATAATTCTAGTTTAGAAAACACTGTCTGGCCAGCGTCTATAACTGATTTGGATGACCCTCAAACAACAAGCGCAATTACTTACACAGTGCAAATAGGCAACCCAAACACAGGTGCTAGAACACTATACTTTAACAGTAACTATTACAACGCTGGTATGTTTGAATCGTTTTTAACTGCGATAGAAATAGGGGCGTAACGTGAAAGCACAAGCTGTTATTGAACTATATTCAACCGCTAAAAAAATTGTAACGCAAGCTGATGGAAGTGTTGCCGCATATGATGCAAGCGGCAACGCTATAACGCTTGATTTAAATTCCATTACAATTAAAGAAGCTGAGTTAAAAGCGGCTTATGAGCTAGATAAATTACGCGCAGAGCGTGACCGTTTATTAGCAGAAACTGATTACTGGATGTTTAGTGATACCGCCACCGCAACACAAGCACAATTAGATTACAGACAGGCATTGAGAGATATAACCAATTCCGCAACTAGCTTGGATGACGTTATTTGGCCGACAAAACCATAGGTGATTTATGGACAATGATACCCAAATTGACGTTGCAACTGTTATCACCGGTCTGACCGCGCCACTATGGGTCGAAGCGTTGGAACACTGGTTTGGGATGGCGGCGGCATTTGGTGCGATGGTGCTTGTTTTCTGGCGGCTTTATCGTATGAGCAAAAACAAATGATTGGCGTACCTTATATAGATATGATCCAGACTGTTTTGCTGATGATTATCATTTATCAGCTTAAAGACTGATGATCGAATTTTTGCTGGTCGTCTATATGGGGGCTGGCATTATCAGCCAGACGCAAACATTTGCGGATGTTGACCGCTGTTTATACATTGCCAATCGTTTAAATAACCAGCCAGCCATATCGTCTGTTGACGGCAAACGTGTTAAAATGAAAGCGATTTGCAAGCCGGTCAGCAGGTGATGATATGGACCCCGTTACATTATTGGGCATAGCAACCACCAGCTATTCGGTGCTGAAAAAAGGCATTGCCGCCGGTAAAGAAATTGAGAGTATGGCTGGCGATCTTGGTCGCTGGATGGGTGCCATACAAAACATCAAAACATATCACGCCACAGCTAAATCGCGCCGCTTCGGATCAGTTGAGGAAGAAGCACTTGAAAGTTTTGCCGCACTTAAAAAAGCCGAACAGATGGAAAACGAATTGCGTAATTTCGTGATCGGGCATTACGGGATGAATGCTTGGCAACAGATCATCCGGCTACAAGGCGAAATCAGAAAACGCCGCAAAGAAGAAGAAGCCGCGCGGCAACAGTTTATAGATGATTTAATTATTTGGGGGTTGATTGCTGGCTGTATTGCATTGACACTAGGCTTTGTTATTTGGCTGATATTGGCGATGTAGTTGTCTGTCACTTTGGGCTTGATTGGTGAGCATATTGCCGCCGCTACCATATTGTCACTTGGGTGGCGGGTGTCTATGTGTCAGCAAAATTCGATAGATTTATTGGCGTTTGATGATGACATTTTTTTACGCATTCAGTGCAAGGCTTCGAACCCGTATTTATCTGACAGGCGTCGAAACCCGTCTTGCCATTTTCAGCTTGGTTTGGGCGGCAAGAAACGCTGTGCAACGATTGAGGATTACGATATTGTCGCTTTGGTTCAGC
>Ga0255762_10000683_pt1 | contig 30048 bp, 51 predicted proteins | sample 101ome_16_FD_179962 | JGI IMG/M metagenome (GOLD analysis project Ga0255762, IMG submission 179962) | Coastal salt marsh microbial communities from the Groves Creek Marsh, Skidaway Island, Georgia - 101401AT metaG (version 2) | ecosystem: Environmental > Aquatic > Marine > Intertidal zone >...
GGTTTTGTGCCATTTTGTTGTTGGGTTTCGAGTCTGGTAGGCTTGGTGGTTCCTGATGAGGGGCGACCCCGGCACGGTGTTTTGCTCATTCCCTGTGCCGGGGTCTTTTCATGTCTGTCGAAGATTATTGCAATTACAACAATCTTCTGATGTTGTCTCGGCTTGTCCGATCTGGTAAAATATAAATATGAGCAAAACAACGAACCACAAAGGAACCAATGAAATGAGCAACCAAACAGCACTTACAGACGCAGAAGTCGTGGAAATCGCAAACGAAATGGGCATCTCCTACGACCTCCGCATCGGCAAGTTCGAATACTGGTCGATCCAAGGCTACGAGATCGTGCGCCACTACCAGACCGGCGAGTACCGGATCAAGTTCGAGGGCGACGTCCTCCACGAGGGCAAGGGTGACATCAAAGACGCCCTCCGTGATTTCATCACTGCAGAATCCTGAACCCAACCAAACCAAACCAAACCAAAAGGAACCAATAAAATGAGCAACTACCCAATCCTCAAGTCAATCTACGAGATGACCGACTCCGACGATCTGCGAATCCAGCAGATGGCGCTGACCCTCGACGAGCAGTGCAGGGAGTACATCTCGACTCGTGCCACTCTGATCAGCACGATGGAGCGGGAAGCCCGCTATGCACAGCAGCGTGCCGATTCCCTCGTTCGTGATTCGGACTTCGTCGTCTACCGTGGCCGCTACAACGACCCCGGCGGCGTCCTCGAGGCCGAGGTCACCTGCCGTGTGCTGTACAAGCAGATGGTGTTCACCTGCTCGGCTCTCGATATTTCGCGTGAGTGTCTGATGTACGAGTTGGTCGACAAGGCAACGGGGCGTGCATCATGAGGCCGTCAACAGCAACCATCACGATCTCGGATGCCTGCTGGCCGTTCCTCGATTCGATCGCCAGCAGCAACCAGTTCCACAACGACCAGTCAGTCAATGACCTCGGTGTTGCATTCGACGTCCGAGGTGACCATCCTCGGTATGTTTTGACCCGGTCGGAGTTGGAGACGTTGCGGATGTTGGCCAGTGAGGCCAAGGCTACGCTGGCGATCCGCTATACAGCCGGCGCCCACCCGGTGATCTGCCAGTTGGAGATCCACCGGGGCAACTATGGCCGGCGTACGGCATCGGCGGTGTTCTCTCTGTCGGCGTTGATCAACCGGATCGACAAGTCGATCGCCGACCTCGAAGAGGACGAACCGAGCGAACTGACCCCGGAGCCGATCACGTGGAAATGCCGGATATGCGGCACCACGGTGACGACTCTCCTCCCGGTGCTGTCCGCACCGACTTGTTCTCGCCACACCGGTGGCGGCAAACTAATGATACAGAAAGCAGGAAAGTAAAATGGCAGGCACGATTTATTGCGTGGTGGGTGGCCAGTATGGCAGCGAGGCAAAAGGCCATGTGGCTGCGCAACTGCACCAGACTAGAAATATCCCGGTTGCTGTCCGGGTGGGCGGCGCAAACGCTGGTCACACGGTGATCGACGAGAACGGTGTCCGGTTCCCGTTGCGCACCATCCCGGTCGCTGCGGCTGTTGACCATGAGGCCGAGTTGGTGATCGCTGCCGGGTCGGAGATCGATCTGCCGGTTTTGTACGCTGAGATCAAGATGTTGGAGGACGCTGGCCACCCGGTGATCGACCGGCTGTTCATCGACAGCGAGGCGACGATCATCGACGACGAGCACAAGCAACAGGAGACCGATCTGGTCGGCGAGGTTGGTTCGACGGGCAAGGGTATCGGGGCGGCACGTGCGGCTCGGATGCTACGCAAGGCAACCACCGCCCGTGACTCAGTCATCTCGCACACGGGGTGGCTCGCCGATACGTCGGCGATGCTCAACGATCGACACCAGTCTGGCGTGAACATCCTCATCGAGGGCACGCAGGGCTACCACCTAGGGCTACATGCTGGCCACTACCCGCAGTCGACCACCAACGACTGTCGAGCGATCGATGTCATCGCACAGGCTGGTGTCACCCCGTTGAACAGGCCGGAGATCTGGCTGGTGTTCCGCACCTATCCGATCCGGGTGGCCGGCAACAGTGGCGAGATGGGCAAAGAGATCTCGTGGGACGTGCTCGAGGGTCGCAGCGGTGGCTATATCCAGCCGGAGCGTACCACGGTCACCCAAAAGATCCGGCGTGTTGCCGAGTGGGATCACCAAGCAGCCCGTATGGCGATCAACGGCAACGGTGGCGCAGCAAACGAGAAACTGCACCTTGCGTTGACCATGGTGGACTATCTCGACCCCGATCTGGAAGGCACGATGTTGATGTCCGATATTGAGGAGCGTGCGATGGCGTGGATTGAACAGGTCGAGGACGAACTCGGCATGTGTTTCTCTGCTTTCGGCACTAGCGCATCGACGATGGTGTTCCGATGAGCCTGAAACAGTGGTGGATCGCTCAAGCGATGAAAGAGGCCGATGCCACCGTCGCCAAGATGGAAGAATACGGCTCTCGTGATCTGGTCGAGATCGGCCGGAAGATGTGCGAACTGCAACACAGGGTCGATCCGGTCAGCGATGTCGAGGCTATGGAGATCGGCTGTATGTTCTACCTTTTGGGCAAGGTTGCCCGTGTGACCTCGGCTGTTGAACGGGGCGAGGTAGCCTCGGACGACACGTGGTTCGATATATCTGTCTATTCAAAAATGGTGCTTTCCGCTAGAGAAGGAGCGTGGAAACTGTGAACAATGTAAACAAGGACAACCCGCATCGTGATCGGCTGTTGGCCGAATATCCGCAGCGGCCGTTGTGGATTCCGCCGCCGGGGTTCCCGATCGGCCGGGCTATCGCCGACGATCAGGTGTTGGCTAACGTCACCGGGCTGACCCGCCATGTGGCGTGGGTCGACGCCGACGGGGTGTCACATATCGAGACGATCGAGCCTGATCCGGCTCTTCGTGATCTGTACCGTGGGAGGTTGGGGTGATTGCTTATCTTGCACAGCCGATTGACCGCTCCACGGATGGTGTGACTGCTGGCCATGCGGTCACTGTGCGCAGCATGCTGTTGGAGGCGGGGCTGACTGTGTTCTCGCCGTATCTGGCGTGGGGTTCGAAGAAACCGCCGCCCTCGAGGGTGCAGCGGGTCAACGAGTCGGCGTTGCGTGACGCTTCGGTGTTGGTCGTGGTGATGATGGAGGCCGACCATTCGCTTGGTGTGCCGTTCGAGATGGCGTTGGCTCGTGAGTGGAATATCCCGATGGTGGTGGTGACCGATATCAAACCGGAGAACTCGGTGATCCTGCGCCATTCCGGCGCTTACATCTTCGATCCTCGCTACAGGCAGTTTGCTGTCGACAAGGCCTATCAGGTGGCGCTCGGTAAACGTGACCAGCAGATCGCCAAATGGCAGCCGTTGTCGGGTGGTGTCGCACCTCGTGCAGGGAAAGAGGGCGATGCCGGGTTCGATCTGCATTATTCGGGCAGTGAGCCGTTGACGATCCAACCGGGTGAGATGGTGAATGTTGAGGCCGGTATCGGTGTTGAGTTCCCGCCGGGTGTGTGGTGTTTGATTCTTGGCCGGTCGTCGACGTTCCAACGTCGGATGTTTGTCGCTCCGTCGGTGATCGATGCCGGCTACCGTGGCGAACTGTTCGCCTGTGTACAGAATATCGGCGAGTATTCGCAGACGATCGAGCCGGGTGAGCGGGTCGCACAGATTGTTCCGTTCGATCTGGTGGCTAACCGGTACCGTTGGATTGAGGGGACGTTGTCTGACTCGGAGCGTGGTGCGACAGGATTTGGGAGTACGGGACGATGAACGATTTCAATAGAGACCGTTGGGGTCGGCCGTTGATTGTCCCGGCTGGCGGTGGGAAACCTGTCGCCTACAGTCGGGTGTCGTCGTATGGCCAGACGTTGGAGAACCAGTTCGGGTTGAACAAGTGGAAACAGCGGATGGTGCTGTTGGGTGCGATCAACCGGACAGATCTGATGTCGTTGGCGACCGCTGCGAAAGACGACGACCGGAAACTCGACGGGTTGGTGCAACAGATGATGGATGCTGGCGGTGCGTCCCGTGCTGCGAACACTGGCACCGCCATCCACGATGTGTTGGCACAGGTTGATGCCGGGACGCTCGATGCCGGGTCGGTCGCCGATGAGTTTCTCGCACCTGTTCAGGCGTGGCAGACGTTGCTGGACAGTCTCGGTTGGCAGCCGGCACCAGATCTGATCGAGGTGACAGTGGTGAATGACCGGTTCGAGGCGGCCGGGTCGCTGGATAACATCTGTGTGACGACCGATGGCCGTTGTGTGGTGGTCGACAAAAAGACAGGGAAGTCGATCGGTAAGCGGCCGTTGGCCTATATGGTGCAGTTGGCGATCTACGCCACCAGCGACATCTACGATATCGCCACCGGGGAACGGCAGCCGCTCGGGGTTGACACCCGCACTGCCTATATCGCCCATATCCCGGCCGATGGTGGTGAGCCGGCGATGTACGAGGTCGATGTTGAAGAGGGGCTACGGCTGGCCGATCTGGCTTTCCAAGTGAGACAGGCGGAGCGCTCCGGGGAGCCTCTCGTGCGTCTGACCCCTGCCGACATGCCTCGACCGGCCTCTGACGCAAGGGAAGCCAAAGGAGAGGCCACCGGAGCCAACCCGGATGCACAGCGTGTCTGGTTGAAGAGCCGGGTGGCCACCATCCTCGGGTACGACACCGGACGAGACCTATTGGGCGGGTACTGGCCGGCCAACATCCCGAAACTGTCAGCCGATCATGTCTACAGCCAACTGGAGGTCGACGAGATCGTGGCCTGTCTCAACTGGATCGAGACAGTGTTGGAGGCGCCGTTCGCCGGGGACGACCCGACAAAACCGAAACCGGAACCGCCAAAAACACAGGTGCCGTTGGTCAGGGACAAACCGAAAGAAGGCCGGCGGGTCAAAGAATCGGACGTGGCAGCACTGCAAACCAAGATCGAATCGCTGCCAGAGGCGCAGCAGGAGATCATCATGCAGATCGCCAAAGAGGCCAACAGCGCCGGTGCGTCGATATCGCTCAGACAGCGGCCATCTGTCCGCCGGTTTGAGATCGCACGACTGCTGGTGCAACTAACCAGCGACTGGCCAGATGCTGACATCGCCCTCGGGGTGTTGCGCCATCTGACCGGGTTACAATCGGAAACGGCCGGCGATATCGTCGGCTGGCTCACAATCGAGCAGACCGCCACACTGTTGGAGGCTCTGCCCGAACTCGCCCGCACGGGCGAGATCATCATAAGGCCTGACGGCCAAATGTCCATCAATACAACCAAGGAGAACTAAAATGGACGATTTCCTATCAACCAGCAACAGCCTGCCAGCGGTGTCATTCCGTGACGTAGGCGACCGTGCAGAGGGTGTGATCACCAACACCCGGAAACTCGAAGATCGAGACATGGACGGCGAACTGCGGACATGGCCAAACGGAGACCCCAAGCACGTTTGGGTGTTCGATCTCGATACCGCTGACGGCGCTGTTGCGGTTTGGGTTCGTGGCAATATGGTTACCGCCATCAAAGAGGCAGCGGCCAAGGCCAAGGTCTCAACGATGATCGGCTCGAAACTCACCATCGAACATCACGCTCTCGGTGAGCCAGCGAAGAAGGGCTACAACGCCCCGAAACTGTACCGGGCAAAGATGGAAGCAGGGCAGGCCGCCAGCGACGGCGACGGCGACTGGCTCTGACAGTCGATGCCGGTCTGGAGTCCAATCTATCAGAGGGTTGGTTGTAGGGTGCTCCAGACCGGTATCACCCATTTCGAGAGGGGACAGATATGGCTTTGAAGATAACGGTATCCGCTAACACTGCACGTCTGATGTGCTACTATTTGAGGCGTGTGGTGCCACGTGGGGCTGAGGAGGCCGCCCAACTGTCGTCGATCATCGACGAACTGGAACGTATAGCCAATGGTGCTGTACAGCGGTGATTGGATGGCGGACGCCGCCTGCAAGTCGCCGGGCAAACCGTGGAATCCGAAATTCTTGGAGGCTATCGGGGTTGAGATGGGGCTGGCTCGACAAGACTACTGTAGGAACATCTGCGAGTCATGCCCTGTCTACCTCGACTGCCACCGGTGGGTGTTCTTCACCCGGCCTGACCCGTCTGCGCATATGTTTGCTGCCGGGTTGACGTACCGGCAGCGGCGCAGATGGCGACACTACTGTGAGGATCACGGGAGACCGGTCGAGTTGCCACCGGCCTGCGGCACGATCTCCCGCTATATAGCGGTAGAATGTCGATGTGACGATTGTAAGAGGGCTGCAGGTGAAGCGGTAGATGGCGAACAGCAACAAACGTAAAGGGAGCGCTGCCGAGTTGGCGGTCGCCCGGTGGCTTGCCGCCAACGGCTGGCCAGATGCCGAACGTCGCTATGACGCTGGCCGGCATGACGACCGAGGCGACATCCGTGGGATACCCGGTGTGACGTTAGAGGTGAAGAACCACCAGCGGCTCGATCTGGCTGGCTGGCTGCGAGAGTTGGCGGCAGAGATGGAGAACGACGGCACCGATATCGGCGCTGTCGTAGTGAAGAAGAGAGGAACAACCGATGTCGGCCAGTGGTACGCTGTGCTGCCGATGGAGGTTTTGATCCGCATACTACCTGAAGACTAGAGGAACAAAATGAGCGAAACTGCCGCCTACAAAGAGGCGTCAAGGTTGGCACGCTATGGCTGGCGTGTCGTCCCGATCGTGCCGGGTGAGAAACGGCCATCGATGAAAGGCTGGCAACATGCCGCCACCAACAGCCAAAAAACGATCGACAACTGGTGGAAAGGGATCTACCGGTCGCACGGCCTCGGTGTCGCCACCGGTGCGCAGCCCAATGGCCAAAACCTCATCGTCATCGACATCGACGAACACGGCGAATCCGGCACAGCCACCATGGCTGCGCTGGTTGAGAAACACGGCGCACTGCCCGAAACCTTAGAGGTCGAGACCGGGAACAACGGCCGCCACATCTACCTGTTGGCACCACCCGAGTTAGAGGTACGGAACGATGCCGGGCGGGCGCTCGGTGTCGGTATCGACATCCGTGGTGACGGCGGCCAAGTGTTGGCACCACCGACCGTCCACCCGAACGGCACCCCGTACCGGTGGGCAGAGGGCAGATCGCCAGATGAGTGTACGCCGAAACCAGCGCCACGTTGGTTGCTCGACGCTATCGCCAAGAAAGACGTGGCACCACCCACCACCACGTTGAGCAACGACGGCAACGACTCGCCTGCCGCTCGGTACAACCAGCGGACGACGTGGGACGGGCTGCTGTCTGCCGACGGCTGGACGTTGGTGAGGACAGATGGCGACGGCGAGCAACACTGGACACGGCCGGGCAAACAGGGTCGTGACGGGACGTCGGCCACGGTCGGCTACCGTGGGCAGGACGTGCTGGTGGTGTTCACTTCGAGCGTGCCTTGGCTGCCGCCCGGTGCCTATAGCCGGTTTGGCTACTACGCATGTCGCCATCACAACGGTGACCGCAGCGAAGCGGCTCGTACGCTTCTCCGGGAGGAACACCCGACCACAGCGGCGGAAACACCTGACACCGAGTCGGACACTGACCGTGACCTACTGTCGATGTTGATTGACTGGCCGACTTTCTGGTCGCAGGATCACAGTGTGGCCGAGTGGTTGGCTGAGCCGTTGATCGCCGAGCACAGGGCGCACGCCATTTTCGCTCCGGGTGGCACTGGTAAGAGCCTGTTGGCGTTGTGGCTGGCCGCAGCGGTGGCCACTGGCACGCCGATCTTTGGCCATGCTGGTCGGCCTCGATGTGTGCTGTATCTCGACTATGAAATGACTGGTGATGACCTGTCGGAACGGCTTATCGGTATGGGCTATGGTGCGGAGCACGATCTGTCAAATCTCCGCTATGCGTTGTTGCCGTCGCTGTCGTCGCTCGACGGTGAAGAGGGCGGCCGGCAGGTGCAACGTTTGGCTCGGCTGGTTGGCGCCGAGTTGGTGGTGATCGACACTTTCGGCCGGGCGGTGTCTGGCGATGAGAACGATGCGGACACGGTGCGGTCGTTCTACCGTCACACTGGCTATCTGTTGAAGCAGGACGGTGTTGCGTCGGTCAGGATCGACCATGCTGGTAAGAATCTGGAGAAGGGGCAGCGTGGGTCGTCGGCGAAGAATGACGACGTGGATATCGTGTGGGAGATGACCAAGCGTGGCGACCGGTTCGTGTTGAAGACCCGGAAGGCTCGCATGGGGTGGGTGCCGCAGCAGATCACGTTGGCGATGTCGGATGAGCCGATCGTCTACCGGTTGGTGACTGATGGTGTGTCGGATTCGAAGGTGGCCGAGTGTCTCGATGCGTTGCAGGATCTCGATATCGACCCGGAGTTGTCTGAGCGGAAGGTGGCGGCGCTGGTCAGGGATCATGGGTTGAAGATCGGGTCGGATGCTTTGCGGGTGGCGTTGCGTAGTTACCGGCAGCAGATGGCGGGCGACGGTTTGGACTCATACCTGCTCTGACTTGTCGAAGATTATTGTAATTACAATAATCTTCTGATGTTGTCTTGGCTTGTCCGATCTGGTAAAATTTAAATATGAGCAAAACACACAACACCAACAACACATTCCACACCGACGGCGTCATCAGCAACCCGATCAGCGGCGACCTCTACGAAATCATGGAGGAAATCGGCATCGAGCCACGCTACGCACAGACCGGCGACGAGGGCAGCACCTACGCATGGGCAGTCGACGGCGACCGCTACCGCCTCGTATGGGAGACCAACGCCGACGGCGAGTTTTTCACCATCTACCACGAGGGCGTCCACATCGCCGACGGCACCGGCAGCGCCGATGACATGGTGCGTGCATTCCTCGGCGACGAGGACTGGATGCCAGCCTGATCTCCGACTTGACTGATATTGTCCGCATAGTATAAAATATAAGTACCAAATCAACCAAACCAAAAGGAACCAATAAAATGAGCAAGCCAAAGTACACAGTCACCCTGCCAGACGGAAGCGTCGTCACCCGCCGCACCGAGCGCACCTACAGCCACGTGATCGTCTCACACTACGACACCGAGAAGGCCATCGCCGACGCCACCAACAGCCTCAACAACTGCGAAGCCAGCCTCGCCCGCTACATGGACAATCTCGTCGCTGCGGAGACCGACCGGGACGCCAACAACGCCCGTATCGACATCGCTGATGCACAAAACCGGCTCGGCAAGATCCAAGCCGAGATCGCTCGCCTGAAGACCACCGGCCTCGGCAAGTCGTGGGTGCTCGCATGGTGCGGCCGTCCAGATCTCGCACAGAAGAAGATCGAATCGATGCGGTCGCAAGCCCGCCGCAACGGCTACGACGACCTGCCCGGCGTCACAGCGATCGAGGTTGAGGAGATCGCACGATGAGCACCCTCACCCGCACGGTGCAGGCAGACATCGACCGGGTGGCCACACTGGCCACTCAGGTCGGTGCCGCCGCCAACGCCGGCGACCTGCAAGAACTGACCAACCACCTGCGCTGCCTCAAAGCCGCAGTGTCACTACTCCGGCTCGACGCCTCACACCTCTACCACGAACAGGAACCAACACAATGAGCGACTACCTAGCAGAACTACGGCGCCCCATCCTCGCCGACCGAGAGCAATATCTGGTCGTCTGTTATTCAACACCTGACGACTGGAGAGTCTTCAGGGGTTGGGTCAGGCTGTCCAAAGACGGCCTGACAGTCAGCGCCCGGAAACCTCACGGCCGGCGCTGGTTCCGACTGTGCAAAACCGAACATGTGGTGTCGAGCCGCATGCTCGATTGGGCGCAGCGATGACTAACACAATCCCCATCGGGGTCGCACACCAGATCCGGGCAGCGAAAGAACGCACCCGGCAACGCCAGATGGCATTCCTCGGCGAGGCGCTGGCCGCCGTCGCAGCGGGCAACCTCGACCGGCTCGGTGACGTGGTCACCCAATGCCGGCTGTTGGGACTGAACCCGGACGAGGTACTAGCCCACCCATCGTCGAGCAGGTAGACACCCTCCCCGTCTGCTTTCCGTGGCCTCTCCTTTGGCTTCCCTTGCGTCAGAACCCCATCTGGGGCATGTCGGCAGGGTTCGGGGCTTCCCGACCAAAGGAGAGCCACGCTCGACACGATTGGAACGGGCTGCTCAATCGAGCCACACCAGATGCGATCCCGTCACCCGACCAGCCGCCGGATCAACAAAATGCAGACGCTGCGACGGCTGCCCTCGAGCCGCTACGAACTCCGCCGCATAGGCATTCTCTGATTCCGGCGACCCCGTCACATATATCTGGCCACCGTTGGCCATCGTCAAAGTCATCGGAGTGTGGAAATGACCCATATAGACATCGTGGAACGGCTCCACCACCCCGGTAGCCCACGAGTTGGCCTTCCGCAAGATACCGAATGCCGGAGTGTTGCCACCGAACGATTTGATCTCGTCGCCGTGAACAAGCAACGCCCGATATTCGCCAACCTCAACAATCTGGTACCAATCGGCCGAGGTTCTCCACGTCACATCGGCAACATCGGCGAACCTGTCGCCAGCGATCCGGTACGCCATCCGGTCGATGTTGTCCCCGGCCGGGTTCTCGCCCTTCCTACCGATACGACCATGGTTGCCGTACTCGCAGATCACATCGACCGCATCGAAGTCGGCTAACAGCCGGCGGATGAACTGCTCCATCAACCCGGCACAGGCAAACAACTGCTCGAACAGATGTGCCTCAACCTCCCACGCCTGACCGGGAAAGATCGAAATGCCCTCGACCATGTCACCACCGAACATGACTGTGGCGGTCGACACCGGATGGTCGGCACGCTGTACCGCCACAATCCGACAGATCTCCTCGGCGAACGCCATGATCCGCTGCTCGCATGTGGCGATGTCGTAGCCGCTGGTCATCTTCCCCATCTGCCAGTCGGTGGCGTGGATCAACGCCACCTCGGCACCGGCACGTTTCCGGGTTTTAGGTTGCCGTTTGACCGGTGGCGCAGCGCCCACCGCCAGCCCGGCGTCACGTGCCGCATCGTAGACAGCATCGATGAAAGCCGCCGTTTTCCGTTTGGCGGTGGCTGTTGCCCGCTGTTGGCGTTGTAACGCTGCCCGCAGTTGAGCGATCTCTTCCGCTTGGTCGAACTCTTCGATCATAGATCTGCCGCTCTTCTCCAGTTGTTGACCAGATGAATACTGATCGGGTAGCCCCATCCGGTGAGCACTTTGCTGACCGCAGGCGCTGTGTACGTCCGATCTGCCAGTGCTTGGCGGGCTGCTGCAGCCCGCTCCGGGTTGTTGACGTCGAGATCTTCAAACATCATCTCGATGTTCGACTTGCGTTTCTTTTTGGTGTTGGCATTGTCGAATGCTGACATATCGGGCATGGGAGCCTCCTATGGGTAGTTGGTCAGTCTTTGTGTGCGTGCCAGTCGATGTGGCTGTCCAATCGGCCGTCGATCTTGTCCACTTTGCTGTCGATCTGCCTCAGCATATGGGCGTTTCTGCCGTGGTCACGGTTGTTCTCCCGACGCATCTTTTCGATCAGAGCGACAAGAACACCGCCGGGAGCGACAACCGCTAGCAGGATGGCAGACCAGATGGGCATTACCGTTTGAACGCCTGCTCGATTTCTTCCGCTGTCAGTTTGCCGTCTTTATAGCCGACGGCCAGCGCTTGGACGATGGTGAGCACGGCGATCGCACCGGACATGATCGCTGATTGCCACAGGGCTACGTCGACGAGGGTGCCGACGAGTACGTTGGGGATCGCTGCGGCTACGAATGATGCCACTAGCCGTTTGATGATTGTGAGGGTCATTTGTCCTCCGATATTAGTTGGGATATGGCGAAGATCACCACTGACACGACCGAGATGGCCGTGGCGATGTTTTTTGTGCTGCCGGACAGGGTGATGATGACCAACAGCAGACCTCCGGCCATGATGGCTGTTTCGAGGAGTGTGCGCAGGTATTTCATCGTGTCCGTCGTTTGGCGGCTATGGTTGGTGTGCCGCTTATCAGGACAAAGCCTACAGTAACCGTGCGTCGGGTGCTAACTGGTACGGTGGAGCCGACCGGTATGTAGTTGTCATAGCCGGGTGTCGAGTAGATATCGACCTGCTCCTCGAACTGTTGTTTTTCCTCGTCGGGTGCGTCGTTAGGTGGCGGTGGTGGGTTTGTTGTTGTCGGTTCTGTCGTCGGTTCTGTCGTTGTTGAGGCGGTCGTGGCGACAACCGTAGGTGCGACAGTAGATGCCGCAGTTGTGGTGGATGGCCGGGTTGTAGTGGTTGGCGGTGCCGTTGTTGTCGATGACGATGTTGTCGTCGGTGATGACGTAGTAGTCGGCGGTTGGGTGGTGGCGGGGATTGTGGTGGTAGGTACGGTGGTGGTCGTCGTAGATGGGGCAGTTGTCGTCACCGGTGCAGGTGCCGAGGTGGTTGTCGTTGTTGATGTCGATGTTGTTGCCTCCGTGGTTGTGGTGGGTGGCACCGTGGTGGATGTTGTCGAGGTGGTGGTCGAGGTGGTGGTCGAGGTCGTGGTGGTTGTCGAGGTGGTCGATGTCGTGGTGGTGGTGGTCGATGTCGAGGTGGTGGTGGTTGTCGAGGTGGTGGCGATAGCCACATCGCTCACCAACTCATACACCCCACCCTCATACCCTAGCCCCTGCTGCTGCGGATAGTAACCAGCCCGGAGCCGGTAGCCACCGGCATCCAGCACCATGTAGATCTTGGCCGACACACACTGGCCAACTCCAAGATTCGAGTCGTCGTCATAGGCAACCAGCAGGCCGCTGTCGTCGTACAACCACAGATATGGGTCAGCACCCGGCTCCTCGCAGTCCCGGTTGCTGTTGCCGTAGATCACCACCAATGTCTGGTCGGCCTCTACCGTGAACCACCAATCGGACTCGGCTGTTACCTCGACCGACCCGGCCGCTGCCGGACTGGCCACCACTAGCAGACAGAGCGACCCGAGTAACGCTTGACAGGCTGTGAGTAGCCGGCGTCTGTTCAGGCGTGTTTTTGCAGCGCTGCCCACGTGATCTTGCCGACAATCCCGTCAACCGGGCGGGCGTCTCGGTTTCGTGACTGGAACCGGCGCACGGCACGATCCGTGTAGTTGCCAAAGTCGCCATCGACGGTGGTGCCGACGATCGCCTGCACCCATTTTACGTCGTCGCCCTGTGAGCCTTTCCGCAGCGATTTGCCCGGATACGGCCTGCTTTTTGGCTCGGCCTTGGACTCGGCCTGCGGCTGTGGCTTGCCACCGGTGATCTCAGCCCACACCCGCTCGTAGTATGCAGCATCATCAGCATGATCATTCGAAATCTCGACATGGAACCAATCACCACCCGGAGAACCCGAGAATGCTTTCTTCCGGTAAACAGTCCATGCATCCCGATCGCATTTCCAGCCACGACCGTGTGGAGCCGGATAGTAGTCAAACACCGCTTCGATGCAGAGTGCGTCGGCGTGCTCGATCAAGAAGTCCATCACCCGGACAGCGTCCTCGTATTTACCGGAGCCGGGGTATTGGCCGGCACGCCAAGAGTTATCCCATGCCCGACCGGTGCCATGGACAGATGGTGTCGACTTGCCACGTTTCGAGCGGACACCCCATGAGCCGTTGTTCCAGACAGCACCGTCTGACCATTCGATGATCAACTGGATGAGCCGTTCGGTGCCGGCACGCTTACCAGCAGCGTCCCGATCCCAACCGGTGTACTTACGCTTAGCCATCACTCAATCTCCAATCATGCCGGCGGGTCGGGGAAGTCGGCGGTTTCTGATGGTTCCCATGTTGCCGGGAAGTCACGCAACGCCTGCCGGTAGGTAGCCCACACTTGCCGGTCTCTGTCCGATAGTCCGTTGTCCGGTAGTTGTGTCCAGTCTGATAACGATAAAAGATTGTCACGTTGGCGACGCATTGACGCTTCGTAGCCGTCGGGAATATCTGAAACTGCGTGAATCATGCTAATCCTAAATCTTCAACCCACAAACGCATAGGGCTAGTAGTGTCGGCGTAAAAATCCGCAATAGTACCGCCATCGCGATATGCCTGTAAATTTAATGTTCGGCTACCAGTAGTAAAAGTCGTGAGGGTCGCATAGTTGATAATCGTTCCATAAGTCAACCCACCCTGATACCCCCTGCCTTTTATGCTGCTGAGGTCGTCGATAAATTGCATTTGCATACGGCTACTTGGCGTTCCCATTGCATTTGAAACTACAAAATTCAAACGGTACAGTCGCGTTGAATCCGCTGTGAAACTTACTGATAAAACAGTTTGATAACCGGCTGTCGCTGTAAAAGAGGTTGTACGGCTACCCGCCACAACTATGCCCGCCGGTAGTGCGTTCATGTCTGACGCTTGTAGAACGTCGCCCGCTGTGAAGTCGCCCGGTGCGGTCATGGTGCCGGCTCCTCTTCTGTTTTTTCGGTGCCTACCTGCTGGTCAATCCACGCCGACCATTCTTCGGTAGACATGACGGTTACGGTGTCGTCTACCTGTACCGACACCGAGCCGTCGGGATGTAGTTGTTCTAGTTCTTGTCGTGTCCATGTCGCCATCTGTTGTCACCCGTCGTTATATCCGTAAACCCGAATAGTGCCACCCGTCAAGGTGCCTGAGGAAGTAAAGAAATACAAGTCTGTGACGCTTTGACTCGGTGCGTACATGCCATTTACCCAAACACCAGACAATAAACCCGTGCCGTTTGAGTGGATTGCCGTAGAAGTTGAAGCCGAATAGGGCGTAATTACATCGAACGCCACTGACAACCTACTTGGGTTGGTGTCCAAATACGTTAGATCAAGTTGTGCGGCATCATAAAACGACCATGTATTTACTGTCCCGGTGTACAACACGGCTTGACCGCCACCCCAATACTCATCAGCGTTGCCGCTCCCGAACCTGAATCGCAATGTTTGACCGCCAGAAGTACTTGCATACGTTCCGCTCACTATCACACGGTAGTCGTCAAACGTGCTATTGAATGCGTTAGTCATTGTCACCGAGGCCACACCGCTACCGATAGTTTGTGTTTTGACCAGAACTAGCCCGGCGTACTGCTGTAACGCTTCCACCGTGTCGTTAACCGTTATATGTTGGTCGGCGTGGCTAGGACTGTTCAACGCCGAACTAGCGGTCGGGTTCGTGAACGTCTGCACGCTATTAGGCCAGTTTGTCGCCATAAATCCTCACTCTAATACAGCCGGTTGCCTTCAACCGGATGACCGTCATACCCGAACAACTCGTCATAGGTGTAATCGGTGTCATCATACACATCCAGTGTACCACCTAACTTGCCCAACTGTGAATCATCTAAGATGAAGTTCATGTTGTCGACCATCGGCAGCAGTTCGATCTTGATGGTCGCATCCTGCGGCGTGATATTGATTGTCCGGGACGACACCACCACATTGTCGGTACGTTGCGAACCGCCAGTCGGCGTGTATTTCACCTGAGCCGGATTCCATAAACCATAGAAAGTGTTCAGATATCTGCGCCATACGAGACTGGCAGCGTCATCCGCTAACGCCTCCACCTGTTTCGCAGACAACACGATCGATTTGGCTTGGAACCTCGGCGTGTCATACATATTTGCCCAACGCTCCGCTGTTTGCTGCGCACCCGGCTCCAACACCCCGAAGTTCTCGGTGGTGTCGTCCCAACGGATCGCCACCGTCGAATATTGGACATTACGACGACCGAACCGTTGAACCGACTCGGCACTCTCATGGGTTTTAGTTTCAGTTGGAGCGCCACCGTATTGCAGCGGGTCGTTACGGGTGATTTGTGCCGAGTTCACGACATCGTCCATGTTGTAGCCACGGTCAAGTGTTGTGAACGGCAACTCGGTGCCGGTCGGGTTCTCGGAGAACACAAAATCTTGACGGTAAAACTCTGGGACTTTCGACCCGTCGTATACGTTGACGCCGTAAACGATCCGATCTGGAAACGCTCCGTAGGCTGGGATGAAATATGTCTCGGAGAAGAAACAGACAGCCGGGTTGATCGGCAAGACCGAACTGTTCAACAAATCAGCCACTGTATATCCATCATATCCGTAGAACTCGATGATCGGCTCAACGGTTTGCACATCTACGCCTTGCACCTGCCAGACGGCGGTATCGACACCCAACGATGGAGCCTTCACCTGTTCAAAAATGGTCGATCCGGTCACCGGCTCCACATAGCCCTGTAACAGATAGTAGATGCCAAGATTCTGTTTGAACACATACTGCAACGGGTCGAGGTTCAGGAATTCGACTTTAGATCGGGCGGCCAACGTCAACGGGTCAACAGCAGAGATCTGCACCGTCGAGTTCCGTCCATCATCCGTCAAAGTGAACTCGGACACGAAACCAAAAAATGTGTTTTCATAGTAGGAGTCGTTGACGAGCGCACGGATCTCTAAAGCGTAGGAGTACACATCGAGATCGGAGTAAGTGCCTCCGTTCAATGGGGTGAATGCGCCGTCGCTGTTGTCCAGTTGGATCGTAGCAGAGCCGCCGCCCATCTGGCCGACCGGGACTGTTTGTTTGATGGTTGCGCCCATCGTCCGATCGGTCAGATCAAGGCTATAGTCGAACTGACGGAGTCGGACTTGCCAGTCGGTTGTGATGCTCACCGGCCACGCACCCCGGACAACGTTGGGACGGTCAGCCCGCCGTGACGTTTCGAGTACGAGTTCAATGCTCGGACTACGTCGTCGCCGTTCGAGCCGACCGGCATGTTGACTGTGATGTTGGTGGTGCCGCTGCCCATGCTGCCCATTCTGTCGAGTGGGATGATCGCTTCGGCTCCGGCTTCGCCGACCAGCCCGATGGTGGGTTGGGTGACGATACCGCCGGTGGCGAGTGGCACGAAATCAAAGGTAGAGGGCATTTTGAAATCGGGGACACCGTAACCTGAGAAGTTGGTGGCGAAATCGACCGGGATCGAATAACCACCGAGATCGACAACGCTGTTGATCAGTTCGATGGCTCGGTCAAGATCGCCGGTGTCGATCTCCAGTTTGATGACCTCGAAGAACGCATCTGGCAGATCTTCTCGGGCGTCACGGAATGTGCGCAACGCCTCATATGCCTCGATCTGTGCCTCTTGCCATGCGTCGCTGCCCTCGGTCACAGAGGCCAGTTTCGTAGCGATCTCTTCCAGATCTTCTACAAACTCGTCGCTGGCTTGCTGTTGGTCTAGCGATTCGAAGAACTTGTCTAGCCGGGTGGTTGCAGTTTCGATCCCCTCATTCAACGGGTCGAATGCCTCATCTACTCGGCCGAGGGTGGTTTCCAGTTTGTCACCCTCATCTTTGGCTTTGCTCATCGACGTTTCAAAACGCCCGAGAGGCTCCCGGATACCCTCAACTTCGTTTTCAAAAATATCGAGTTCTTCGGTGATGTTGCTGACAGATGACTCGAAACGGCCTAGCGGTTCACGCATTTCTTCGGCCTGTTCGGCGAAGATCGTGAACTCCTCTTTCGATTTTTTGACTTTCTCGGCTGCCTCTTCGGCTTCGTCCCCTAGATGGCCGATTTCTGGAATATCAACACCGGGGATTTTGTTCAACAGGCCGATGATGCTGTTGATCCCGTCGATGATCTTGTTGATCACCCATTTGATGCCGTCCCATGCCAGTTCGAATGCCAGCCTGAGTCCGTCGATTGCGAGACCGATGATGTCGAACTTCTTCTGCAGGACGACAAATATCGCTATCAGCGCAGCGATTGCGATGATGATAAGCCCGATCGGGTTGGCGCTGAGCGCCGCATTCCAGAGCCACGTGGCGGCAGTGGCTAACGCCTGATATGTCGCATATAGTTTCATCGCCACATTGACTGCGACCACTGCGCCGGCGATAGCGGCAAACGCTGCAACTAATCCTAGGACGACCCCGGTGTTGTCAGCAGCCCAATCGGTCAGCCCGATCAGCACGGGCAGGATCGCTTCGACGATCGGCAGCAACGCTTGGCCGAGTGTGGCTTGGAAATCGTCGAATTGTGCAGTCAATGTGCGCTGCATGTTGGCCAGACCGTCGCTGGTTCGGGCGAAGTCTCCTTGTGCGTCACCAGTCTGTTTGTAGATAGCGGATTGTGCAGCCAAGATCTTCTGTTGGGCGTCTAATGCTCCGACGCCGTCATAGATGCCGAGTTCCATGGCTTCGGCTTTGAGTGTGGCATCGTTGAGCAGCACACCGTATTTGCGGATCGGTTCAGATTCTCCACGTAGCGCCGCACCGATCGCTTCGACGGCTTCTTGCGGTTCGGTGTTGTTGAATGACGCCATGTCGGACGCCAATGTGATGAAGTCGGTGCTGAACTTCGACAGGTCGTCGCCAGCCAGCCCTGCTGATTTGCCGAAGATACCGAAGTTGCCGGCCGCTTCAAGCGCCTGTGTTTGTGATTGGCCTAGTGTTTTGCTGGCGGATTCGCTGAATTCGACCACGGCGTCTGCTGCGTCGCCGAACACCACCGAGGTTTTAGACAGGTTTTCGTTGAGGTCGGACGCTTTGGTGATCGCTGGCGCTACAGCGGCGGTGATCCCGGCTAACGCTGCCGCTGCCGGTATGAACGCTTTCTCCATCGCATAGGAGAACTTCTGGCCTTTGGTCTCCAACCGGGAGAATTCGGACACCATCTTGTCGATGCCACGAGAGAACCCTTTGGAGTCTGCGTTGATCAGAACATTGATGACTGACTTGGCCATCAGTAAAGCCTATACTCTTTGATCAGTTTTGACAGTCTCTCGTCGTAGACGGCCAACACTTCGGCTCGGCGGCTGTCCAGTGCCTCGTAGAGGAACGGCTGTGGGCTGATGTTGCGTCGTGGCCAACCGAAATGCACCACTCCGGCGTATGGCACCCGTTTGAAGCCTGCCCTGACCCGTGCCGATTTCTGTGTGCCTGATGCTCGCAGTGTTGCTGCGAGCCGCCCGGTGCGCACGGGGATCAGGGTGGCGGCTTTCTGTTTGACGATTTCGGCCGCTTCGGCGTTCATATCTTTGAGCGCACCCTTAGCGGCGTCTTTGTCGATTTCTTTGCCGAGCCGGTTCACAGACCGTCTGATGTCTTTGATCCCGTCGATCCTGACCGGTTTTGTTTCGCTCATCTGCGGGCTGCCCTTTGTTGTGCTTTCGCTTGGTCTTCTAACACTAGCAAGATCGCACGTAACATCCGGGTGTCGGCTGCGAGATATTGGGGCGCTATACCGGTGGCCACTGCTGCTGCGGCCACCAGATATGTCACGCTGTCTCGTCTAAAGGGGCGGCGGACTCGTCGACGATCTCAACGGCAGCGACCGTGTCGAGCCATGTGTCGAATGGTTTTGGCTGTTTGCCTGCGTATTTTGAGGCGCACCAGCCGAGCCAGTAGACATGCTCCATTTTGAGGTCTTGCGAGAACGCCTTGCCGATACCGGTTTTGTGTTGACGTTCGAACTCGACCTGCACCTTCGGGGTGACCGGGTATGTCCCGGTTTCGCCGTCGTCGGTGGTTACGGTGATCTTCAGATCGATCATGGGTAGTTACTCCTTGGAGTTGATCAGGATGTTGCTGTGGTGATTGCGCCGGACACTGGCCACGTGACCGATGCCGATGCGAGGTCGCCAACTGCGCCGCTAAGCAACGGCCATTCGGTGACAAGCACCGTGGCGCTGAATTGCGGGTTGGTCGCTGCGGTGGTCTCGTTCACTGGTTTGACTGTGACAGCGGTTGTGCTGCCGATCAGTGGCGAGATGGTGGCGTAAACCTCTGATGCTGCGAAATCCTCATGGAAATCGAGCGAGAGGCTGTGGTCGCCGAGACCTGCGATGCGGGTCACTGCGGTGTCGCCGAACGCTGTGGTGGCTACCTCTGCGTATGTTTCGGTCAGGGTTACTGATGCGATGTGGTCAGATAGATCGACCCCACCGATCGTGATTTCCGGGTTGGTGATGACGAACTTGGCCACGAGCCTCAGTCCTCCTCTTGGTCAGCCACCTCGCCTTTGACGGCTGGTGGGGTTTTGTTTGCTATTGGTTGCAGATGGCCGCCATCGATCAGATGTTGGATGTCTGCGCCGGCGAGTTGGTCAGCGGTGACTTTGTCGCCGGGGTTGTGCCCGCACACTTTGTGTGTGCCGGTGATCTCGTATTTTATGTTGCTCATGCGTGCACCGTGATGTTGAAATCTATCGCTAGATAAGTGGCGTCTGCTTGTTGCAGCATCCGTATGTTACCTGCAGAGTTTACGATACTCGTTTGTGCGACGCCACCTAGCGTCCGGTCGGCTTCGATTGCGGCTCTGACTGAGGATGCTCCGTCGTAGGCGCTATATGTGTACAGGGTTTTTTGGGCTGCTCTGTCTGATGTCCGTCCGACGATCACTGTGACGGTGAATGTCTGCTGGACGTTGCCGCCGGCGAAACCGCCCCAATATTCGATGGTGTCGGGCATGACAAATGCACAGGGGATTCCGTAGGAGTCGGGGACGTGGTCGTAGACTCGCAGCCCGGTGATGGTGGCCAGTCTGGTTTCTAGCCCTGTGGCGATTTGTTGTGGTGTGGCTGGCATCAGTGGACGAGCACCTGTTCACGGCGGTATGGGGCGAGCAGGGCGATGGCTACGGGGTGCATGGCTTGGCGTAGCCGCATGATGCCGATGTCGCCGAAGCCGGCGATGCCGAGTGGTGCGTCGGCGGATTTGAAGATCGACACGGCTTGGATCTGTGCTGCTTGTTCGACGGGGTGTGGCAGGTAGTCGTCGAGGGCGTCGGGGTTTGCCCATCCCCATCGGGCGGTGATTTGGATGACGGCTTGGCCGTAGTCGCTTGGCCATTCTCTGGCGTCGATTGCTCGGATCCGGGTGTATGGCCAGTCTTGGCCGCCGGTTTTGCCGTTGAGCGGTTCGAGTTGGTAGTCGCTGGCCGCCCATGTGGTTTCGAATACGCCGTCGCCGTCTTCGTCGGTTTTGATGATGAGACCGGTGGTGGTGGAGATGTCGTCGACTTGGAGCAGCCATGGTGTGTCGGCGGTGAATACTCGTGCGGTGGCTGTGGCTTGTTGGACGAAGTGCCGGTCGCAGTAGTTTTGGATCATTTGGGTGGCGGCGTCTGCGGCGAGGGTCAGCCGGTTGTCGTCAACTGCGTCGCTGATGCCGAGGATCGCTTTGAGGTCGTCCTCGGTTACGAGTCGGTCGGTTAGATGCGCCATGGGTATAGTGTACTGTGGCGGCCGGCGGGTCGCTATCTGGTTTGAAGATTATTGTAATTGCAACAATCTTCTGATTTGACAAACCTTGTCACTTTTTGATAGACTATTTATATGAACTCAACACAGAACCAAAACACCAGCCACTACCAAGTAACCGAGACCGGCTACATCTACGCAGGCCGAGAATACACCCTCACATCAGGCCGCACTCAGCGCACCACCGGCCTCTGGATCGGCGGCGGACTCAACAACCAAGACGGCGCACTCGAAGTCGTGTTTTGCAACCGCTGCGGTGGCCACATCGTGTGGGCAACCTCGAACCGCACAGGCAAGAAATACCGGGTCGATGTCCGCACCTCAGAGCGTGGCAACCACTACTATGTCAAGTCGGATTTCCACCAGTGCGACGACCGAGACATCGAAACCTATCGCCAGTTCAAGGCCATTCATGAAGCATTCGCCCGCCGGATCAATGAAGTGACCGTCGGCTGCGAGGTTGTGGTCGTCAAAGGTCGCAAGTTCCCAATCGGCACCGAGGGCGTCGCCATCTGGATCGCACCAGAGGCCGATGGCTACGGTGTCGTCAAGGTCTGCGTGAAACTCGACAACGGCGAGCGCATCTACATCAACGAGGCCAACCTCTCACGAAAGGACAACGCATGAGCCGGCCACAGCCACGCTGGTACAGGGGACTTCTACTCGTCCCCTTCTACGACGACGACGGCGAAACATTGATCTGTTGGGACATCCACCCTGACGCCAGTCAATACGGCGATTTCGACAGTGACGACGCCTACAGACAGTCGCTTGATTGTGAACCACTGGAAGAGAACCTGCCGACTTTGGCCGCTGCCAAGGCGGCAGCCACCGATCTCACTCTACTCGACCGGATCAGATTCCGGGTCGGCGGGCGATCCATCTGATATCAGCAGGTCTCCGCTGGACATCGATCTGTATGTCGACGAACCCGGTGTCGTGCAACCAATCGAACAGGTCGGATTTGTCGATGTTGGCGTAGTGTTCGCCCTCTCTCAGCCGGTTGCCATCGACAGCCGAATGCGGAGGTCTGCCCACCCCGGCAGCGGTACCGATGAACTCGCCACCGGGTGTCAACATCTCGAACGCTGCCGCCACAATGTCGGCGGCTCTCGGTGTGTGCTCCAACATCTCGGTGGTGACGACACATTCGACCGGTTCTTCCGGTCGGTATTCGGCCGCATCGCACACGACATCGACCCCATCGCCGGGTGCGATATCGACAGCGATATAGAGGTCGCAGCCGATGGTGTCTCGGGTGGTGCCGTTGACGTTGCGCCCTCCGAGATCGATGACTGTGCCATATGTTTTGTTTCGGGTTTGGTAGGCCACCCACTGCATGGCTTCAGGATGCATATGCTCTGCGTCTCCTTTGGAATCGTATCCGGTCTATGTCCATCTGTTGTTGCGCTATACGATAGATCCGGTCTTGTTTGGCTTTGCCCCACACCGGGTGCAGATGTTCAACGATCGCATCTGGTGCGTAGACAAACGCACCCGCCTGTTTGGCCACTGTTGACCATTCGTCGTCGACGAAACAATGCCCGTATCCTTCGTGGCACAAGGTGTCTGCTCCATCCCATGAGGCTCCGTTGGTTTTGACCCATGTGCGTCTAAATATCGGGTGCACGGCGTGTTCGCCACGTCGCACCCGGCTGTTGCCGAGGTCGTTGGTTGAGATCAGACCAGCGTCGGGGTAGAGGTCGATGCTGGCCTCGACCCATCCGGGGTGGAAATGGACGTCGTCGCCGCACAGCATGATCCATGGTGAGTCCGTCAACCGATAGCCGAGGTTGGCTTTCACCGGGAATGTTTTCCTGTCTCTGTCCCAATTGAGTATCACGTCGGCGTTGTGCCGTTCGAGCGCCCACAGTTGGGCGGTGTCATCTGCATCGGCCACGAATACCAACTCGGCTCGGTCGGTGCTGGCTTGCAGCGATTCGATCAACGGTGCCACGTTGTGTGCTCGTTCTCTAACAGGGACGATGATAGATATTTCAGCCATCTGGCTCTATCCTGTCGAGCCTGTTGTAGATCCGTTCGTCGAGCCACATATGTTTCAGGTGGGTGGTTTTCACACCGGTGTGTATGTGGATCGGGATGTCAAGTGCTGACGCCCTGACACAGAATGAGAGATCTTCGGAGATCCATGAGTTGGTGGTCGGGTTTTGAATCGGGCTGTACCAACTGGCTCCATATTGTGCTTCGACCTTTTCAAATGCTGACCGGTGGATCAGGACAAAAGCGCTGCCGGTCGCAGCACATCTGATCACCGAGTTCTTTTCGTAGTCGTATCTGACGCTGAACCCGGTCTGTTCTCCTGTCTGGTGCCAGTCGAAGATGGTGGGTGCCGGCTGGATCAAAAACCCGCCATAGTCGTCCTGTTTGATCTCACGGTTCATGAAACAGAGACCACCAACGATCGGTGTCTCTTCAGGGTCGGCCACCTCGAACAGTCGATCCACTGCGTCTGGTTGGAATCCCATATCGGTATCTATCCATAGCAGCCAATCGGACTGTGTGGTCTCGTGGGTGAACTGTCGAGCGGTGTCGTTGCGTGCTTTGACGATCCCACCGGTGCCATATTTTGTGGCGAGCCACCCGCCGCCGATCACACGCTGGTGGTGGGCGATGTCGTACCCGACCATCGCCATCACTGACTGGTGCCAAGAATGGGATACTTCTAGCCCGTGGACGTAGGCCAGACAGATGTTGCCGCTCATTGGGCTGGTCGTTTGGTGTTGCGTTTCTGGCCGGGGTTTCGGGTGGCTTGTTCGACTCCGCCGGTGTCGATCCCGATGAACAGGTTGGGGTGTAGTTTGACGATGGTGTCGTCTTGACGGTAGATGGTGCCTGCTCGGAGTCTGATGACGATTCCGTCGGCGTTGCGCACCGAGCAGTTGCTGGTGCATTGGACGTGGTATGCCATAGGTAGTTTCTCCTGTTGGGCAGTGAAAGGGTAGTGTCCCACCCCATCGACTACCCGGCGATGGGGTGGGACTCTTCAGATCACTGGTTCTGCAGGAGGCGGAACCCGAGATCGTTGATGCTGTCAAACCCATGGCGAGCGTAGGCGAACCAGCCACGCTGACCTGATGGGCGGTTGTTGCCGGTGGCGAACAAGTGTGGGATCAACTCGACGCTCATGCCGGCACGTTGTGCCACCAAGAAGTTCGAGAAGTCACCCACGGTGAGGATGTTCGCTGCGCCAGTGGTGCCGGTGAACTCCGGTGCGTAGTCCGTGGTGCGGATTGGACGGCCGAACAACGTGCCGATGCCGCCTGCGGCGAGATCGACGGTGTAGTAGGCGCTGTCTGCTCCTGCGGCGAACGAACGGATTTCGTTCTCCACGTCGGTGTTCATGATCCATGTGGCGTTTGCACGGTAGCGCTCTGGCAGGCTCTTCCATGTCTTGAGCAGGTCAACTGCACCGAATGCGCCGTCGGTTGTGACGACGACCTCGACGTTGGTGTTGGCGTCGAGTGCGGTGAAGATGCCGGTTGGCTGTGATGAGCCTGAACCGGTGATGGTCTGCTGTGCGACGAGGTCGATGTATCCCTGATCGAGGAGGCGGCGCATCTCGGCAGCGAATGCCGGATAGTCTGAGCCTACTTCGATCGAGTATGGGATGAAGCCACGTGCGGTGTACACCGGGACGGTCGGCTGTGCGAGCGTCGGTGAGTCATCGCTGACTTCTGCTGCTTCGGCGTCGTATGACCATGACACGCCTGCGCTGCTGACGCCTTTCCATTCGTCGGTCGTGATCGTGACAACACGAGCAAGATCGAGGACTGGAGCGGCTGATGCGCCGGATGTCAAGATGATCGATGGGTCGATCAACACCGGGATGCCGAATCCACCGGCTGCGTCGGTGCCTTCGCTCATCGCACGGAACTCGTCGAGCGCACGTGCCTCTTCAGCGTTGAACGCTGGAGCGGACTGTGTTACGCCCTTCATGAAGGCCGAGCGGTATGCGTCGGTCTCCGTGAGCACCATACGCTTGGCGATGACGCCGCCGTCGGTGAGTGCGTTCTTCGTGCGAAGAAGCGCATCGACGTGGTCGCCGTTGCGGGCTGCGAGGTGTGAACCGTCACGGTCGAGGATGGCGAGCGCTGCGTCACGCAACTCTGACCGTGTTGCACGGGCAGGGTCGATGTCGGTAGCGGTACGCTGCATGACCTGTGGTGCGTCGAAACCTGCGGCACGCTCGGTGGCGATTTCACGGGCTGCGGCGACTCGTGCCTCACGCTCGACTGCTGCGTCACGCTTGGCGACGAGAGCCTCGACGTCGGCGAGACGCTGATCGAGTTCGGCGTCTTCTTCTGGTGTGATTTCTTGCTGTTCGGAGAGTTCGATGACCCGGCTGCGGATTTCTTCGATCTCCTGATTCATCTTTTCGATGTTCATGATTCCCCTTTCAGGATCATATCAGGCGCAGGGCGGCTTTCGCTCTGCGTTGGTTTCGTGTACGTGCCGAGACGTGGACTGCTTCCGGGGTCTCAGGATCTGACGAGTGGCTGTCTGCCGGGTCATCAGTTGAGGCGAGCGACTCGATGTCGGTGCCTGTGGCGAGGATACGGGCAACTTCTGATCGCACCTCGGGATCTTCTAACAGGCCGAGCGCTTGGCGGCTTCGCACACCGACGCTGGTCTGTTCATACGCTGGGAACACTACTGGTCCAACTTCGTACAGTTCGACTTCTTTGATTGTCCGCTCATCGACACCGTCGGTGCGGCTCTTGCTCCATTCTTCGTCGAGGATTCGGAACCGGAATGACATGCCGGAGATGCCGCCATCTCGGATGGCGTCTCGCACTGGCTGCACCAGCCAGTTGTCGGAGAGGCGTGCTTTGACTCGCAGCCCGTGGTCGTCCTCTGAGATCGATGATATCTTGCCTAACGGGATCGACCCGATCAGCGGGTGTGACCCGTGGTCGAACTGCAATATCGGCATCCGTTGGCCAAGTGTCCGTTTGAATGCTCCGGTGGCGATCCGCTCACGGTATGCGCCCATGTGGTCTTCGATCTCTGTCCATTGGTTGAACACTGCGCCGTACCCGTCGAGCGTCAGACCGTCGTCGCTTTTGGCGACACGGAAATCGACATGCCGCACCAGCCCATCGACCGGTCGCACTGTCTGCACGTCTTCCATCTGTTCTGTCCGTTCTGCTTTGATCTGTTCTGCTTTGCGTGCCAACCAATCTCTGGCCGGCTGTGGGTCTAGTGGGTTGATTCCCCACAGAAAGTGTGCCACAGCGCCGGCTCCCGGCCAATCTTCATCATCACTGTCGCTGTTTTTCGATGCTTCCAGATCTATCTCATGTCGAGACCCCCATGCGTTGGCTCTGATCACTTTGTCTTCAGACATCTGGCCGGCAGCCATCTGTCGTGCCTCTCTGATCGTTTTGTCGGTGAGGCCGTCACCACCATGGCCTTCGGCTCGCAACTCTAGACCTCGGGACGCTGCGTCTCGCATATATTGAGGAGGTGTGACGTCTACATCTGTGGCTCTCTCGCCACCGGGGTCGATACCCTCCTCGATCGACAGTGCCACCATCTGATCGATCGCTTCCTGTTTCGTCTGGTGGCACCCCATCACCTCACCGTCTTCTTTGACTGTTGCCCAACCGTCGCAGTCCGGGTTGTCTGACTCGATGAAGTAAGGCATCAAGCGCTCCCCGGTGGCTGCAACTGTACTGACACGCTGCCGGTGTGGCGTAGCAAAGTCAGATCGCCGGCGGTGACGGCGTCGATGACAGATTGCGGGTCGAATCCGCCGTCGACCAAGGTGCGCATCGTTAGGGCGTCTTTCTGTTTGATCTCGGCGCTATCGAGCACGTCTTCCTGCAGAAATGACACATCCCGGTCGTCGTACCATAGACGTGTGGCCGGGTCTGGCGGTGGCACCAGTGTTTGCAGGGCGTCGGCGGCGGCACGCCACAGCGGGCGGATCGTGCCGTCGGCGAAACGGCGACGTGCTGCGCCGTAGTTGCCGGCGTTGAGTGCCGAACCGGCGAGACCTTCCGAGATGCCGAGATATGAGGCGGGGACGCCGGCTGCAGCGGCGATCCGGGTCTCCCCTGCTCCTTGCACCGATTTCATATCGAGCCGTTGGAAGTCGGCACCGACCACTTTGACATCTGCACCGCCGCCGAGGTACATGGTGCGGTATGCCTGTGCAGAGCCTCGGTGGTTCGATTCGAGCCTCGACACGAAAGTGTCAAATGCCTCTTTGGTGATCGACGGGTCGAATGACACCACCATGTTCGGTGTCGCTGCGTTACGCATAAACGAATGTTTATATCCGCTCAACTCTTGGTCGGCTTGCACATCGGTGATCACGGTGGACAGCCAAGTCCTACCTCGGAACGGGTGCGACGGGTCAGGTAGCGGTTTGTAGTGGCACACCTCTTCCGGCAGGAAGATCTTCGCATCGTGGCCTTGGTCGTCGACCACGGCGTAGCCGACCAGATGTTCTCCCCATTTGCCGCCGGTTACGGGGTCGTTGACCGATGCTGTCATCACTTTGACATGGCGAGGGTCGAGCCTCATCAGATGTGGCTCCACACCTCGGCCTTCCATCTTCACCCAATACGAGTTACCATAGAGTGAAGCGTCGACTTCCATCCGGGCGAGCAGATCGCCAGTGGTGGCGTTAGGCCATGGGCGTTCTAACAGTGTCAGTGCATCTGTGCCGAACAGGTTGCCGGGACGACCACCGGAATATGGCTGCCATTGGAACCTGACCTCTGCGAACACCATCATCCGTGCATGGATAGCGGCGGCCACGATCGGATTCGATTGGCCTTGGAGCGCTGTCATTTCCGGGACGGATGACACCGGTGCCACGTAGCGGTGGCCGCCATAGGAGAACTGCTCGAACAGTCGCAGGTAGTCAGACCACGACATACCCGCCGAGCGGGTCTCTGTCGGTCGTAGCAGTCGGCCAAGCATCAGTCGTTCCTTTCACCGGCGACGCCAAACGCCACCATCCCAACACCTGCAACGATGAAACCGGCGGCCAGATAGATCAATGCTGCGCCGACAGATATGGCCAACACACCGGTGATTTCCAGTGCGACCGCTGTGCTGATCTTGCGCATCTTACTCAATCGTATGCCACCCATAGTTCCGTCGGCTGTGTGGCCGAACGTCTAAATCCGGCCAATGTTGCAGCGACCAACGATGACACATCGACATCGCCAGATCTTGACCAGATCCACGAATCGCCGACCTGTCGCCGTTTCGCCGCTGCTATAGCAACCTCCAGATCAGGGTGTGACCTGATAGAGATGTTGCTACTCATCACTGAATCATAGAACGCTCCGCAGGCGAACGCCACCTCACGAGTTGAAAGTCTGACCGCCCGGACACCTGCTGCTTCCAACTGGTCAGCGAAACCGCCGGCCGGTGACAGCCCATCGAGCAGCACAGTCGCATCCCATTTTTTCGACAGGTCGATGATCCGCTCCACTAGCCAAGCGACACCCGGCCGGCTGTCGATCACCTCGATCTGGTTGTTCTCATCTGACACAGCGATAGACGCATGTGACCTGTCGGCCGACACATCGAAAGCGAACTGCAGCCCGCCATCCGGCGCAACCGAATCGCTCACCACACGCTCCCACGCATCGAGCGGAATCACCCGCTCCGACGACCGTGTCTGCTGGTTCAACCACGACCTGCGGAACTCACCCTCAGACATCGTCTGCAAAGCATGTCGTACGACGTCCTCGGTGATCGTATGGCCTAACGCCGGCATGCATGACCACCACGTCGCCGGATCATCGATCGCCATGTCAGGGTCGGCCGACCATTCGAAATATGCGATACCGTCGGATTGGCCAGCCTCGACAGCGGCACGACCCGCAGCCACCTTCCGGTTCAGAAGCGTCGAAGCATCGGTGCCCATCGTCGACACCACCATCACCTGTGCATCTCGGCGGGTTGCCATCGTCGGCAAGATCGCAGTTTCCCGCCGGTCGTCGGTGTCGGCGAATGCCTCATCGATACAGGCAGCGTCGAGGCTTTTACCGTGGCCGGCTGATTCGGTCGATGCCAACACATCGATCCTCGAGCCGTTGCGGAACACCAGCGCTTCGTTGCCCTGCGCCCGTTGTACCCTGTCGACAGCAGCGGCGAGGCTCGACCCCATCAGGATCGGCGCTTGGTCGTCCAGCAGTTTCCGTCGAGCATCGAACCCGGTTTGTGCAGTGTAGGCGATCCGTTGTGGTTTGCCCCACATCAACGCCCTGTCGACTTCCCATGCTAACACCAGTGTGGTTTTGCCTGATTGACGTGGGACGGTTACCACGATCTCTCGGTATGCCGGCCAGCCGGTGTCCGGGTCGATCTCGGTGGCGACCTCGATGACCTGTTGCTGCCATGGCATCAACGGCTGGCCGAGCCTCGCCGACAGTGCGCCGACGCTGTCTGCCCGGTTCGGCCTGTCGGGGTTACGTTTGGTTGCCCACCTCGGCAGACAGGTCTGCGAGGAGGTTGGCGAAGTCGTCAGGTTCATGGTGGGTAGTGCTCCTGATTGCTTGTTCAGCGGCTCGGTATTCTCGCCAGAGTGACGCATTGTCGGGTTGCTGGTCGAGTACGGTGGCCAGAGTGCGCAGTGTGGCGATCCGGGCGGCGTCGATGTCTTCGAGCAGCCCGGCGGCGTGCATGGCGGCGATTGTTGCCTCGGCTGCTGTCCGGTTGGCTCCGTGTTGCGTTTTTTTGTCGTGGGTCATTTTCATACCTCTGAGGCTATTCTAGCGCAAGGGAAGGCCACGGAGATACTTCCCTTGGTTCGGTTTTTTTCTGGTTCGGGGGGAGAGAGAC
>Ga0255762_10000686_pt1 | contig 29982 bp, 37 predicted proteins | sample 101ome_16_FD_179962 | JGI IMG/M metagenome (GOLD analysis project Ga0255762, IMG submission 179962) | Coastal salt marsh microbial communities from the Groves Creek Marsh, Skidaway Island, Georgia - 101401AT metaG (version 2) | ecosystem: Environmental > Aquatic > Marine > Intertidal zone >...
GTCGACGCGCCGAGCCACGTCGGCGATTTTGTCATCACCGCATGCATCACGTCTACGCGTTTTTACGGCATGGGAGGGGGGCCCGGGTAAGCACGCGGGGTCAAGCGGCGCCGATCGCTTCAGTGAACTGGACGGTGTGAAGGTTTTTGGAGGCAACATCGTCCCCCCTGTAACCAAACGTAGACCGACGAAGTATGACACACGGAAGCGTGCGTCCGTGCGAGTTTTTCGTAAACTCGCATGCATGCGTTTTTTCGTGGATATGCGCTGTCATCAGCAGTGCACAACGTTATTCACACTGTTTACCCATGTGCGATTTATATATGACGCGGTTTAGAAATATACCTCTCTTGTAAATAAATGCTCGATTTAGTAAGGGAACGACTTAAAATTGGCATGCAAAGATACGGTCATGGTGTTCGCGTTCGCATGGACACGACGACGTTCGGCACCAACACGAACGATTGGTTCGAGATGGCCATCGAAGAGTTCGTCGACGGTGCGATATACACCGCGGCGGACTACATTCGTACACACGAACCCGGCATGGCGTCTTCAGCGGTGAACGGAGACGATAACGCGGCCATCCTGAAGCTCCTCGAAGACCCGTCGCGCGTTCGTAGCGAAAAACACCGAACCATGATAGAAACGCTTGTGGCGTGTGTCGATAGCGCACGCTTGTAATAAATTTTCAAGTAAATGCGCGGTCCATGAGACGGGTGACCCGAGCCCCTTATTTTCGCAACAAAGTACGCGTCCCTGGTTTAGAATATCTTATTACTCTTTGCGATGTTTTCTTTAGCTGGCAATAACTGAAGGTTGGTGTAATGAAAACACTTTCGCTGCTGCTCTTTGTCACTTAGATCAAATGAAGAGCACGGTATGATGTGATCTATGTGTGCATCTGAGTAGTCTTTCCCAGAAACTTTTGTTTTTTCTAGATACTCTTTGAGAAAGTGACCGTCACAGCCGAGAAGTGCTTTTGTTTTGTTCGACTTGGATTCACGGCCATTAAACGCATGCCACATTCTCTTACGACACAATTCAAGATAATACCCAGGTGTTTTGTTTTCTTTGGCCTTCTTGCGTCGCTCTGGGCGACATTTGGCATTTGATTTTGAACACCAATTCAAAACCCTTTCTCTATAATCCATGTCATTTTCATATCTTTTTCGTTTCTTTTCATTTATTTCATTCGCATTTTCTTTGTGATAAGTTCTCGCACGCTCTTTTACTTGTTCTTTATTTGCTTCGTAGTACTCCTTAGATTTTTCGGATAACTTTTCCTTATTCTTGACTTCATATGCTTTCATATATTCTTTCCGACACGCTTTACATTGATTCAAATGACCGTCTTTCATTAGTTTGTGCTTTCCAAAGTGATCGAGTGACTTCTTTTCGTGACAATGTGTGCACACTTTCTCCATCTACGAGACGTACTGAATATATTTTTAGTTCATGAACGCGAGACAGACATTAGGGTACTTGAGATATCTTAATGTTTGTGTTAATTCTGGTAAATTTTTTATACTAAAATGTAGCCACGCATCTCTTAGTTGGAGAAAGCACGGTTAATCCCAAAGGTTTCCCAGTGGGCCAGATCGTACCTTAAGCATCATCAGGATGACTAATCCTTCACTTGACACCGACACCTTAGCGATCGTTGAAACGGAACCATATTCTAGTCGTAGCGAACGTAGGTTCTCGCCTGCGGATTATCCAATCTCTAACCTTTTTACCATCGGGTTCGGCAATTAACCGAGATCCCCTCAAATGTTTCCAAATGAGGGTGGTAGTTAGAGCTCTAAGGAACTTCCCGCAACCAGGTTGTCTCGCCTGCACAAACAGACTAGCAGGACAAACGCTTTTAACGCCTGCTTTTTGGGCCTGATTATAACTCCATCATGAGCTAAAGCTAAGCCCGCCCATGCCGGATTGCACGCGGAGGACATTGTAGTTCACGGCGAACAAACTCATAGCGGTGGTGGTGGAACCGGCGGTGGCGGTATCCTTCAACGTGACGGCGACTTGCGCGTTGTCGATGCGGCTGAAGTTGCACGTGCCCGTCGGTTGGTGCTCCTCCGGCTTCAAGGCGAACGAGTAGCTGTACACACCCGGCATCGGGGAACCGGAGTGGTGTTGAGCAGCTTGGACAGAGTTGAAGTACTCACCGGACATGGATTTCATTCGGTCTTGGCCGTTCAAGATCAATCGGAATTCGGAGAGCGGGCCAGAGGCGTTGGACGCGTCGGTCACACCACGCTCGCGGAGAAGCTTGGAAGATCCATCGGTACCGAACTTAACGAGCGGGCAGCCAATGTCAGCCGGAGACACGAAAGCGTTGGAAGTGGCGATGGCAGACGGGTCAGATTCGAGGACGACACCCGTGAGAGATTGGTCCGCAGAGAAGTTCCAGAGGGAAGACTTCGTCGGGGACGCGGCACCGAAACACCAGACCAATTCCTTGACCGGGTGGTTGAGAGAAAGGCGAACGTTCTTGGATCCATTATCGGTGACAGAGTCAACGCCGGTGTGTTGCACTTGCGTGATGAGGTACTCGTGACCCTTTTGCGCGAAGCGTCTGCGTTCTTCGGTGTCGAGGTAGAAGTAGTTAGCCCAGACCTTGAGACCGGACGTAGTGAAGTAGGTCTCGAAGTCGCTCGCGAGATCGAAATCGAGGCGGACTTCGTGGTATTGCAAGGCAATGAGAGGAAGGGCCAAACCCGGGTTCGTGTTGAACGCGAAGATGAGGGGAAGATACACCTTAGAGGCGGCACCCGCGATACCGGTGGTCATCTTCGCCCAGTTTTGCTTGGCCGAGGCGTCCAAGTACAATTCGGCGTAGAGTCTCCACCACTTTTGGTAGATCTTGTCCAATCTTTGGCCGCCAACCGAGAGTTCGACGTCCTTGACGGCACGCTCGGCGACCCAGTTGCAGTCAGTGCCAGACGTCTCGGACGTCAAAGTCGCGACCGTGGTGAGTTCGAGGTACATCTCACCGACCAAGTCACCATTGCGGGCGACGGTCACAGAGACCCGGCCGTCGTTAGCGGCGGTACCGTTGACAGTTTGTTCGATAGTCTCTTGAGAAAAATTCGTGTGCCTCTTGTAGACAGCCTGGAAAAAAGTTACTTTTGGGTTGCCTGTAAGATAAACATCTTGAGCTCCGTACGCGACGAGTTGCATGAGACCTCCGGCCATTGTAGTGTTGTGTGTAATATTACGGGAGAAAATAATTCTCGGCCTGACGCACGCGATGTGGGTGGCGCGGAAAATTTGCCCTGGGACTTTCTCCACCTAGATCAGACCAGCGAACATGACCGACCTTGACCGAGAACTTGAACCCGATGTGGACGCGGAGGGCGTCGCCGATTACGAAGAAGAGGTCATCGACCTCACCACCCCCGAGCACGACCACGAAGAAGACATCTCGGTGTCGGGTTCTGAGTTGTGGGACGACGACGCTCTTTCCCTGGAAGACGACGCAGTGTACGATGACGTTTCCGCTCGGGTCGGTGATATCGCGGCGTGCCTCGTCGACGAGGACTCGGGTGAGACCGTGTGCACGGCCCTGTTGCGCATCGCTCACCAGTTGACCGTTCAAAATCGAATCATGATAAAAATGCTTTCAAAATTGAGCGAAGAATAATCTGCTTAGAGAATTAGTTCGAGCTCTCCCCAGAAGACATCACAATGACGACGTGTTTTGTAGACGGTGATCGTCACCGAGATGAAGCAGATCTAGAGCAGATCAGGGCCGCGTATCACGACGCGGACGCGGATTCTATTATGAAACACTGTCGCCTTCTGGAGATAAAGTGGAGACTCGTCGCGACTTCAAGGACACCGCGGCCGAATTCAGTCACAACTACTCGTTCAGTTGGGTTCGAACAACTTCTCGAACGCACGCCAAACGACGATGAAATCAGTTCAAGGAATTCGACCGCGCTCCTGATAGAGGCTGAGAAGGCGGTACACAAGGAAAACGAGCGGTTGTCGAGCATGTTACATCGAGCGAAGACGCTGGGAATCACGGGCAGGGTAGACGAAAGAACCGGTGGTAAATTATCGCTGCAGCAGCGGATCAATCGCCTGTACGAACAGGTCAACGGAGGATTCAAGAACATGCGCACACAATTGAGAATGATTGAACGTATAGAATGCCCCGCGCAGATGCCAACCCCTTTCGACACGGATCCGGACATGTTCGATGTCTCTTCTGAGCTTTATGCACCGGGAAAAATAGAAGAACTCTCGCCTTTTCAGCGAGCGATTTACTGCTGCCTGCACGAGGCGTACGAGAGATCGATGCGACGATACAGGGGTATGTGCTGCCGTGAGCGAATTGTAAATGGGCATCACACGCGCGCGTGGTATGCGGAGGAGGACATAAAAACATTCGTGTACAAGATGGCCGACAAGCAGTACAGACACGACATTTGGAAGGACCTCACGAGCAAGGGTAGTGGATTCAGGGACGTCATTAACCACATGGAAAATTGTATCGACCCACAGTTTCCAGAAATTCGAAAGTGTCGGAACATGTGGTCATTCAGGAACGGAGTTTTTCTGGGCAAAGTTCTAGACGACCTCAGGGGTGATTACACGTGTCGATTTCTACCGTACGAAAGCGACGCGTTCAAACGACTCGATCCTACGATGACGAGTTGCAAGTACTTTGACCAGGACTTCGAAGATTTTAGTGCGTCCGACGATTGGTGGGACATCCCCACGCCAAACTTTTCGCAAATTCTCGATTTCCAAAAGCTACCGGAAGATGTGCAGCGATGGGCGTTCGTATTAGGCGGGCGCTTGTGTTACGAGGTTGGAGAATTAGATGGGTTTCAAATCATTCCATTTTACAAGGGAATCGCGCGCAGTGGTAAGTCCACGGCCATCACTCACGTGTTCAAGCAATTCTTTGATAACGAAGACGTTAAAACTCTGAGCAACAATGTTGAAAAGAAATTTGGTCTGAGTTCCATTCACGACGGCCTGCTCTTTATCGCACCCGAGTGCCGTGCTTCGATGCAACTCGAACAGGCAGAGTTTCAGTCGATCGTGAGTGGAGAAGACGTCTCCATCGCTGTGAAGCACGAGAAAGCGAAATCCATCGTTTGGAAGACACCCGGCGTGATGGGCGGTAACGAAGTACCCGGGTGGAAAGATACAGGTGGGTCCATCATTCGTCGCCTGGTCACGTTCAATTTCATTCGCCAAGTCGTCGATGCGGATGCGCAACTGCCACAAAAGCTACACAAGGAAATACCTTACATCTTACAGAAGTGCGTTCGAGCCTACCTAGAGTATAGTCAAATCAAATACAAAAACGTCGGGAACATATGGGACGTCTTACCCTCCTATTTTATGGACGTGCGCCGGGAAATCGAAGAACAGGTCAGTCCACTCGACAAGTATCTCAACTCATCAGAGGTCATCGTCGATCCAGAAGTCATGTGTCCATCGTCGGTATTCCAAGACGCCTTCATGCAATTCGCAACGAAACGGTGCGGAGAGTCGAAGGTTAAGTTTTCCGTCGATTTCACAAGAGGGCCATTCAATTCGAGAGGTATCACGGTCGAAAAGCGTTCTCAAAGATGGGGCAGTGATAACGATATTTATGACGAAGACTTTTTCATTGGAGTCACGATCAAGGAGACGACGTCATTCTAAGGCGATGATGATGACGACGACGACGGCGGCCCCACCGAACATCAAGTTGGCGCACGCGGCCGCAAAGAAACCGCGACCTATCGTCGATCACCTCGCAAGAGATATCTACTCGGAGATGATTAGTGCGTACGGAGCGATGCAGTGGAGTTATGACATATCACGCTGCCTGGCGCGAAAAACAGCACTTAGAGATGCAAAAGAGATCGCCCGGTTTCTTAGAAAACTGAAGAGCGATGCCCGTTGGTCAAGGAGAGTGTGTAAAATTGACGGGGAGACGATACGCGCTGTCGTTCACGCCGTGCTGGAGCGAACGTCGCGCTTGCGGGAGACGACGCACTTGAGAGCGCTGTTTAGAGATTAGATGCATTGATGTGTAAAACAAAAAAATCAAATGAACAATCCATATTTTTTCGAAATGCTGCACGAAGACGGACCAATCAAAAGACACGCGATTGCATCGCGTGTTCGAATGCGACGGTTCAAAGAGGACGAAGACACTGAAAGTAGGGCAATCGAACTCGTCATCGATATCGCCAGAAAGTACCTGGCGCTATCGGGAACGGAAACGTGTAAACTCGAGAGGGAATTCTTAGCTTCGAATGAAAACTACGGCGACGACGGAGACCTCATAATGCACGTCATCGACAATTACGAAAGAATTGAACACAGAAGAATTAAACTGATGTTTTATTACGCTTTTAATTTGTTAGCCATGAGTAACGCGTTCCCGTGAGTGATGAATGTGGAAATAGAATTCGAGGGACATTATCCACCGAACATCAAACACACGAGAGACTTGTGGATGCACATGATTGAACACGGACATTTACATGCGATGCGCGAAGGCATAACATCGGGGCGGGCGAACTCGGAATGTTGGTGTGAAGAATCGTGTGCACTCGCGGCACGAATGGGCGACGTTGAAACGCTCGTTTTCCTTCGGGAAACGTGCGAGTGCCCGTGGGATGCAAACGCGACGTACAACGCCCTGATTTACGGGAACCTGGATGCCCTCATTTATCTAATCATGAGCGGCGATTGCCCGATCGATTTCACGCACAGAGACATTCGAGATTTCGTTCGACGCGAAAGCCTTCGCATGTATGAATACGGAGACTTAGACTTACTGAATGTGCGACACGTCGTCGAACTTGCGGAGAACGCCCTCACATTAGAAAGATAAACAAAACCCGCACCCACACCGAGCGCGACTGAAAACAAGCGCGCATGCCTTGCACCAAACATCACTGGGACCGTCAAGATACCATCTTCCATGTCAGCGTCCACGTCGGGTATGTCCGCGGCGTTCGATACGGCTGTGGTTAAGAGTGCCATGGATAGCACATCAGACGAAGACACGTCCGATCCCACGATCAAGTGAGGGACGACACACGTCGCGCAGCTCCAAAGCGACCCGACGTAGAATGGTTTCGCACAGGGAAGGTGGCGCTTGATTGGGCCATACAACTGGAGACAGGCACTCTCCGCGAGCGCCCACTCGGGCAGCCCGTGTGCGTCCAGCAGGGCGACAGCCAGGGCGAGCGCCAGAATGAGCGATTCGGGTGAATCGTCCGACTTTCCGTCGAGGTACCGATCGGCACCGTATGCCCATCGCGCGCTCAAAAATATCCAGGTGAGTGGAGCGAGCTGCACGGGTGCACCCGTCGCGAGTGCGAGCGCGCACATCACGAGACCGACATCCAACCCCTTCGCGCACATCATTATATCTATCTATTCGAAAGACATTTAAATTCAGCCTTAGAGGAATCCATTGACATGTAATCAGAACAGACGAAAATGTCTCAAACAGAAACAGGTGTCATCACGGCGCAGGAATTCGACCCAACCAAGGTCGAATTCTCAAAATTGAGAAAGAACAAGAATGGCGGCAAAGCTGTGTACATCAACACGACACAGATCGCAAAGGGAAAGAAGTTCTATCTCCAACTACCTTTCATGCGTTCACCGTACGGTATGAGCGCGTTCACGGACGAGGTCTCAGGGCGGACGAGTTACTCTCTCGATTTAAGTTTCGATGCCGATAACGAAGAAGCCACTGAACTTCGGAGGAAGCTCGAGCAGTTTGACGACATGATTGTCGAAGCAGTCGCTAAAAACTCCATCGAATGGCTCGGCAAGGAGTTTTCGACCGATGTTTTACGCCAGGCACTTTACAAGCCCGTCGTCCGCCAGGGTAAAGATGATTACCCAGCGACCATCAAGCTGAAAATCATGTGCAACCAGGACGGGAGCTTTGGCCCGTCGTGTTTCACGATGAAGCGCGAAAAGTTTCCGTTGGATCAAATCGAGAAAGGTCAGCGCGTAGTTGCCATTTGCGAAGTGAACCAAGTCTGGTTCATTGATCAAAAATTTGGCGTGACCATTCGACTCACGCAGTGTCTGTGCGAACGTTCCGAGCGACTCCCGGAGTTCGCATTTAAGGGCATCAGCTTACCGGAACCAGACGAAGACGAAATGGAGTCCACCGCCTCGTCTCCTGACGAAGGTGAAGTGGATGAATAAATTTCTCAACTTTTAATAAAATATGAACAAGTCCATCATCGTCGCCATCATTCTCATCGCGATCAATCTGTACATTCTTCACTCGTGCGGTAAGCCGGCGGAAAAGAAAGCTGCCAAGGCACACGATGCCCCCAAGTGGAAGGTCTATGGCACGATGCAGTGTGGATGGACCCGCAAGCAGCTCGATTTCATGAAAGAAAAGGGTATTGCGCACGAATTCATCGATTGCTCGAAGCAGGAGTGTGAATTCAATGCATTCCCGACGCTATTCACGCCATCCGGGGAAAAGCGCGTGGGATACACCGAAGACATGTAATCGACGATATCAACCTTAGAGAAATACACTGACATGTAATCAAAACGAGTACCGATGCCACCTTAGCACCATGGAAAAAACTTTCATGTACGCGTGGACTGTCGAGCACTGGTCAGTGCACGATGGCATCTACGTGAAGATTGGTAGGACCGATGACCTCGTCCGTCGTAAAAACAATGCGCAAACGTATCACGCGACGCCACTCCAATTGATATCGACCATCGAGTACCCAAAGTGCAAAAAACATGAGTGGGATCACAAACTTAAAAACCACCTAGTGACGCAAAAAGTCACCCTCGGTGGTGGAACGGAGATATTCAAATTTGCGTCGCGCGATGATGTGGTAAAATTATTCGAAACGCTGTGTCTGTGGTCATCGGACGATACAAGAAACATCCCGGTCGACGCCTTTGACGATACATGGAAACTTCCAGACGACGACGAGACTGAATCAATAGCCGAGACCGAGGTTCCGAGTCTGAGTGACGATGAATGCGACGGGGTTGATTATGATTTGAAGAACGTTCCCTCTCTCATGAAGAAGTTTGGCATCAACAAAGTGTGGAAGAGCAACCACGTACTTGCGGTGGAGCACGCACGCGACTTCGGTGGGATACGCGGCATGGGTGGGAAGATTATGTACGGTGGTTCAGACGAACTTCGGGGGGTGCGCCTCGACCCAACGTCGAGAGAGTCATGCCAACTGTATCTCCATGTACGGAAGAGATACTACGACAATCGAGATACGTACGGGTGTGGCTACTTAAATACGGCCCTGACCACAATCATTAAGATTCACGACTCGCTTTGTAAAAAATAAAACCTATTTAGAGAAATCCACTGACTTGTAATCAAAGATGCCACCTTACACACGCCTTCAGAAGAAGATAGATGACTCTAAGGCGTCGGAGGCCAATTCGTTTTTGATGGATGCCGCTCGACATGGAGATGTTGCATCTGCGGATGCAACAATTTTCTACGGCGTGGACCTCGAATGCAGAGACGAGGGGGGCGACGGCGACACGCCCCTCATGATAGCGTCGGATAACGGCCACCTTGACATCGTAAAACTTCTTGTGGAACGCGGCGCGGACGTGAACGCGCGCGATTTTTGCGGTGACACTGCGCTCGCATATGCAGCCAGAAAGGACCATAACAAAATCGTGAAATATTTGATCGAGGCAGGCGCAGACGCACAGACCCAAAACAAGTACAAGTTCACGCCACTAGACTACGCCGTGCGGACGCTCAACCTCGAATCTCAAAAGTACTTGATTCGCGCAGGTGGCGAGCGCGGTGTGCGCTTGAGCACACATTGTGAGCTAGAAAGTTTGAGTGAGCTCGCCCCATCGTTCTGTTGAATTCACAAATCTTTGTAATTCATAATACTATTCGTGAACCGAACCGTCGCGGGTCACGAATCGTAATCATTTAATTTTTCGTGTACTAATTGAATTGACCTTAGTCGCACGCACCACGAACGACGGCGAGGGAGAGGGAAAGCAGAATGGCATCGGAGATCGTCTTCACTTCCCGGAGAGCGGACACGTGCTTGACGAGACCACGGTTCCAGAGGTATCTGAGAATGATGGCACTGATCAAGATGCTGAGAATGAAAAGGGCGACTTCCCTGGCGATTTCAGACTTGGTTTCGGCACTCTGAATGCGGTGAAGAAGCATGTTTTCTGTATGCTCAGATTATTTTTACCAGTCTCGCCCGGTCCTGATACCCTTGTTCTTGACGCAAAAAGCACAGCAAAATTTCGAGTAGTCGAGTCCTGGGTACTTTCTCGATGCACGTCGGGGGTCTTTGATCACTCGCCCGCGCGCGTCGCGCAACAGGGGACCCGTCGCCCACCCTCTTTTGTGCGCCCATCCATTGACTCTCATTCGAACGTTTTTTCCCACCTTCAATCGCCCGGTTTTCGGGTCTCTGCCTTTACATTTCAGAATGGCAACGCGGACGCGCGTGACCGGGATCTCAAAGAACCTCGCGATGGAAGCCGCAGTGTCCCCGCGCTTGATCTTGAATTCAACTTCGCCGTGCTGTTTGTAAAAGTGGAAGTCTCTGCCAGGTGCGACGACCATCATCGTCTTGTAGTGCGTCTTGGCACATTTCTTCTCCGGGTGTACTTTGTAAACTTTACCAGGGTTATCAGCGAGCACTCGTTTGGAGAGATCCTTACATTTGAGGGATCCCCGCCTGAGTCCGTTGTTTGAGGATCTATCACCCGGAGACGACTTCAGCGCACGGTATCCTTCGTAATCCGAGAAAGCGTACGCGTAGCAGTTGTTGTTACCGACCCCGCGTCTGCTTCCCCACAAACGATGTGTGAAGCGCCTTTCACCACCAGAGAGTGGAAGTTTCTTGGGTGGCATGAATCTCTACAATACACTGAGAAACATTTTCACTCACGCTTCGCTTTCTAGCACTACTGCACTCAGTTCGTCGAGGTCGATGCCTAGATCAGTGAGAAGCGAGTCCAGGTCGGAATCATCTCGTGCGGGGATCTCGATGTCGAAACAGTCGAAAACACTGAAGATCTGCGACTCACCTAAGGTGAGGGTGTTGGAAGTCGCGTTGAACTGATTTTCAATCGTCAAAATCACTCTAAACTTAGAGACATCGAATACTTTGCGACACATTGGACACGTGTGATGCCCCTGTGCCTTCCATTTCTCTATACAGTCCCTGTGAAATATATGCCCACACCGAATCGGCGGGTTGTGTCTAGTGGATCGCACGGGATTCAGGCATATACTGCAGCTGTGCTCCATCTATCCTGTGTTAACACACAGGTAAATGTTTTGCTATTAAGACGCGATGTTATCAACGACGACCCGTGAAGGTTTCGCGAACGGCGGGCTGTAATTCGTTAATTTTAGAGAGTGCCGCGGGACCAGCCTGCTGGAGGTACCGTCGAAGGCTGTAGTTGTCTTCGGGTTCAATCTTGTGCTGGGACATGATGAACGAGTCGACGAGCTTAGAAGAATTTTGGATCGTGTATCCACGCCCATCGGCCATGCCTTGACGAGTGCTCATTTGTTATTACATGCGTTAGAATTTAATTCCACGCGGTCATCCCACGACCCCGGAGCTCAGCGCACAGGGAATCGACGTCGTATCCCATGAACGTATCACGCGTCGGTGTACTGGCAGGTGGACCCAGGACGTCATCACCAGCCGCCGAAATGGCCTCGTTTATCATGACATACCCGGCTGCGAGATCTCGGAGTGTTCTCGAACCTGCTATAATTGACTTGCCACTACCAAATATAGATACCGTCACCTCTTTTTCATCCTCATGCTGCAGAGAGAATTTCACACTCAGGGCCGCGTACACGTCCGGTGCAAAATGCGGTCTGAATGTGTTTTCTCTATATACTCTCAAATGCGATTCGAGCTTTTTCAAATCAACTCCGTGACCAATGTTAAAATTAGCGTTGATCATTAATATTTTACAGTCCACTGGCTGTTTTATCGGGACCTTCACGAGCTCATGTTTGTTAAGTATGTTTTCAGCGATCTGCGTGGAGATCAATTCACAATCAAAAAGATCTCGAGCACCTGTGACGTGTACGGTGCCTTTCTCGAAGACCTTCACGGATTTACCCTTCTTCGACGCACCGTCGTCGAGGCGGAGCGACACCTGATTCCTAAACTTAGAGTCTGTCATTCGCCACTTGAACCTAGGATCCCCCCGTCCGTGAGTCGCGGGACGCATGTTCAGTGTCCCGTTTCCCGCGAAAACTCGCTGGAGTTTCTCGTTGTCTATGGGTTGACCGGCGTTGAGCTGAAACGTGATCGTCGTGATGTGTGGACACGATGGACGCGAGCACTCTGGTACACTACGACGAAAGTCGTCGACGGTGAGTATGAAGCGGAAGCTCTGAAGTTGCGCCCACGAGAGCGGCATGCTCACCGACTGAGACGGTGCACGACGAAAAGTGTCGCGACCATCATGCCAGTGATAAAGACATACTTGTCAAAAGCCTTGATATTTTTCAGCACTTTTTCATCGAGATTTCTGTATTTCTCTTTGTACGGCGGCGGTTTAAATGGTAAATAGATCCAGCGCCCGAACGGGAATACCGTTGGATTCATTCTGAATTTACAATCCAAAAGGTAATCGTACCATGCCATGATCAAGTAAGGAAGGTAGAGCGTGACCACCAGCCAGTACTTGTTCTTCGTGGGTATCTTCCAGATGACCACGGACGCGATGAGCGCGATCGCGAGGTTGAGTGACATGGAATTATGCGCGCACTCATATGTCCCGTTGTACCAGTGAACGAGAAGTGCGTTCACGATAAAAAACTCACGCGGGCGATTGCGCGGGAAAAGCCAATACGCGAGAGCGACGTAAAAACTAAACACGACGCACTTTATGTTTAAGTAGTCCTGGGGCCACCTGTGATGCATCTACTATGGACAGTGATTATATTTCTCATTTACCGAGCGTGCGAAAAAAGCGCGGGAAAAAAGAGTGGTATTTACTTTTTGCGGCGCGACATCAGGCTGACGGCGGCGAAAAACAATAACGCGAACCCCACGTAAGCGACGCGTGTGCGAGTCACGGTGACACCGGGAACAGGACGGGCATCGACGACGCCCGACCGAGGAGCTTGTAAAATCTCCTCGTCGATGTTTCGGCGCGGGTGCAGGGGTCTGACGACGCGTAGGGTCTGCACGTCACACGGAACGCCGATGCGAAGGTCCGAACCACCCACGCCGTATTGACAAGCCGGGCTCACCTCTGGCTCCGGGACTTCGTATCCACCGGTGCCGCGATGGGGTTGCGCGAAAGATTCGTACTCAAACTCCGCGCGACGCGCACCTGGGGGTGTGTCGACAAACGGGTTATGTCTGTTGATGCTATTTTTATCCGAGACCATGTAGACGGACGACATCGCCTTTATTTTATCTCACATTTTTTTCTACAGAAAGTCTCCGCTCTTTGGGATTTTCTTACCGGCGGTGGACGTGTTTACGGAACGGTCCAACGGGACCATCGGCCCTGAAATGGACTCGCGATAGGCCAAATACTGAGCGACACCCGTCTTGATTTGACCAGAAGCCGCGGAAATGACGCGTTCGTTCATGGCGCGCACTTGTTGTCGAACGTTGGAAAAGTGGTCACCGGCGTTGTTGATGAAAACGACGCGCATGATAGCGACGAGGTCCGAGTTCGCCTGGTAATCAATGGCCAGACCCGTCTTGTTTTTGAAGTCCTCGCGAATGGCTCGCTGAAGAATGTTGATGTTGAATTCACTGAAGAATAAATTGTTCAATGGAGTCTCCGTCTGCTTGAGCGAAGAAATGATCATCCTAATATGGACGGCGAAAAAAATATTCTCATCTCGTAGTAAGTAATGATGGACTTTGACGAGTATTACAGGGAAGGACGCAAACCTGCCGAGCCACCGGCCCCACTCTTCGCGGGCTCGTACCCAGCCGTAGCAAAGCAGGGTCAACAGGGAATCTTTCACAACGATAGCAGGTACCTCGGGACTCCCAGGGGCGAGATGACCAATCGCGGTGCGACCACCGTGCGCAGTGCGGACTTCGCGCAACTCCCCCGAGAACAATAAGTACACAAAGTATTCACGTCAAAAACATTTGATTTCGTTTTTGCCGCGAAAATGCCTTAGAAGAATATCCTCAAGTCTATACAGGAAACCATAAAAAGAAAAACATGCGAGTCACCAAGCGTTCAGGAAAGACAGAAGAAATGAAGTTCGACAAGGTCACGAGACGGATCTCGAACCTGAGCAATGGACTGTCCCAGGCTGTCGACTGTTCGCGTGTCGCTCAGCAGGTTTGCTCGCAAATGTACGACGGAATCCACTCGCACGAGATCGATACACTCTCCGCCGAAGTGTGCGTCGGGCTCATCACCGAGGACCCAGATTACGAGGTACTCGCGACACGAATCGTCGCATCTAATCTGCAGAAGATCTGCCCTGGGACGTTTCTTGCCGCGATGCGTAAGCTGCGCACTGCGGGCGTCGTCACGGACGAAGTCGTGGACGTGGCCACCCAGGTAAAAGACGCAATCGTCCCCGAACGAGATTTTGATTTCGGCTACTTTGGCCTAAAGACGCTTGAGAAAGGTTATCTTCAACGCGTGGATGGCCAGGTCGTCGAGACGCCGCAATATCTCTTTATGCGTGTGGCGATCGGTATTCACGGAACCGATCTCCCAAGCGTCCATGAAACATATTATCACCTATCAAAGGGTCTCTTCACGCACGCGACACCGACGTTGTTCAACTCTGGTACACATCGGCCACAGATGAGCAGTTGTTTCGTCGCCGGTACACCTGTGTTTACCACGAACCGCGGTGTCGTTCCTATTGAAGACGTGTGTGTCGGTGACAGTGTCGTGACGCATACAGGATCAATCCAACCTGTGTTGCAGACACATAAAAATCATCTCGGTGAACGAACCTTGTATGACATAAAAGTATACAAAACCCCCTCGTTGCAGGTGACCGGAAATCATCGATTTTGGTCTATCACGAAGGAACAACTCGGGTGGAAAGAAGGACCGCAGTGGAACAGCATCGAACATCTTCGAGTAGGGGATTGGATATCGATTCCAAAATCAGATGCAAGCACCGTTCACGAAATGATTGACATGTACGAGATTCTCAAAGATGCCAAGTCACATGAAGAGTGGACGTATCACTTTGAATTTGAAGGATCCAAAATGCGAAGGAACACCCATTTCACAAGTGACTATCGACCGAACGGCGTTACGATAAAGGGCGAGTGGTTTGAACGTTACGTCAAAGTTGACACGGATTTTGCATGGTTTCTCGGCGCGTGGTACGGGGATGGTTGCATTCAGACTGGACGAAGTACATACAAGTCACGAACTTACCGGGGCATCGCGTTCGCACAAAACCCAAACAATACTGGATTCGTCGACGAAATCATGAGAATTGGTCAGAAATACCTTGGAGTCCACGGGTGCATTTCCAATTCAAACTCTCGCAATTGTCTATCGATTTCTTTTTCCAACTCTGCCATTGGACATGCATTTGCAATTCTGTTTGGAATGTATTCGAGTGGCAAGTTCTTGCCGACATTCATGTACTCGTGGAGCCGGGATATGGTCTGTGCACTCATGGGCGGACTCGTAAGCAGCGATGGGTGTTGCAGCCTGAACGGTGGAATTGCTTTGCAGTTGACGAACCAACCACTCATTGAATCTCTGTTTCACCTCACGCGTTCCGTCGGTTTGGACACATCGATGACCAAGATGCATAAACCATACAGAGAAAGATTTCAAGCCATTGGACGTATGCAAATTCCGTGGATTCCTGAAATCATGAGGTGGGTCAAAAAGCATTACGCTGATGATAGACTTGATAAAACGGAACGGGCGAATACCACTGTCGAGATTGATGGGCACATTTTTCTTCGAATCGATTCTAAAACAAAAATTCAAGACGAACTTCCACAATTTGTTTACACACTGGGAGTGAAAGACGATCATTCGTATTCAGTCATGGGATTAATTGCGGAAAACTGTTTTCTCATCGCAAACAAAGGCGACAGCATCGACGGCATCTATGGGACAATCACGGAAGCCGCACAAATCTCGAAGTGGGCGGGTGGAATCGGTGTGCATATTTCGGACGTGCGCGCCAAGGGGTCACACATCAAGGGGACAAACGGAACTTCCGACGGGATCATCCCGATGCTAAGGGTGTACAATGCCACGGCTCGGTATGTCAATCAAGCGGGGAAGCGCAAGGGATCAATCGCGGTGTATCTCGAGCCATGGCACGCCGACGTATTGGATTTTCTTGAACTTCGATTAAATCAAGGTGACGAGGAGGCGCGGTGCCGTGACTTGTTCCTGGCACTGTGGATCCCGGACCTATTCATGCAGCGAGTGGAGGAAGGTGGTGATTGGTCTCTGATGTGCCCGTCGGAATGCCCGGGCCTCACCGACGTATACGGATTCGAATTCAATGAATTATATACTCGATACGAATCCGAGGGGCGCGCCAAGAAGACAATTCCCGCGGCAGATATCTGGAAGGCGATCGTTAAATCTCAAGTGGAGACCGGCAATCCATACATGCTCTACAAAGACAGCATCAATCGTAAGAATGGACAAAAGAACTTGGGCGTCATCAAGAGCTCAAACTTGTGCGTTGCGCCCGAGACCAAATTATTGACGCGCGACGGGTACCAGACCATTTCCGAACTGAAGGATCGCGACGTGGACGTGTGGAACGGTGAAGAGTGGTCACCGACGGTGGTTCGTCAGACGGGTGTCGATCAAAAGCTTTTGACTGTGACGACCTCGCTCGGGTTCTCGCTTCGGTGCACACCGTATCACAAGTTTTATGTTCTTTCCGGCTCACACGAACGCAAGCCATTCGAATGCAAGGACGCCGTCGTCGTCGAGGCCAAGGATCTCAAACCTGGCATGTGCCTCATCAAACATGAGTTACCGCTGGTGGAAACGAGCGACCGAGAAATGAAGTACGCGTACACACACGGCTTCTTTTGTGCCGATGGTACAACGGTGCGAATCGCGGGCCCATCAAACCGCAGTGCAACCCACTACCAGCGCATAGTCTCCGTGGAGGATTTGGGTGAGTCCGCGGATACGTTTTGTCTTACCGAACATAAGCGACACATGTGCATGTTCAACGGTATCTTAACATCGCAATGCAGTGAGATTGTGGAGTACACCGACCCTGACGAGACCGCCGTGTGCAACTTAGCGTCAATCGCATTACCAAAATACGTTCAAGATGGAAAATTCGATTACCGGCGGTTGCACAACGTTACCAAAATTGTCACGAAAAACCTGAACAGAGTCATCGATAGGAACTTTTACCCAACGGAACCCGCGCGGAAGTCAAACATGAGACACAGGCCAATTGGCATCGGTGTCCAGGGACTCGCGGACACCTTTCTTCTCTGCAATTTGGCCTTTGACAGTGAAGAGGCGCGCACCATGAATGCGCACATCTTTGAAACGATTTACCACGCGGCACTCGAGGCATCGCACGAACTCGCACTCGTCGATGGATCGTATGAATCGTTTACCGGGTCGCCCGCGTCCGTGGGCATCCTTCAGTTCGACATGTGGCCGACGCCGGCAAAGTTTTCGAGGCGATATGACTGGGATAAAATGAAGCGAAGGATCCAGGAAGGTGGTCTGCGCAACTCACTTCTCGTAGCACCCATGCCGACTGCGTCCACGGCACAAATCCTTGGAAACAACGAGGCGTTTGAGCCGTATACGTCACACATTTACCTCCGTCGAACGCTTGCCGGTGAATTCGTGATAGTGAATAAACACCTCGTCAAGGAGTTACAGTCTATGAATCTGTGGAACCAACACACCAAGGACATCATCGTACGCGCGGGTGGGTCGATCCAGAATATCAAGGAACTTCCCGAAGAGATGAAGAACAAATATAAAACGGTCTGGGAGCTGTCTCAAAAGGTGATCATTGATATGGCGGCCGATAGAGGCCACTTCATTGACCAGTCGCAATCCATGAATTTGTTTGTTGAGTCACCAACCCTGGCGAAATTAAGTTCCATGCACATGTACGCGTGGAAATCGTCACTCAAAACAGGTATGTACTATCTGCGCAGTAAGGCCAAATCCCGCCCGATTCAGTTCTCATTAGAACCCGAATGCGAAGCGTGTGGAGCTTAGAGAATCGGTTGTAATTGAAACAAAGAAACCATGACCACGCTCAAGATCACCGAAGCCGCCAGCCAAATCTCGTTCAAGGAATATGCAAACAAGAAGATCGTCGTGACGAACGCGGATGAAGAGCTGTTTAAAATCGCGTGCCCGAGACTCTATATGCCGTTCGGGATGTCTTGCTTTGAATCACAATTCGGCGGCCCGCCCAAATACACCCTCGACTTCGCATTGACGGGGCACGACGAAGAAGGCTCGTTCGTGAAGAAGTTCTTCGAGGAATTCAGGCGCATCGAAGATCGCATATGCGATGAAGTGGCGAGTCAGAGCATCGCCATCTTCGGTGACGTGAAAACACCGAGCGAGATCCGCGATATGTTCACGTCTGCCATTCGCGACGAGAATGCCGGTTGGGCACCGAAACTTAAGGCGAAAATCGATGTCACAAGCGACGGCGACGTCTTTAAGACACCGATTTACGACGAGAATCAAGTACCGCTTCAAGACTGCCCACGCAAGGGCCTGTATGCGAAACACTCGGGGCGCTCGACACTCGAGTTGACGTCGATTTGGTTCTACGACGGTAAAATCGGCGCGCTCTGGAAAGTCAATCAATTGGTCGTCTACGCACCAAGCGAGTCGAAATTACCAGAATTCGCGTTCAGGAACATTTAGTAGTCATTCAGGGCGCCGTGTCGATCACGGCGCGCTGAAATGAGGGTTAGCGCGCGTTTTTAACATAAACTATCCATGTGTAAATCTCTTGTGCCTTTTTCAGCAGCTTACCACGCACGATGACTTGACGCGCGGGGTCCATGTCGAGTTCCTTTTTGGCGAGCTCCACAGCTTTGAGCCAGGCCTGCATGCTTGCAATACACCGAGATTATTTATTTCTTCGCCGCGAGTCGAGCACTGCGTCTGGTCGGAACCTTCGAACACACGGTGACGACCTTTTTCTTGCACACGGTCGCGCTCGCGTTACCGCCGTTCATGATTTCGTTCATGCGCTTTTTGATAGCCTTGTACTTTACGGTACCAACTTTGGGGATCTTTTGGAATTCACCCTTCTTGAATCCCATGATTTCCTTCATGGCTTGAGACCAGGCCTTGACAGCCGGGATCTTCTGGAGCCGCTTGCCATGAGCGCACTTCTTGGCTGAGATGACACCCCTCGGGTGCTTCGCGGTCTTACGCATCAATTGTTTGTTTTTACACGGGGCTGACATTGTTGTTGTACTGTTACAAGAGAAATTAATTAATCACTAAAGTAATCGTCCTCATCTGAATCGACCACAACGTCACACGGTGGTTTCGGTTTCAGCGGCCGACGCACGCGGACCTTGGGCTCGGGAATCCTTGCCTCGAGCTCATCCATGTGTCGACGGTAATACTCAACTTGGTCCCAAAATTCTCGGAACACGGGAAGAGATTTTTCCATCCACTCACGATCCCTCGGTACGTAACACACTGTGAATTGCGGGGGTGCCGGCCAGGTGATCTCGGACGGCTTGTACTGGACGAAGTACCCATCGTCGAGGTCGAGGATGTCCATGCAAAGTTGAAGCTGAGGCATGTAGTGCTCGGGCACGGTCTGACCGTCGCCGATGTCACGCATGAGTGGACACTTGATCTCCACTAGTGAATTTGAGATTTCCGTCACACCGTCCGGAGAACCACCCAGAAATTTGTGCACCGGGTGCTGCACGACACCGAATTCGTACACTTTACCAACTTCTGGGTACTTGCTCTCGAAGATTTCCCGCGCTTCATCTTCGTATTTCTCTCCGTGTTTCGTCGCCTCGTTGCCCGTGAATTTCTCACCGAGGCCGCACTTTTTCAGTAACAAATCGAATGGTTTCTGGTATTTGTTACACCCGAGCGCCGTCGCGGCATCACTCGCCGTGAGCATCCCATGGCGAAGATCGAGCCACGCTTGAGATTTTTGAGGAGGCGCATTTTTATCCAGTTCGATGAGTCTCGCGACGTTGGGGTGCATTGTGTGTACTACATTTGTGATCGAGTCTACTTCCTAAATAGCTTCGGGTTATCGAGAATGAATTTTATATCACCCGCGAGGCGGTCACGTATCGCACGGATTCGGCGAATGTCTCGAATCATGCGAAGACGGTGAAGGAGCTGGCTGCGTGTCCATCCACCTTGTTGGTGCGCCCTAAGCAGCGCAGACCGACGGCGAGTGTGGGAAAGAGTGGAAACCGACGTCGGGTTTGGTCCGGTCGCCGGTCCACCGTAGCCGAAATGAGACAATGGGCGCTTATCTATCTTATCCTGGCGCGCACGCGCCCTGCGTATTCTGCATACGCGCTTCGTCGGACACGGGGGTTTAGTGCTCATCACTTAACTTCTACGCAGATAAGATTCCGGCGGTGGCGGCCCGGGTGGTAGCGGAGGGAGTGGTGGCGGTGGCGGGGGAGGAGGCGGTGGCGGAGGGGGCGGTCGTGGGGGAGGTCCGGGTGGAGGATGGAAAAATGCGCGCGCCGCGAGCTGCTCGGCTTGTTTCTTCGATCGCGCGCTTCCCCGACCCATGAAATTCCCTTGAACGTACGCGTCGACGACGAACACGCCGTCGAAGTGTGACGTGACCCTGTAGTCCGGAAGGTCGACCGCGTTCGCCTGACAGTACCGCATGAGTCGATCCTTGAAGTTATCGTCGACATCTAAAACGGCCATGTCTACGATGTTCGGGTCGTTGTAAACCCGAAGAATAAACTCCTTCGCGTGTATGAGACCCAGGTCGCAGTAAATGGCGCCGACTAAACTCTCAAAAGCGTCTTCTAACATGGCCTTGTTTTCCACCCAACCATTGCGCATGCCTTTTTCGTCCATGATTATGAATTCATGTAGCCCGAGTTTCCTAGCGATCCCGGCGAGCATTTCGCCTCGCACGAGCTTTGTCCTAGCCTTCGTGAGAAAACCTTCCTGGCGATCCTCGAATTTATCAAACAGAAACTTAGTTATGACGAATCCTAAGACGCTATCACCGATGAATTCGAGTGTCTCGTAAGACTCTGTGAGTTCGTCAGGGTATTCTTTCAGGGCTGATTTATGGGTGAACGCTCTTTGGTACAAACTCGGGTCGCCGATCTTTGTACCAAGGAGACTCTCGATGTCCTGGCGGGTTATGAAGCGTATCATCGATACTTTGTCATTACACGATTTATTTTCTTAAGGTCGTTTGATTCACTTCTTGGATGGGTAGTGTTTGCTGAGGTACTTTTGAAGGTTCAAAAATGTAACCTCAACGCCGTCATCCGGTTGAAGAAGTTCACGAAGGACGTCGTCCATATTGATCTTGCGACCGTTTTCGACATCCTTCAGGCCGTTCGTCTTGATGTAATCGTTGACGAATTTAGTGACCTCGGATCTCGAGGCAGTCGAGCCTTGCGGAAGGTTCATGAATTTGAGAAGCTCAGGGGAAATTTCTTGTTGACGGTTGAAACCATTGTTCGCCGCGCGTTGCTTTCGGATTTCCCCTGTCGGGTCCTCGATGTGCGATTTGATCTTTCGGCAAATCTTTGCGAGTGACTTGACTTCGCCGCGAAGGCCCTTGATGTCGTTGGTGAGTTCTTCGATCGTGCTCATGCTTGTGTGTTTCCTGGGTATTGGTCATTGCTTTTCTCTAAGGCATCTTTCAAAAAGTATTATTAGAGAAGAGCCGTGACATCGTGGTAAGAAAACCAACAACATGCTGTACAGCACGCAACCGACTCAATCCGAAGATGGCACGTACTTCGTCAAGGCGACGACCAACGAGAAGCGCAAGAAATTCGTACAGATCAACAAGGCAATCGTCGTCGACGAATCTGATTCCGTCAGTGACGTCTCTCTGCAATTGCACGTGTCAGGCCTCGACAAAGTCTACGACGTCGATGCAGAAAACATTCAGGCGGCGATCGATAACTCCATCGGTTGGTTCGGTCAGCAAATGACGGAAGCGCAAATCAAACGCGCGTACCAGCCGAGCGCACCCGATGGCATTCTCGGGTGTGATACCATCCCGGCGACCAAAATTTTCAACTCGGAAATGGAGGTCACGGACAACAACTCTCTCACTGATGGCTCCAAGTGCAAAGTCATCGTCGAATTCAGTGGACTCTGGTTCGCGAAGAAGACATTCGGCCCGATCTGGAACCTCGTACAGGTCAAACTCTTCGCCGCACCGATCATCGACGATTACCCGGATGCGTACGCCTTCGAGGACACGGAAGACGAGGAGGAAGAAGCCCCAGCCCAGGAAGACCAGGGCGATGATGTGCTCGAAGAAGCCGAGCCGACGGAACTGGCGTGAAATAAAAATATGATTTAATACCATATACAAAACATGTTCAAGAGACTCATGTCCAAGAAGACCCTCCTAATCGTCATCGTACTCGCCGTAGCCTATGGTGCCTACATGATGCACGTCGGACAGAAGAAGTCGATGTTCGAGGAACAGGTGGAAGAGCCGACCGTCGTCGCCGAGCCGATGAAGGAGAACAACATGCGCGAGGGCACGGGCCTGGCGAGCGCTTTACTCCCGAAAGAAGTCGCCAAGGGAGATTTCGGTGAGTTTGCCCCGTCCGAAATGCTCGCGGGGCAAAACTTTTTGGACCCGCGACAACAGATCGGTTTCCCGGAGACCATCGGTGGCGCTCTCCGCAACGCGAACCAACAGGTGAGATCCGAACCGCCAGCACCAAAGCAATCCTACACCTGGAATAACTCCACGATCACCGCCGCGGATCAAAGGCGCGCTCTTGAATAGAAACTTAAAACTAGCAGTACAATAGCCAATACATATGTCCGAAGAACTCTCCATGACCGTAAACCGTCTCGTCGAACTGACCAAACAGATCGCCGAGGCCAAGAAGGATATTAAGATTTTGACGCAGGCGGAGAAAGCGCTCCGCGCCCAGGTGCAGGGCTCGATGGAAAAGAGCGGAATCGACGTAATCAATTTGAAAAAGGGTAAAATCAACCTGAAAAAGTCCAAGCGAAAATCGGGTTTCACGAAAGTCACTGTACGCGAAGGACTCACCAAATATTTCAATGGTGACGAACGGTCAATCGAAGGAGCACTCGCCGCGATTCAGGAAAATTTACCCACGAAAGAAGTCGCATCTCTCAGTTTGACTGGTATTAAAGAAAAGGACCAATAGATTTCAAAGATGCATCGTCATGGTATGGTCGCAGTATGTGTACGAAGCCACACACGGTTACGACGCATACTCGAGCGACGAGAATGACCAGGACAGTGGTGGTTCGAACGGGTTAACGATACACGACTTTCAGGACGCGTACGCGTACGAATTATACGATGTGTTTGGCGTCATCGAAACGCTTATACGAGACGCATATCTTGAACACGACATAAAGCCCGATTTCAACGAATTCGTTGAGTTGTGCTTCCACCAGTTCGAAGAGGACGACGACGAAGATGCCTCAGAAGAGTTTGAACACCTCGACCACGCCAGGTACATATTCAGTCGAGCGAAGAGTCTAGACCGAGCGAAGCTACTTGGATTCGTCACGTTTAACAATTTCATACGCTTTCTTAAAAATAAATATTGATGTATTGTAATACAAAATGCTCGATATTACCACTTCAAAGGTTGCCGTTCCCGCCTCGCTTTTTTTAGCACTCTCCCCGGGCATCGTCCTCAGAACCACCGGAAAGTCCGTCGCGTTCGCCGATGGCAAGACGTCTCGCGCCGCGGTGATGTTCCACGCCCTCGTCTTCTTTGCCGTTTACGGTCTCGTCGCGAAGGCGCTCGGTATCACGCTCACGAAGACGGATCTCATCGTGACGACGACTCTATTCATCCTTCTGAACCCGGGCGTTCTTCTCACTCTCCCGCCGAGAACGAAGGCCGGTTCCCTCGCGCCAGCGCTGACGCACGCAGTCGTGTACGCTGTCGTCTTCGCGTTACTCAGGAAGCAATTTCCTCAATACTACTGAGTAGGAGACCCATGAAACACCTCGTGCTCGGACCAGCGAGCATGGGTGCCTTCAGTCAGATAGGAATGCTCAAGCGACTCGAAGGGCGCTTGAAAGAGGTCCGTGAAATCAGTGGCAGTTCCGCGGGGGCTATCATCGGGTTCATGCTCGCGATCGGCTTGAGCGTGGACGAAATCACAAACATTGCATTCGATCTGGACATGAAAAACTTTTTAAACGTGTCCATCGGGACGTTTTTCAAAAAGTACGGCTTCGTCGGAACAGAACCCATCCGAGATCAGTTTGCTCACACGATAGGTAGGGACCCAACATTCGCCGAACTCGACTTGAAATTACACGTGGCTGCGTTTTGCTTGAACGACGCGACGACCGTGTACTTTTCCAGGGACACGCACCCGAACATGAAAGTCATAGATGCCATCGTGATGAGCATGAGTATACCGGTGGTGTTCGCCGCTTCGGTGTATGAAGGAAAGACGTACGTCGACGGTTCGACGACGGAGTTCCACCCAGTCGCACCGTTTTACGACAAGAAACCAAACGAAGTGACAGTCGTGGGTGTCAAGCTTTCGAAGGCGTATAGGGAGAGCATAGATAATCCAAGACAATTTGTCGAAGCTCTCGTCAGGAGTAGTCTCGCGAATAGAAACGTTCGCGTGCATCCCGAGTACACGCTTCACGAGTGCGACGTTGGTGAAATCAACATCTTTGATTTCAACATGGATTACGACGAAAAGGTGCGTCTATTCAATATGGGCTGGTCCGCAGTGGATCAAAAATTTCTAGGCTAATAGCACAAGGTGTGATGAGGCGAAGGACTTTATTGTTCGTGACAATTCTTGCGTTCGCCGCGTTAGTAGTTTTTTCAAAACGAAAATCGTACTACGAAGGCGATGGACCCATCCTCCGAATCACGGAGAATGGGTACGAAATCATCGAAAAAAAGAAAAGTGATAGCGAGAGCAAACCGAAAAAAGAGGAGTACCTCAGGGCACCAGACATGAAGAAGTGTTACGACGATTCCGAGAACAAACCCAAGTACTGCGAGAAACACAATCCAAAAGATGGATGGCCGATCGTGTACGATGTATCGATCGGCCCCTCCTTGTCGCGTGAGTACATGACGTGTCCAGGGGGTGGACACGATTGCTGGTACATCGAAAAACTTGATGAAAACGGCACCATGATTGACATCGTCGATAGGGATGGGAATAAATTACTCGAAAAGATGGCAGACGACGTGTGGAGCGGTAAGTGGGACAGTAAGTGGATCGCGGAATTGACAAGGCGTGACTTGCTTGTCGAACGTGACAGTTTACCGTGGTCAGCGCTCGAATACTACGCCGTTATGTTTGCCCGTCTGCGCGAGGACGGGGTCAAAAAGCCATCCAAGATTGAATTGAACGTGGCAGATAAAGTCATTCCAGCGGCGAAGAATGTGTGATTATTTTATAGGTTTAGATTAGGACTCACTCTGATGGACGTGTGCGATCCGAACGCGTCCATCAAAGAATTGCGAGATGCTGTCAGGCGAAACACAGGCCTAGACGACATCAAACTCACGAGAGAACAGATATGTGACATCAAGAGCAGGGTCGAGGGGGGTTTAATCCTCGCCCCTCCGCTCATGCTCAGTGCGGATCGCAAGTTCATGCGTGACCCAAAGTCACCGTTCTCGCGATCGGATTACGAAAAGCTTTTCAGGGCGGAAACGAAGCGCTCGTCACTCATGCGGTTGGCAAAGAAGATACGCATCGCCATCGATGAAGAGTCTGCGACGAAAGAGCAGATTGCCGATGCCATTCATTCAAAGCTTCGGCTCATGAAAATTTCGGAGCCTATCGAGCTCGCGAAGCGCACGAAGAAAAGACGTCGCGTCGCGCGTCGCGCGAACAACAGACCGACGAACTCTGCTATGGAAAACAGTAACAACAAAGAACTGACACCACCGCAGCCTACGCGAGCGAATGTGAATAATGTCAACACCAACAACAGACCGACGCCATCACCGCAGCCTACGCGAGCGAATGCGAGTGTCAACAACAACAACACCAACAAAAGACCGACACCACAAAGGCGACGCAACAACGTGGCCGCCATGAACAACAGACCTTCACCGCTACCACGTCGCGCCGCGAGCGCAAGACCGGACGGTAAATCTTTCTTCGAGCGATTGTTTGGTGGAAACGAGCCCCGGTCGTTCGAGGTGAATTCGCGCAGGCTCATGAATGCGAAGCGTCAAATGAACGCACGCGAGAATGCGTTTGAGATTCAAAAGCGAGAAACACAGCGTAAGATGAATAACATGCGAGACGCGAGTGAGAAGATCAAACGCGAACGCGATAGGTACGACGACGAACTAAAGTACCTTCGTCGCCAGCAGTACTCATCAAACGCTGAACGGAAGGCAAAGGAACAGCAGATTGCGCTCGTTCAACAAAAGCTTAGGAATAGTGAACTTAAGCTAGAAATGTCAGAACAATCCAAGGACAATTTGAAAGCCACACTCAACGCACAGAAAAAGCAAATTGACGAAGCAAACGCGAAAATTGAAGCCGAAAAGCGGAAAATGCAAGAGCAATTGAAACAGGAGACGGAGAAGGCCCAGAGAGAGATCGAGAAACTCCAGGAACAATTGAGTAAAGGCGTGGATGACCCGAATGTGAAAAAAGAGTACGAGCGCAAGCTGAGTGAAGCCACGTCTGCATTTGAGGAGAAGATTCAAAATCTCGAAAGAGCGAGAGTCACAGAGAGGGAAGGCATAAAGACTAAACTCAAGGAGTTGCAAAGTAAGCTCGTCGCGGCACAGGATTCGACCGAGAAGAATAGATTAGAAAAAGAAGTGAAAGCGTTACAGGTGGAGTTACAAGAGGCCCTCAGAAAAGGCGAAAAGATAAAGCTCAATTTTAACGCAAAACTCAGGGAAGTAGAGAATAGCGTAAACAAGCGAAAACAACTTGAAGAGGTCAAGCAGAAGGAAGCGGAAACAAAGCTTTCCGAACTCGCGAACCAAGGGAAATTCGACGCGGCCAAAATCCCCGAAGCACTCTTGACGATTGGCGCGAACACTGACGTAGATAAGTTCGTGAAGAAGGTCGCCGATAAAGCGAACAAGCGCAGGGAAGAGACGGCCTTAAAAGCGCTGCGACAAACGGGCGTGGATGACGCATACATCAGGGCGTACATGAACGCCAGGAATCACGGGAAGTATTCGGACGTGAACGTGAACGACCTGACAAATAAGAGGGATAAGGACATGATTGTCGCGAAACAGCGGGCGAACATTGCGCCGCGCGGGTTCTTCGGCGGTAAGCAGAAACCAAAACTCGTCTACATCGCGAACGATAGGTATAACGAGGCGCTGAGTGCAATTAATCAGGCGAAAGCGCAAAAAGAAAACGCACAGCAGAAGGCACAGGAAGAGAAAGAAAACGCACAGCGGAAGGCACAGGAAGAAAAGGAGGCAATAGCGGCAGCCAGGCAGAAAGACGAAGAAAGTCTGAAGAACACCATCAACCTGACCAATGAAGAAAGAAAGCGAATCATGAAGAAATGGAGGCCCGGGTTCGACCTTAATAAAGCAGTCAATGCCGTGCGCGCCAAAAAGCTAGACGAAAGCAAGAGGGCTGAAGCACTGGAAAAGAAAAGGCTAGCAGAAGAGTCGAATCGAAACGCAGCAGAGCAGGCGCTGCGTAACATCGAGGATCTCACGAACGCGGAACGCGCTACCGTCATGAAAAAATGGAAACCAGGGTACGACGCAATGGCACAGGCACAGAAGATCGTCACGGCGAAGAAATCCGACGAACAGGCGCTCATGGCGATGAACATCACGAACAACGAACGCGCAAACATCATGCGTCGATGGAAGTATGGTAGTTGGACATTCGACGCGCGCAAAGAGGGGCAGAAAATCATAAGCGAGAAAGAGAAAAAGCACATCAAGAACCTCCGGGCGACGGTGGGTGGTCGATCATCCAAGGCGGGTCAGTGGAAGGAAAAGGACATTAGACGCGTCGCTCAAAAACTCGGCAAAGACGTGCGCGCACTCACGGTCAACGATCTTCGCGAGGCAAATGCCGAAGAGAAACAGGCGCTCTCGAACGCAACGGCCGCGAAAAACGCGAACCAGAGGGCGCGAGAAAAAGTCATGAAAAACTCGGGCAACGAACGCGTACTCACTGAGCGCGCGACCGCGATTCGGAACAAAATCATTCGAACACGAAACATTACCAATGCGCAAAAGGACAAACTCGTCAATGAAATTGGAAAGAACCTGAGAAGACCGAAGCGCGCCAGAAAGTGGTTAGACGACGCCGAAATAGATAAGCGACTCGCGAAGTTGCGGTCCGATGCGAAAGCGCGCGAACTCGCGCAGCGTCTAGGTGTCACGGAAAAGTTTGTCCGAGAGACAGCCGGGCGCGTGGGTAAGCCGGTGTACAATTTAATCCCGGCGAACGTGACGACCCAGAAACAGGCCAATCCGGAGGTCGTCGCAAATAAGGCCAAAAGAAATGCCGACAAACAGAAAAAACCGAACAGCATAACCATAAAGAAAAGGGAGAACGCTAAGAAAGAGCTCTCGAAACTAGCCGAACGAGGACTCTTCAATAGGACATCCATTCCAAAAGCGATCGCGACCATCACGGCGAACACGGACATGAGAGTTTTCATCAAGCAGTTCGAACGACGACAGTCAAAACCACGGGTAAAAACGACGGCGAGTGAAAATAACGCGTGGCGAAAGAAATGGAACAGTGCGCAGGAACAGGCCAGGCAAGCAAACGCACGCGAAAAGAAGACGGAGGCCAACAGACTGGAGGCTGAAAAGAAGAAGGAGGCCGCGCGATTGAGGGCCGAGAAGGCCGAACGAGCGAAGAAAGAGCGCGAAGAAGCAGAGAGCCTGGAGGCTGAAAAGAAGAAGGAGGCCGCGCGATTGAAGGCGGAACTGAAGGCGAAGGAACAGGCGAAGAAACAGGCGAAGAAAGAGCGCGAAGAAGCAGAGAGGCTGAAGCGAAACAGAGAGTTAAACAACATATTTGAACGCGTGAAAGATCAATTTAACATTCACGAACAGAAATTCGTCGACATTCTAGAAGCCGATAGAAAAAAGTATAAGACGACAGGGTACGCGAAGAAGACACTTGAACAAATCAGTGACGCAATCACAAAGAAATGGCAGGGAATCAAAAAGGAGGAGGCAATAGCGGCAGCCAGGCAGAAAGACGAAGACAGTCTGAAGAACACCATCAACCTGACCAATGAAGAAAGAAAGCGAATCATGAAGAAATGGAGGCCCGGGTTCGACCTTAATAAAGCAGTCAATGCCGTGCGCACGAAGAAAGCCATGAAGAAGAAACAGGAGGCCGAAAAGAAGGAAAAAGAGCGCTTGAAGAAGGCCAAGAGACAGGAAGCCATGAAGAATAAACAGGAGGCCAAGATACAGGAAGCCATGAAGAAGAAACCCGAAATTCCGGTGAAAAGAGAGGTCGACCGAGGAGTCAGGAAAGCAGTGAAAATGCAGGCAACCACGCGCACAGGATTGGGTGTAAAACGCAGCGCAGAGTTCAAGCTCAAACGAAAATCAGTGCGTCAGAAAGGCGACGCCGTGAAGAGAGTGAAAAGAAAACAGAAAAAACAACAGAATCAGACGTGGCGTTTTGAGTAAAAATCTAACCTTATTACATGACAGGCCCGCGAAGTCGCCTTCCCAACAATGCCGCGAAAACGCGAAAACGTCTCAACTTCAACTCGGTGAAAAACAATTCAAACCGGAACAGCAATAGGAATTCAAACTCAAACAGTAACAGTAACGTGACCAC
>Ga0255762_10000692_pt1 | contig 29876 bp, 40 predicted proteins | sample 101ome_16_FD_179962 | JGI IMG/M metagenome (GOLD analysis project Ga0255762, IMG submission 179962) | Coastal salt marsh microbial communities from the Groves Creek Marsh, Skidaway Island, Georgia - 101401AT metaG (version 2) | ecosystem: Environmental > Aquatic > Marine > Intertidal zone >...
AAAAGAGTGGATGCTTTGATGTGAAAAAATTATTGACTGAGTTTCAAACTACATTTCCGAGATTTACGATGTTTTACCCACACGACGCACAAGATGCACTCTTTTCCATCGTAGACATTTTGGAGAAAACGTATCCAGACATAAAAAAGATGATATATGGAAATAAGAAGCAGATAACGATATCACCCACAAGCAAGACTACGCACGATGTTCCATTCAGTATAAATATACTCACGGCTACACATGGGGTATCAAAGGTGAGCAGTCTGATCATGAAACAATCGGAATGGGACACACTCGAAGATTACGTGGACGACGACGGCGTTAAACACCACGCGGCCGTGACTCGAACCATATTAGACTCCATACCACCCATACTCATCGTATCTTTTGATAAAAAGAGTAAGATTGAATTGGAATATACACTGACTTTTGATTCTAAATATAAATACGAGTTAACCTCTACCATACTCCATAGTGGTGTGCAGCAGGGTGGACATTATTACTCCATGACTAAGTTCGGTGATAAATGGGTCGCACAAGATGACGAGACTATTACGGAGGTAAAACCCAACAGGGTTGATAGTTATTACGTATTGGTATACAAAAGAAGTAGTTAATCATTACATACACTTTAGGAAATCGGTTATTTTTATGTCTTCTTTTATGTTTACGAGTGTCCTATAAAATGTGCGTCTGTTATTTGGATGTGTTTTATCTTCTCGTATCTTGAGAGGTTTCCACCACATGGGTATTTCATCCGTTATGTAAGCACATTCGACGATTGCACCATCTTTTAATAGTGAATAATCAAACTCTTTATTGGGTGGAATTATAGTTTCAAATATAAGTTCACCCTTCTCTTGCACAAACATTCGCCATTGATCGTATTGATATTTGAGTTTAAAATCAATAGTGTTTTTCTCTCTCGGTTTCCACTTAAACATGGTTTCATGTGTACCAATTTTGACTGATTCATGCACCGGGGTGAAAATCAATCCATCTATTTCTTGTGAAACGGTCGGTAGATATTCATTAAGAAATGCATCGTAATCACAGAGTAAATGAAACGTTTTCACACGGAGTTTCACTGCGTCAGACTTGAGCGCCATGAGTTTTTTAGTGATACCTTCGCAGTGCGCCAATCTCTGAACAAAATCCTTGTGGCCGACGGGTGCACCAGAATCGGTCAAACAGTCGTACACCATGAATGTATCTTCGTATAATTCTCCTTCAAGTATGGTACCTTCATAGACGGGTTTTCTGAAATTGAGTGGACACACAAACAATTCCATAGCTCTATTCACAAACAGTGATACTTTCTTATTTTGATACATGAAACATACCATCATATAACGAACTCCATCCGTCTTCTCACATACCACGTAATCGTTCTTACGAAGAATGTCGAAGTGTTTGTACTCGATGGAAATGGGTTGACAACCTGGAAATCTTCCAACAACTCCCCATGCATTTTCTATGTATTTTATCGCGTATGTGTAAAGTGGATCTTCCCTCTTTACAGATACTCGGGACATCTTGTTTTATATTTTCACTTTAATCTTTAATTGGCTTTAATACCAGATGCACTCAACAGGTTACTTACGCATTCATGGCTATATGTCATCACCAACTTAGATGCTGTATATGCATGAATTTTAACACCCAACTCTTTGAATCGGTGAAACATCTCACCCATCCTCGGGTAAATCTTAAACGAATTCGACCGTTTGTCTTTGATATTCTTAATGACGTTCTTGCACATCATCAACCAACATCTAGAAGAGGTACTCTTCACTTGGTAGATATCCTCACTCACCATTTTAGAAACCTCCGTGTCGAAATCCAAACCCATCTGCTCAACCGGTTCATCGTACCCACTCTTCACCTTCTCCTTAAACATATCCCAGTTGATACCCTCTTTCACACCTGGGAAAACGAGGCATCCAACCCCTTCGTGCTTATCGAACACTTTGTTTATAGACTGCTCATCCATACTGATACCAAAATCGATAAACAATATCCTATCTGAAGTTTTCATGTATTTGTGAATCATTTCCGACTTATCATACGGATCATCATTGACGTACACGACTTCATTTTGAACATTACCCTTTTGAATGCACGTAAGATTAAGTCTCAACACCGTGTGTAAAGTCTTCACATGACATGATTTACCACGAGTAACAATTATAGTGGACAACTTCATTTAATATACTTATACATCTAAGCCTTAAGCCTGTGTTTCAACGAACCACTAAATGGTAGATTTCCTACGTGACCAAGTGTCGTGTAACAATCTGCATAGATCTTACCCCCAATCTTTTGCCATCGTCTACAGAATGCATAATCTTCGGACAAGTATCTCTTGGAATCTGGGTCTATCATGCAGTCAAATACCGCACAATATTTATCAAAGTCCCTATTTTGGTGATCGTTAACGCAATCTAGGTCAGTGTAGTGTTCGTGCATCTTTTTGAGTGCGTCTCTAGAGATGACCATAAATCCGGTTGGGCCATCAAGCACCTCAACAAACCCATTTTCAACGGGTCTTCTCGTAGCACCGATGTTAGCGACCAAACTCGATGAAAGCATGGCCATATTTCTATCGTCACCCTCTTCGGCGGCACGCTTCGCTTGATCCCACATCACGACCTTCTTTGGGTAAATCGCGACAGATACATCATGCCCAGACTTGACGAGACGAACCACCGATTCCGGATCAAAGTCCACGTCAGCGTCTATAAACATGAAATACTCGGCATCCGTTTTTTGCATGAATCTACCGATCGCGACATTTCGAGCTCTGTGCACGAGACTTTCGTTTTCGGTGGTATCAATCATGAGTTGAATACCTTCTTTGATTAGACGTATTTGAAGTTTAATTATGCTCGTCATGTATTTTTCTAAACATAATCCCCCATAACACGGTGTGCTAAGGAAAAGTTTGACCATATTTAAATATATTACATTTTATCCTCTAAGTAACGTTTTATAATATTTTCTATCTTATTGATCGTAGGTATAGATATAGAACATTTATCACTGATTGTGTTTTTGCTCACTTTACCATTCATGACGATGTATATCACCACCGACGCAACACTATTCGGTGTTTTGCTCATCAGATCTACGCAGTTTTCTAATTTAGAACACATTTTATTGCATTCATACCTCTCTTCTCGCGTGACTTCGAATGAGTTAAGTAATCTTTGCATGACGTTGAACGGTCTCGTCACGTAATTCTTCTCCGTTTTACCAAGAAGTGTGTCCTTGAACATTTGTGTTGTTCTACTCACATCTTTGCTTTGGATGTTGAACATATCAGCTATTTCTTTTGTTGTTCTAGGTATGTTTGATAATCTACACGCATATAATACACAATTCGCTTTTATACCCGAACGCACGGCACCTCGCGTAAGCTTTTCTACATTAAACTTCCTATACATAATCTTTGCATCTTTCAATACAGATTCTGGTAGTGTGTGACAATGTTCATCTATACTCTTGTATGCATGAAACAATGATCTATCTGTGTGATTCATAGATTGGTGAAAGTTAATCTTGGCCATCCGCTTGTTCTCGTATGTCGAACCATATTGCGTTGATATGATTGTACCCTTACCCCACGAATCGGAAAATAGCTCGGGATTTGGGTTTGGATTTCCGCACCTAGATGGATCATTGATTTTTCCATCTTCTCCGAGACCACTCGTCCATTCGGGACTATCATCTACGTAGTGTGCATCCATTAAACCGCAACTAGAACACACGGGTACACTTCCTCTCGGGATGACCTTCACACCCCCACATTCTACACAAAAATGAGTATTGATCGACTTTCTTACAGTTGGTTTGTTAATGAGTTTGTCCACATCGGACCATATAGCAGCCAATCCTTCCATAACTCTTATCTTGGTTTTTTGCATTGTACAAATCCGCACTTAGGTAATCAAAAATTGTTATTATCCGCGGCTATTTTAGCGTATTCTTCGATGGAATCAACGAGTTCTTTGAATCGCCTGGAGCCGGGGCTCCTGGGTTCCCACTCAGCCCATTCTCGATCAATGGTACTGTAGCCGGGTGGCGGTAACACTTGACCATCTATCTCGTCGTCTGGTACAATGAAATCATCGAGATCACTCTCGTAATCGGATTCATCAACTATGGTACTCGTTTCGTCTTCATCTATTTCATCGTGAATTACATACAAGTTATCTTCTACATTTACAAATACATTTTCATTGTTAGCGTAATGTTCACATAGATTTTCTGGTTGTACAAGTTCTTCGGATTCATCCAACGCATACATTCTCGCACCTTTGTATACCATGGATGTTTCCAAGTAGTAATTCACGATGAGATAATCGCCCATATTTTCCTTTGTTAGTGCATATATCTCATCGTCAACATCTTCTATATTTAACAACACCTGTATTAGATCCCCAGGCTGGATTTCTGAAAACTCAATCATCTGTCTTAAAGTTTTAGGACAAAAATATTTGTAGGTAATAACACGCGATGGGGGTTGAGATTTTATCAAAAGATGGATGTAGCTACTGCACACATGCAGAAAACTTATGCAAGGAACTTAACTTGGATTACACAAAAATAAACGTCGATGCCGAAGAACTTTCCACCCGATGTGGAAAACGCACAACAGTTTATCCACAGATTTTTATGAATGGCAAACACATTGGATCATTTTTCGATTTCCAGGATGAGATTGAATCGATGGAACCCATGCTTCTTCCTACACTAAATAGGTTTACCGTGTTTCCGATCGAACACGATAACCTTTGGGCTCTTTACAAACAGGCTCAGATGAGTAACTGGACGGCGGAAGAAATTGATTTATCAAAGGACATGGATGATTGGAATACACTCAGTGAAAATGAGCAACATTTTATTAAGACTATTCTTGCATTTTTTGCTGGATCAGATGGAATTGTATTTGAAAATCTCAACAATAATTTTGCAGATGAAGTACAATTGACCGAAGCTCGTTCATTTTATGCATACCAGGCACACAACGAGATGGTACATGGAGAAACATACAGTAAATTGATTGATAAGTACATAAGAACATCCTCTGAAAAAAAGAAACTTTTCGAAGCTATACAAACCATACCATGCATTGAAAAGAAAGCGCGATGGGCTATGAAATGGTTTGATAATTCAAAGCCATTCGCAGAGAGACTTTTCGCGTTCGCGTGTGTCGAGGGTATCTTCTTCTCGGGGAGCTTCTGTGCCATTTTCTGGCTCAAGAAGCGTGGTCTCCTCCCAGGTTTGTGTTTCAGTAACGAATTGATTAGTAGAGACGAAGGGTTGCACCTTCAATTTGCAGTCGAATTGTTTAATATGTTGAAATTTAAACCAAAGAAGGAAACCATAGAAGAAATCATAAAGGAGGCTGTGGAGATTGAAAAGGAATTCATCACAGATGCTCTTCCATGCAGTCTCATCGGCATGAATTCCGAAAAGATGTCTGAATACATCGAATACGTGTCGGATCGCCTTCTTAAACAAATTGGACAGGATAAAATTTGGAAAACCCAGAATCCATTTGATTTTATGGAAAACATTAGTCTCGATGGAAAGACTAATTTCTTTGAAAAGCGCGTGGGTGATTATGGAAAAATTGATGAAGATTCGAGTAATGTGGAATTTGACGAAGACTTCTAAATCACGGAATGTGTGTTGGGAACACTCAACATAATACACGGAGCACGTGTATTATGTTGATTTTTAGCTATTAAAGTGTAGTGTATTTAACCTCGGATAGTCACAGTCTTACCGTCATCACATTGGCAAGAGACAGCCTTCTCGATCGCAGCTGGCTGGTCGACTTCGGTGGCGATGTCGAGAGAACCCAATTCCAAACCACTGTCGATCATGGCAAACTGATCTTCACCGAAACCAGGCAATGGCGTTGGGGCCTCAACCATTGGTGGTGGCGCAGATGGAACGACCTCTTCGTCTTCTGGGGAAGGCGCTATGGTGTCTTTCACCTTAATGCGCACGTTTTCTTGAATTTCGTACTTTTCCTTCTTTATGTTCATCATACCCCACGTGACCAACAAGAACACAATCGTGTGCAAGACGAGGCCGCGCGCACTTGGGCAACCGGTTGGGGTGGAGACCCACGTACCGAAGACCCGCCTGGTCAGTCTAAACGTGTCTGGATTCGCGATCACAAAGAATACCAAAGCAGACATAAGGGAGATCAAAAATTTCTGTTGAGCCTTGGCCCCGTTACATCCACATCCACAATCCTTAAAGATACCCATTGTATTTTTACTGTAACCAGAGAAAAAAATAACAGACTTAAAGTTTCGTCTCCATAGGTAGGTATAGAAATAAACATGTCTTCCAACATGATTCAATTGTCTAAGGATTTCGATGCGTCTTCGGTTGTTTTCAGTACTCTCAAGAAGGGTAAGATCGGTAACAAGACCGTGTACATCAACGCGAAGGATGGGAAGAACAAGCTTTACCTCCAACTCCCATTCATGAGAAGTCCGTACGGTTTGAGCGCTTACACGGATGAGGCGACGAACAAGACGTCTTATTCCTTGGATCTCTCGATCGATCAAGACAATGAAGAAGCGGTTGAATTGGCGAACAAGCTTCGCGAACTCGATGCGCGCATCGTGGAGACTGTCGCCGCAAACGCGAAGGAGTGGCTAGGTAAGGAATACAATATTGAAGTTATCAAGGAAGCGTTGTACAAGCCGATCGTGAGACCCGGCAAGGATGATTACCCAGATACCGTCAAGTTGAAGGTCATGACCAAGCCGTCCGGTGAATTCATGGCGGAGGCGTACAACCCAAGTCGTGAAATCGTCCCGATTGACTCCATCGAGAAGGGCCAGCGTTGCATGTGCATTGTGAACATCGCCTCAATTTGGTTCATCGACAACAAGTGTGGTGTGAGCATCCGTCTTTCGCAAGCACTTTTCCAACAATCGTCTAAGCTTCCATCCTTCGCATTCCAAGGCATCTCGACCACGGATAGCAAGTCTGACGAAGGCGCCGAAGATGAGTTCTACGAAGAAGAAATCGAAGTTGACGAATAAAATCTGAGACTACATTAAATGCAGGTGGAGCAACACGCGAGAAACCTCAAGGCTATTCGGGCTATGGTTGGTAAAGCCAGAACCCCAAAGGACCACGAGGCTATCGGTAAGCAGGTATTAAAAGCAATAAAAACTATAGGTTGTAATCCAAATAAAATACTTTACACAATAAACAATAATAGTACCCCAAACTTATCCGTTAGAAAAGCTATCAGAACTAAAGTAGGCACTAAAAAGATTGGTGCCGGTGAATATGGCGCCGTGTTTTTTGGTTGCGTAGACAAGGAGTGTAAGAAGGATATCGCCATAAAAATTCAAACTGAATCCCTAAAGAATGAATACAAAATAGGAAAATTGATTCAGAAATATGGTGGTATGCACGTGTATGCGTATGAAAATTGCAAAGATAAACACATCATGTACAGTGAATACGTGAATGGTGGCTCACTCGAAGATTTCATAAAGACGCGGGTAAATACACTCAGACCCATTCACTACAGAACTATCATCACTCAAATTCTTTATAACCTGTATAGAATACACAAAAAATATCCATCATTCAGACATAGCGATCTTCACGCCAAAAACATACTGATAAACGTGGACGAACCCACCCTTAAGACAGAAAAGTATACGATTGGTAATATTGTTCTCACTGTGGAAGATGTGGGTATAAAGACGCTCCTCACAGATTACGGTCTTTCTACCACTGATAAAATAGATAATCCCACAATCGAAGGTTTGGACATAGAGTGGGGTATATCGAAGAATTCAAACATGATGTATGACACACACCTTTTCTTAAATGCCATGTATCAAGTGTGTTCTAGATACGGGAATCAATCGTGTTTGGAGACTATGAAATTTATACAACGAATTATGCCGAGTGAATACATTGGTTCCAAGACGAGAAAAATAGAAAACTTTAGAATGCGTTTAAATGCGGATCACTCCAATTTCCCAACATTCAGTCGTATATTCTCGGATCCATATTTTATTCCATACAGAAAAACCATAAAAAATTCACTTAGCTTTATTCCTCGAGCTAAGCCGATTGCACCAAAACCAAAACCAAAACCAAAACAAGTGGTAAACGCATCCCAAAATAAAGCGAACTCCGCGATTAGACGCGCGAAGGCAATCTTAGAAAAGGAAGCCCAAAAGAAGTCAGCGCCCGTAAAAAGACGCGTGGTTAAAAAGACTCCACCACCAGTAAAAGTGTCTATCGCACCAAAAGGATACGTCAGGGTAAATGGTAAAAAGTGTTCCACATACAAGAAAAAGGATATAGTTGAAATAGCCAAGAAAGTTGGTATAGACGTTCAGGGTAAAACGATTGAAAAAATATGCGAATCACTTAAAATAAAATATGTGAAATAATTAATAATGATCGCACTTATTGTACTCGCCATAATCGCACTCATCGTTCTCTATTACACCGGGCGTGGTAAAAAATGCTCGTGTGGATGTGGATGTGAAGAAGGTCGATGCACTTGCACAAAATGCAAGTGCCCAAAGTGTCACGAAAAGTGGACTGTGTATGGTACCGAGTGGTGCGGTTGGACAACGAAACAACTGGATTACATGAAAAAGAATGGAAAAGCTTACGATTTCATTGACTGCGAAAAAGAGCAGTGCGATGGAATAGATTCGTTTCCAACTCTTGTAAATTCTAATGGCGAGAAGTTGTCGGGATACAATGAAATTTAAATACCACGGACAACGGCGAGCGCGAGCGAAAGGATGAAAGCATCGAGGAACGTGTCGATCTTCTTGAGCACGGTGACGTGCTTGACGAGCGAGTTGTTCCACAAGAATCTGAGCACAAAGGTGGTGATGAGAATCACGAGGATGAAAGTGAGAAGCTCGGTGATGGCATCTTGCGTCTTGCGTGCGTTAACGAGGCCTTGGATCATTTACTTATTAATAATATTTTTTTTCTGAAATATTATTAATGGGAACTACCACTAAAAGACTCCCCCTGAGTGGGAGTGAACCAAAGTTCACACAAAAATTGTGGGGGCGCGCAGTCGGTATAAACAATAACAACTGCTACGCGTTCGCCATGGGGGATTACGAGAAAAAACGATCGTATAAGAGTGTTCCCGGTGAACGCGCGGGGATGAAAAACATGAACCACTCGTATATCAGTTGCAAAAAATTACCTCAGCGAGTCGTGGCTGATAATCCAAAGAAAGTATACATAGCCAAGGCCGAGGAAAAATGCAAACCCGGGCATTACAAAGTGATGATGTTTATAGCACCCGGAAATCCAAGTAACTACTTTAGACAGGGTGATTTTCACTTTTATAAACAAGTGAATGAAGTTGAATATAAGGTTAAAAAGGGTAATACATACGAATCAATTGCAAAATTTTTTAAAGTCCCAGTGAGTAGGGTTAAGAATGCAGGTAAACTCGTTCCTGGAAAGATACTCCGTTTCAAAGCGAACATATTCGCTCATAAGCGTGGGTGGGCCACTGGACCTCTCGTCACTGACGCCAAAAACCGGGTAATCATAGATCCAAGAAAGGCTTCGCGTAATTATGGGGGTCTTAACTATAAGACATACTGTAGCTCATTCTGTGTTAAAAACAGAGGGATCAAAGTCGGCCACACTCACCCCAAAGTCCGAAAGAAGACTTGATATATCGTTTTGGTTATTCACGTCAAAGAATATATCCAATGCGTCAAATATAAATTCGTCTTGTAGATCGACTGTGTTTGATGTGAGTTCAAAATTATTATGTATGGTGATGTGAACTCTAAAGTTGGCTCCATCGAATACCTTTCGACACACTGGACATGTCTGTTTACCTTTGTTCTTCCATTTTTCTAGACAATTAGAGTGAAATAAATGCCCACATCGTATGGGTTTATTAGACCTTGTCTCTCTCACCTCATTGAGACATATGGCACACTGGCTCATTCTCTAGAAAAATAGATACATTATATTTTAGCTAATTTATCGTACATTTAATATATATCTTCAACCTTCAAAAGTGGCTTGTCGCACGCGGAGCACTTTTGGGTACCTTGAAGTTGTTGAGTTGGTTCGAGGATAGCTGGACCCTTCGATTGGAGCATCTTACGGAAAGAGTAGTTGTCTTCGTAGGTGATGCCATTTTGTTTCATGAGGTAGTTGTTGTAAAGACGGCTTGACGTGTTTACGGTGAAGCATCGGCCATCGGCCATTCCAAGTCGCTGCGACATTTTTATTATTACATCAGAAATTAATTTGTCTATTGGTGATGGTTTGTTTCCAAGATTTAATGCCCATCTCCCTAAGCTTGTCTATCATATGATTTACATTTCGTCCTGATAATGTGTCGAAAACCTCAACTTTTTCGGGGGCGACTGGAGCCACCCGAATCGATGGATTCGTGTTTATGTGTTGGTTAATTATGTTGTATGCAAAAGCGATCTCTTTGAAAGTCTCTGCACCAGTGATTATGACCTTTCCGGTACTGAATATGCTTGCCGTGACTTCTTTCATGTCTTCGGCGGGTTTAAACTTAACCTTCACAGCCGAGTATCTGTCCGGTTCAAACGAAACTTTGAACAACCCCTCACACGATTCAAAGTGATCCGCAGTTTTCATGAGGTTTATGTTCCAATTCAAACTAAAATTTGAATTTATCATGACCACTCTAAACGTCTCGATGGGAGCGATGTAATCTTTACCCAGACACAGTCTGAAAATAAAGGACAGTTGTTTTATCACATGCTTGCAATTAAACAGGTCTGTGCACCCCGCCACTTGGATGCTTCCATTTGGAAACACTTTGATGGATTTCGTACTGTAACTGTCTGTGTAGCACAAGGTGATCTGGTTGTAAAATGAGGTGGGTTTGAGAGACCACTCATGTGCATTTTCATTTTTACCACCCTTCTTTCGAATGCGAATCGGTGAGATTTCTGTGAACACTCGTCTGATCTTGTTGATGTCGATATCTTTTTTGAAACTCGAAATCATCGTAATCGTCGTGAGCTTTACCCACGAAGGGCGTATTTCTTCTGGTATATCGGACCTAAACTCATCTAGACTGAGAAGGTACGAAAACGTGTTGTTTGCGATTGAAGAGTACATTTTATCTTAATATTTTTATGTCCGATACTAACTTAGGTTAAGTAATTTAGAGAAAAAGGAACATCCTATCGTATGACCTCGTTTGTAAAATCCGCCATATCAACCTTTGACATAGAACAAAAGTGTGACGTGATAGCAATAAAATACGTAAAATATACACGTGGTATAGGTTACGAAAATAAAGAGGACATCTTTAAAACTACACCAATCGGTACATGGAAAACTATAGAATCGATTTCAGATACTTTAAGATATGAACAATTCCTAGATTCTATGGTACACAAAACAATCGAAACCAGGAGAAAGATGGCTTTGATTGGTTTGGAAAACGCGTTGTGCGAAAACAATAATACGCGGAGTCTCGTTAGGATTGCGAACAGTATAAAAATATTGGATCCGACTTTTACACCGCCTCATATTAACATGATTTGTTCATGGCAGAAGAAACTCATACGCGACATATGTGAGAATCAAATCCCGTACATCATCGAAACATCTACCAGTGAACTGAGATTGGAAAAATTCTTTAGAGTGCTGCAATTAATAGAATCAGAGACAACGCACCCGCTACATTAACTAGGGTCGTATTATTACCCGGGTTATTGTGACCCGGGTTGCTTTTGACGACTAAATCATCGTCGTATTGTATGTTTCTGCCTGGATACAATGGTCTAGACAATTTGCATGGTCCTTTTTTACCTATCCGACCTGCGACTGTTATCCCATAGTCGCACATCGGACTCACGTACTTTTTATCGAGTTGACTTTCCTCTTCGGCAGGTTGCTTGTATGCACCGAAATCATGTGGCTGTCTAACTCCACCAGGCATAAAGAAATCATGCTGGACGAACGGGTTGATGTTATCTATCAAGTCCTGGTCGTTGGGCTCGATCATTTATACTAACGCAGATTATATTTTTTGTATTTCATTTTCTTCTTGTGTTCCGACCACATTTTGTCTAAGTCCACATTTAACATGGACGATATCTGAAATAAATAGCTAAATACATCACCCATCTCCATCATGATGTCGGTACCGCGCTCCTTTTTTAGATTTGTCTTTTTGTACGTCTTTTTGTATTGACGTATAGCCGACGCGAGCTCCCCTATTTCTTCTGTGAGTAAAAGCCATACCGTATCAATTGCGGCTGTGTTCCACCCCTTGGTTTTACAGACTTTTTCTGTCTCGTCCTTGTAATAATTTAATGACATAACCTACAGAGTATACGTCATAAAACTTTATGTTGTATAATATAAAATGAAAAAGAGTGGTGTATTCAGAACCATCGCATTGCTCATCGTCATATTCGCCGTGATTGTCTTCTTTTCTCCCAGGAATAACAAAATTTACGACACACTTAAGGTGGAACAGGTCGATGTGAAAACATCTAACGCGAAGCAGGTCGTCAAACCAGATGATATCATAGAAGAAGTGATAAATGGCACCGATGATCAACCAGTCGTCAATCAGGAAAGCATGGCGAATGGACCAGGCATGACTAACATAGAAGACACGTTTGTGAAAAAATAACCGAGTATAGTAAATGAAAAGCGGCGCTTACATAGCCGGTGGTGTTTTGATTCTTGTGATCTTGATCGCATTCTTTGTCATGCGAGGTGGTGATAGTTCGGAAGCGCCTTCTCCAGAAGACGAACTCACCAAAATCAAGGAAAAGATTAGGGAAGTTGAAGGATATCGCGAGTATTACAGATCCGATGGTAACAACGGTCTCACGGTCGGTGGTACAATCCTAGAACAGGGAATCGATGTATTGGTGGAAATACTTAAACAACCTCTCGTCAAGGAATTGTCGCAAAAGGTTATTCAAAACAAGGAAGATGCCGTCTTCATAGCCGAGCAAATAGAAATCATGGGTAAAGAGCTCGTTTCTCTTTTGAAAGATAGGCAATTGCTTCGATGTGGCTCCAATCTAATTAGAAAGTGTGAGGAAGGTACTACAAAAGAGGGTGTAGTGACTAATATTAGATGCTCTTTCGTTGAAGACGAAGCCGATCCACCAACTGAAAACTGTGAAATATATAGACCAAACAGTGAAAACATTAAATACATCTTAGGTCAAATGCAAGAAAAGGGTTTATCTATCATGAATGACGACACGAAGCGAAGCACTTTATACACGGTATTCAAAAATGTTACATTAGATAACAAAAAACAGATATTTAAATCTTATGGTATGAGTGATGAAGATTTTGAAAAATCTATAGAAGGGTTTCCAACTGAAGAAGAATTTTTTACTCAAATTAATAGTTTGAATAGAAAAGTCAGGCTTCCAGCCGCTAAATCCATAAAGGAAGATGTCGAAGTCACCGAACCACCGACTACAGTAGATGAAATGACTTAGATACCAATCTTGGTATTTTTATCCATTTTGTTACCGTAAGTAGAAGTATTTACGGGTCTATCGATTGGCTCCAAGCCTCTGTCAACATCGTGGACATATCCCATGTATTGAGAGACGCCAGTTTGAATCTGAGACAGTGCAGTTTTTATTACGAGCCCGTTCATAAATCGAACTTGTTCATTCACGCGAGAATAATGGTCCCCGGCATTATTTATGAAAACAACACGCATTATACCGTAAAGGTCATCTTCGTTTTGATAATCTATGGCTATGCCCGTCTTGTTTTTGAATTCGTGGCGGATCGCTTTCTGAAGCAGATTCACATTGAACGAAGAAAAGTACAATTTGTTCAGTGGAGTGATGCACTGCTTGATAGAATTCAGGTGAAGATTATCACACATTTAATATACACTCGGAAAAAAACTATTAGTAAATATAAATGAGAATTGTCGCATCAGACATCGATGAAGCTTACAGCAACCCGGCGTGCCCCCAGTACCGCCCTGTCCCCACTGGCTTCGTAGCCTCTTATCCACCGATCTCTAAGGCGGGTACAGAAGGCCCATTTTTTGTGAACTCTAATCTTCTCCAACCAAACAGGTATGCGGAAACAGTGGGACCAGTCCCAGTCCGAAGCAAGGATTTCAAGTAAGTTAAAAAATTAATACATGATACATATAAATGAGGGTCATTAAGCGCTCTGGTCGTGTTGAAGACGTTAAGTTTGACAAGGTCACCAACAGGATTTCAAAGCTGACATATGGGCTGTCAGATAAGGTCGATGCATCGATGATCGCACAACAAGTGTTTTCGTCTATGCACGACGAAATCAAAACGCATGAAATCGATACACTCTCTGCTGAGATCTGTATTGGTATGATTACGAGCGATCCAGATTATGAAATACTCGCGACCCGCATCGTGGCGAGTAATATTCAGAAACGCGCACCCTCTACTTTTTCTGAAGCGATGACCAAGCTATTCGAAGCTGGTGTGGTCACAGAACAAGTGAAGAACGTTGCTCCACTTATCAATGATCACATCGATACCCAGAGAGATTACGACTTTGGGTATTTTGGTCTCAAAACCCTTGAAAAGAGCTACCTCCAAAAGATTAATGGCGAAATTTATGAAACGCCGCAATACATGTATGCTCGTGTATCCATTGGTATCCATGGTGATAATATACCCGCAGTAATCGAAACATATGAGTCTATGTCTAAGGGATTATTCATTCACGCAACACCCACATTATTCAATGCGGGTACACCTAGACCACAGATGTCGAGTTGTTTTCTCATCGCAAACAAGGATGATTCGATCGACGGTATTTACGGGACTTTGACGGAGTGTGCACAAATTTCCAAGTGGGCCGGCGGAATTGGTATGCATATCCACGATGTGAGAGCCAATAAGTCTCGTATTAGAGGTACGAACGGTCAGTCAGATGGCATTATTCCTATGTTAAGAGTATTTAACTCCACGGCCAGGTATGTAAACCAGGCTGGTCGTAGAAAGGGTAGCATCGCCGTGTATCTCGAACCATGGCACGCAGACATCGAAGATTTCTTGGAGTTGCGACTCAATCAAGGTGATGAAGAGGCGAGATGTAGAGATCTATTCTCTGCTTTGTGGATCCCAGATTTATTCATGAAACGCGTGGAGCAGGGTGGGAATTGGTCTCTTTTCTGCCCAGATAAGGCTAGAGGGTTATCTGACGTGTACGGCAAAGAGTTTGAGGCACTCTATGAAAAATATGAAAAAGAGGGGCTCGCAAACAAGGTTGTCCCAGCTCTCGATATCTGGAAAGCTATCATTAAATCGCAAAGTGAAACTGGTACGCCATACATGCTTTACAAAGATGCGTGCAATGAAAAGTCAAACCAAAAGAACCTGGGTACAATCAAGTCTTCCAACCTCTGTTGCGAAATTCTTGAGCACACGAACAAGGATGAAACTGCCGTGTGTAACTTGGCGTCGATTGCGTTACCAAAGTTCGTGAATAAGGAAACAAAAACGTTTGATTACGACGAATTACACAGAATCACGAAGATTGTTACTAAGAACTTGAATATGGTGATCGACAGAAACTATTATCCAGTCGAAACTGCGAAGACTTCTAACATGAGACATAGACCAATCGGACTAGGTGTGCAAGGTCTCGCGGACGTATTTAACATGTGTCGTCTTCCATTTGATTGTGAAGAATCTAGAAAGATCAACGCACACATCTTCGAAACCATGTACCACGCATCACTCGAAGCGAGCTCGGAACTCGCAGAGATTCACGGAGTCTATGAAACGTTCGAAGGATCACCCGCGTCGAAGGGTATTCTTCAGCCAGACATGTGGAAATCCGAGACCAAATTTAGCGGAAGATATGATTGGGACGCCATGCGTGAACGCGTGAAGACGAAAGGTCTGAGAAATAGTCTACTTCTCGCACCCATGCCCACTGCATCCACGGCTCAAATTCTTGGTAACAACGAATGCTTTGAGCCATACACGACAAACATCTATCTCAGACGCACACTCGCCGGTGAATTCGTTGTCGTCAATAAGCATCTCGTCGAGGATCTCAAGCGTGTCGGTCTATGGTCAAAGGAAATGAAGGATCTCATGGTAAAGGCTGGCGGATCCATCCAAAACATCATGGATATCCCCGAAGATATCAAGATCTTATACAAGACTGTTTGGGAAATCAGTCAAAAGTGTATCATTGATATGGCTGCAGACAGAGGGCATTTTATCGACCAATCACAATCCATGAATTTATTCATGGAAAGTCCAACCATTTCTAAACTCTCGTCTATGCACATGTATGCATGGAAGGCAGGTCTCAAAACAGGTATGTACTACTTGAGAAGCAAAGCCAAGGCGAGACCGATTCAATTTAGTCTTGAAGCAGACTGCGCCATGTGTTCTGCTTAAAGTTTTAGAACTATTAATTTTTAATAAATATGTCTAAATTCGTGAATCTACTAGATGAACTCGACACACCCAAATACGATGGTAGGAAAATAACACTCTCGACCAAAGAAGGAAAACCATTGCGTATTCAATTCCCACGAATGTACATGCCATTCGGTATTTCAGGATTCACACCAGAAGTAGGTGCAACTAAATGGAGTCTCGACTTTGCGATGAAAGGTTACGATGAAGACGGCAATTACGTCAAAAAATTCTACGATACCATTCACGAATTCGAAGACAAAATCATTGAAGCTGTGCACGAACAAAGTGAAGACATTTTTAAACGCAAGGTTTCTAAGGATGAACTTAAGTCCATGTTTAATTCAAACATTAAGGAATCTAGCGACCGTGAACCAAAGTTCAGGGTGAAGGTTGATACATCCATGGAAGGGAAACTCAAGGCTCACGTATACGATGAACATCGCAACCCATTAAACGATGAATGTGTGAGCGGTCTTTACTCAAGGAGTTCAGGTACTGCGATCGTGGAGATCAACAGTGTGTACTTCTTGAACAAGATGTTCGGAGTTACCTATAAGCTTTACCAGCTCGTTACGTATGAACCACAGACACTCAAGGGGTTCCAGTTTATTGTCGATTAAACATTTGTGGAACTCTATTCACTGGTGTTATCACGTTTGAACCTGGTACATTTCTATAGACGGGCGTGGGTCTGTAATTTCTATTACCCCCGCTCGTATTCGTATAAACAGCACCTCTGGCCGTCTCATAAATTCTATGCTTTTGAGCATCCAAATAATTCGTCGCTCGCGCTCGCGCCTGGTTCTTCAAGTCATTCGCCATGTTTCTCGCTTTGGAGATAGCCTCCTTCTTGAAATCTTCAGCTTCTGATCGAACTTTACGCGCCGCAGACTTGGCCATGCCTTTGGCCATGCTTTTGGCAAACATACCCGCGACTGCAGCCATTTTAATATACGTTTACTTAGAAATTATCAACAATTGGTAAATAGCCTGGGCTTCTTTCAGAAGTTTACCGCGAATCATCGTATATTTTTTGGGGTCTATACCTTGTTTTATCTTGGCGAGTTTTACGGCTTGTTCCCACTTTGAGAGTGACATCTCTTCTTATATTACATTTACATTTTCTTAATGAGCTTTTTGTAAGCCGCGGTACCCGCCTTTGGCTGGAGCTTGAAACCGGACTTCTTTGGCTTGAACACCTTGACCATGGCCTTCTTACCTTCTTCTTCCATACGCTCGAGCGCGGCCTTCGACGCAGCCTTACTCTTGATGGCACCGTACTTGTCTTGGAACAAGTCCTTCTTCTTAAGGCCACCGGCGGTCTTTTCGGCAGTACCGTGGAACACTTCAGCGCGGGATCCAAATGTCTTCATTGTATATACACTATGCTCTGAAAATATTTCTAATCTCGGATATGGAAATACCTTCGGATTTTCCGGGTAATTGCGTTTTCAAACGAGCATCACCAAGAACGTCCGCGGATTCGTGTGCCTTTTTCACCTGAAGTGCCACGATGGATTCATCGACGCTCGGAAACGCGGCGTCACCCTTGTAAATCAGCTTCTTTACGTAAACCTCTCGTGTTTGTCCAGACCTGTGACAACGACCGATGGCTTGGAGCTCTGTACCCGGATTCCATGATGGACTCGTGATGTATACACGGGAAGCGCACTGGATATTGAGTCCCTGGCCACCCGCTTTGACCTGAATGAGGAAAACACTATTCTGTGGCGCGCGATTGAATTCGGCGAGTTGAGACTCGCGACGTTCTTTCGAACACGAACCGTCTATGCGAAACACGGGACACTCGAGTTTCTGCTGAATGTAGTTCATCTCACCCATGAATTGACAAAATACGAGAGTCTTCTCGTCCGGGTGTTGTGAAATGAGTTCAAACAGGGTTTCCATCTTCTTGGACCTACCCGTCCATGGTTCCATCTCTTCACCAGTCTTTTTAGACATACCGTCTATGTATAGGGGTGGCCATATCATGGCTTGTCGAGCCCTGAGTAAACATTCAAGGATATCCATGTTATACATGGTGGTGTTTCCAGTAGAATTACGCATCATTTCCCGTATCATATCCTGGGATTCTGCGAACACGTATCTGTAAAGTCGTTCCTCTTCTGGGTACATTTGAAGTTCAACATTTTCAAAGTGACACTTTGGAATATCATCTTCGTTTTTAACGCGACGAATCACGTAGTCTTTGCGCACCCGTTCCAGGTTACACTGAACGGTGAGACGATCCAAACCGAGAAACATACACAAAGAAACGAAATCATCGACCTTGTTAAACACGGGTGTTCCAGTCACGAGCCATCGGCAATGGGCTTCGATTTTCATGGCCGACTTGAAACGTTTGGAACGTCTGTTTCGGATTTCGTGCGCCTCGTCGAGTATGATTCGTCCCCACATGACTCTGTGTATCAAAGGGTTTTCTTCGGTCAAGAGACTGTATGGACACACGACGACGTCGTGCTTCATAAAGTCTGTGTGGTCTTTCGTTCGGTTCGATCCATCATACACAAACACACTGAAACGTGGGGCGAATTTGTGTATCTCGTTCTTCCATTGGTTCACGATAGACTTCGGAACCACGATGAGTGTATTTTTCACGGGGTTTCTTAAACATGTGTGTATCAACTGTATGGTTTTGCCCATGCCCATCTCGTCACACAAGAATCCACCTCTCGGACCATTCGAGACCCGCTCCCGCTCGAGCATCCAGTTCACACCCTGTACCTGATGATCGTAAAGTACCATGTTTTCGTTTGATTTATACATGACTCGTGCTTACTTAGGTTTGACAACACTTGATTATTTTTGATTACAAAGTTTAGAAAAAAAAATAATTTTTTTTCTTTCTTTTTCCAAAAAGAAAGTGTAAAAAATAAAAAAAATATTTTGAAACATTTAAAATTTTAGAGTATGTATACTATCCACAATATGTGACCAAAAGTATGTCTTTATGTAGAAAGTATGTCTATTTGATATAGGGTGTTCCTTAATTATTTTTTTATGCATAACTTTTAGAAAAAAAAATATTTTTTTTATTTCTTTTTCCAAAAAGAAAGTAAAAAAAATAAAAAAAAATATTTTTAATTTTTTACTTCCCACTTGAATTTTATATTTTCAGTAGTGATATTGTCACCTTCCCCACATCCAACCTTTATCTCTATCGGTTCCCTATCATGTTCGGGTAGTTCTAAAGTAGTGTCAACTTCTTCCCCCGCCAAGACCCCGGAAAATTCGTGTACGTAATCAAACAATTTGATGTTTGTACCCTTAACGCACCTCCATTGTTGGTCACCACTCACCTGCATTTCGCCCTTTCCAGAAACATCGATTTCCGCACCCGACTTAATTTCAGAAGAAGTTATCGCGTCTTCGCAATCGCAATCACTGTATATACCGATGGAAGCATCTTTCGTACTCACTCTATTTGTGTCTACTACCGGTTGTTTCGCGTCGTCTTCTATGATCGGTGCATCGATTTGCTCTGAATCGCCACCCATCGTCATGTATAGAATTATTAAAACGACCACGAGTACCACTATTCCAATTATTACACCCGCGTTCATATTATTATACGTGTACATAATAATATGAGCTCTGTCGTGTTTACATACGGGAGATTCAATCCACCTCACTTGGGTCATAAAATGATGATACAAGAAATGATCAAAATGGCGAAACGCGAAAAAAAGACACCCGTGGTCATCGTGTCTCACAGCACAGGAAATAACAAAAATCCCATGACCGTCGCGTCCAAAATACGAATCATAAAGAAATGGTTTCCAAGACTTCGCGTGATATCATCCTCAAAGGAAGAAAGTATAGCCAAAATTTCGAAGGGGTTCAATTCGGATTCAATCATGGTGATAGGACAAAATCGCAAAAATAGTTTTAAATTTTTGCCATTCAAAAAAGTGTCCATAAACAGACCAAACTCAGCGCCATCCGCAACTGCCGCTCGAACGGCGGCGAGTGCAAAAAATGTCAAAACATTCAAGAAATTGACGGGATACGACATACCCCCATCACTCACTCGTCTCTATAGTCGTCGTCAGAGTCGGACTTGATTTCACATGGCGGAGGAGGTCCATCTTCCTTCTTCTTTCTAGGCGCACGCGTTTTCTTCACCGGTTCTTCTATCCCATGTTCCCTGTGATACAAGACCTTTTGCCAAAACTCTTCCATGATAGGAAAGTACTTTTCGAACCATCCGCGATCACGTTTCACATTGACGACCACAAACTCTTCCGGTTTTGGCCAGTTAAAATCGGCGTTTTTATATTGAATGAAATCACATTCTTCTAGGTCAAGCACTTCCATACATAACTGCAATTGTGGCATATAGTGACGCGGAACTTCTGGTAAAATTTCACGGGACATGGGACACTTGATTTCCACGAGCTTCCCACTTTCCGTGATACCATCGGGTGAACCACCGAGCCACGGGTGTTTTGGATGTGGTTCGAGACCAATCTCGTGTACGACCTCATTGTGTCTCTGTTCATAGAGAATGCGCGCTTCGTCTTCGTATTTGTTACCGTGTTCGGTAGCTGCGTTCCCCGTGAAAGGTTTTCCCTTACCACACTTTTTGAGGAGAAGATCGAATGGTTTTTCGTATTTGTTTTCACCTATGGCTGTGGCGCAGTCACTCGCCGTGAGCATATTTTTTCTCAAGTCGAGCCATTCTTGCGACCTCTGTTCCGCGTATGTTTTACTTATTAACTTCGCGACGTTTGGGTGCATCCTAAAGTGTATTACAACCTACTTTTTAAGCGACTGATTCTATGACGTAATATTCTAGATGTTCCGTCAAATGGTGCACCCAGACGTTTACATTCATCTATGAGACCCTGCTTAGACAATCTAATGGGTATGTGTCTATTTTTTCTAAAGAAAAAACATATACCCACGAAAAGAATTGGTAAATTCATGTCTATATTTTCCAGAGAAAAAATTATAAAGCCTTTAGCCCATTATTTGGGTAAAAGAAATATTTCGCTGCATTTTGCTCGGCTTGTTTTTTGTTCTTTGCAAATCCACGTCCTAAAATCACATCATCCACGTATACATCGACATAAAATATACCGTTATCGTGTGATATAACTCTGTAGTCTGGTAGTTGGTGTCCATGTGTTTGACAATACCGCATTAAATGATCCTTGTAGTTGTCGTCCACCATGATTGCGCGCATGTCTACAAGTTCTGGGTTCTCATAAATATTCAAGATGAACCGTTTCGCGTGTAATAACCCCAGATCCATATAAATAGCCCCTATGAATGCCTCGAATACATCTTCTAGAATTTTAGGATTTTTGAACCATTCATTTCGCATACCCTTCTCGTCCATCTGAACCCATTTATACATTTCGAGTTTATTCGCAATCTTTGCGAGTGTTTCACCTCTCACGAGTTTTGTTCGTGCTTTCGTGAGAAAACCTTCTTTTTGTTGTTCATACCGATCAAACAAAAATTTTGTGATGACAAAACCCAATACAGAGTCACCTATGAATTCGAGTGTCTCAAAAGATTCTAAATTTTGATTTTCTTTCAATGCAGATTTATGTGTAAAAGCTTTTTGGTACAAATCTATCTTAGATATCTTTGTACCAACAAGGGTTTCGACAGAAGCCTTGTCGATGATCATTGTATATTAGTTATATGTTATTTTTTTAAGCCTTTTCTTCGACTCGAGTGTAGTGTGGGCTCAAGTACTTTTGCAAGTTCAAGAACGTGATTTGCGTGTCCGCAGGTGGTTGAAGAAGATCACGGAGCTTGTCGTCAAGAACAAGAACGCGACCGTTGTCTGGGTGCTTGAGACCCTTTTCAGTAACGTACGCGTTAATCGCGCGGGTAACGAAACTGCGGGAGACGAGCTTATCGGCTTCGACGCCGAGAAACTCAGCGAGCTTTGGAGAGATAGCTTGTTCGCGGTTGAATCCGTTGTTCTTCGCACGGTTAGCAGCCTTGGTTCCGTCTGGGTCGTCTTGCTTGGCCTTGATCTTACGAACGATCTTGGTCAAAGACTTGATGTCGGCACGGAGGGCAGCAATTTCGGTGAGGACGTTTTCAGTAGACATTTCAGCTGTTATATCTTACTTAGGCGCTTCGTCTTTAAGTATATTTCGCGCTTATGATAGACATCACAATAAGAAGCACCAGAACGAATGTTAATATTAAGATGTTTTGTACATTATTGTAAAATCTCAATTCTTCCCCTTCCCCATATGGTCCATCTTTGCAGCTATTTTGACAGCACTCCATTTTACATGGAAAAATAAAACCATTGGCTAGTACGCCACACACGACATCATTTGGTCTGTCTTTGGGTGTGTAACATCTACAATCATCTACTCTGTCACATTCGTATTCGGAGCAACCCATAATATAATGTAAGATATTATTAATATGGATGATACCGAATATTCACCCGGGGTCATTTCCAGATACAGGAAGAAAAAGTTATTCTTCGGAGACGCCGTGCTAGAAAAACATTATAAATCTGGTGACATCGCCAAATTTAGAGCCAGAGCTCACAGAGTGCACAAAGACAAATCATTCAAAGATTTTGCGAGTGTTATCGTGACCGACGCCATCAGATATGAGATATATTCGATCATAGATGAACTCACGGAGTTTCTAGATCCAGCGGGCGACTTGATATTGTCCGGTGGTGACGCGGTGAACACATACCTCGAACCAAAAGAACGCGTGATCACACAGGATATAGATACAAAGTTTGTACCAAAAATGAAACCAAACGAAAAGTTCTTCGGTAAACTTCAAGCCGTGAAACTCCTTTTGTGGAATAAACTGGGTGAGATAGCCAAACGTGTTAACTTGAAACTCACTAAGATCGTGAATGATAAACGCGGGAAAGAAGGGCGATTCATAGGTTTTGGATTTGCTCAAAATGGGCCGTACGTCACGAGACGCTACACCTTGATACCAAAGAGAAAATTCAACAGTTCAAAGATGATGGATGTTCTCGCGGACATAGAGCTCTTTACTTTAGACATGAAAGCGAGACTTTACTCACCCAAAACGAATAAAATAGAAGAAGTGACCATGGGTGGTATTTTAGATATCGCTTTCATGCGTCCAAATGAATTCGGCTTTGACGTGGGTGACTCCAAGGTTCAAGCGCTCGACATATTCAAAATAACCGGTAAATACGTTATCGGTAAATTTGACAACATCAAGCTCGCATCTAAGAAATTCCTCATTGAAGATTCTTATACCATGCAAGCGCTCGGTCTCAGGGGACCCGATAAGAGAGAAAAGGACCGAAGACGCATGATTAAATTGGCCAGGCTGGTCACTAAAAAGAAGATACTCATGACTGACGACATGAAAACGATCATGCGCAAAGTAGGCATACCTCTCACCAAGAGAGCTAAGCTCACTAAAAAATTTAGACACATACCAGTGAAGAAAGCCCTGACCATAAATCCAAGAAATTACACGGAATACACCACGAAACCAGATGAATCCAAATTATCCAAGCAAATCGTACACGGTATCAAGAGCCAGCAGAAAAACCAAAATATACCAGGGTACATAAAAACGCACGGAAACATGCGATTCAATCCCCACAGTCTGGAGTGGACAAATGAGCCATCCGCGTCTTACGTGAAAAATGAGTTCACACACAGACCACTGAAATCTGTTCCCATACCCGAAAAGGTAAAACTTGAAGAAACCCTATATGGATTCAGGAAACAACGCGATTCATGGGTTCCTCGTCAAATACTTAGAAAGTCGGCTACTATACCATACGTTGGATTGGTTTAAAGATAACGTTCATATATAACACATAAAATGTTTTACAACACACTTTCCAAGGGTGAAGACGGTCTCTACCACATCGGAGCTTTGACCGATGAAAAGAAGAGATGTTACGTTCAGGTGAGAGGTTTGAAGGTAGTCGAAGATGACGCTTCCGAAATTACCTTTGATCTCTCTTCCGCGACGGGTGTCGACAAGATTGAAGACATTCACACGAAGAATATTGAAGCCGCCCTCGAAAACAGCAACACGTGGTTCGGTAAGCAACTCACCACCCAAGCCATCAAGAAGTTCTATATGAAGGAAGACACACTCGCAGCAGAACGCATCGGCGCCACCAAGATTTTCAACGAAAAGAAGGAAGCCGTCGACATGGAAACTGTTGCACCAGGCACAGAGTGTACCGCATTCCTCGAATACGCGGGTCTGTGGTTCGCGAAGAAGGCTTTTGGTCCAACTTGGAAACTTGTTCAACTGAAGATCAACCCAAAACCAGAGCCGAAGCCAGAACCGGAGCCAGAGCCGGAGCCAGAACCAGAACCTGAAATCGAAGCGTATCCAGAACAGTACGTGATTGAAGATGAAGAATAAAAAAATTGTTCTTATATATAAAAGAATAAGATGGCCAGATCGAGAATGTTCAGCTCAGTCACGACGCGACAAGTGTTCATCGCACTCGCCATTGCCGGTATCATCTATCTCATGATTAACAACAACAAGTCCAGCTACAGTGTGAAGGATAATGAATACATGAGCTTGGGTAAAATCGGACCAGGTGAACGCGAACCAGATTCTGGTTGCGAAATGAAGGCGGGTACCGGTCTCGCCTCTTCGCTCCTTCCACGTGAAGTTGCGCCTCAGGAGGATTTCTCGGAGTTTGCCCCAGATGACATCCTCTCCGGCCAAAACTTCCTCGAACCACGCCAACAAATCGGTTTCCCAGAAACTGTCGGCGGCGCGCTCAGAAACGCGAACCAACAAATCCGCTCGGACCCACCAAACCCAAAGGACCCATACGTTTGGAACAACTCCACTATCACCCCAGATATGATGCAGCGTAATCTCTGCACTTAAAGAATACAGGTAATATATAGTTAATAAAATGTCTCAAAATACCTCGGAAGAACTCTCAAGCAGCGTCTCTAAGTTGGTTGAACTCAACAAGCAAATTACAGAAGCAAGAGAAGATATAAAAGTACTCGCTCAGGCGGAAAAGTCTCTTAAATTGACCGTCAAGAAACTCATGGTAGACAATGGTTTGGATGCTATCAATCTTAAGAAGGGGAAGATTGCAGTAAAGAAGAGTACCAGAAAGGGTGGTCTTAATAAGGATTCCATTAAAGAAGGTTTAACTATCTTCTTTGAAGGAAACGAACAACAGGCCGAAAAAGCCTTAAAGGTTATAGTCGATAATCTTCCAGTAAAGGAATCTACCTCAATTTCACTTTTGGGAATCAAAGACAAAAAGTAATGGTTTGGAACGAATATGCATACCAGGCAGAACGCATGAGCGACTGTGAGTACAGCGACGATGAGGTCGGTGACGTTCCACTCAACCGACCACTCCACATCGATGATTGGGGTGGTCATTTCGATGATGACCTTTGGTGGATGTGGCAACTTCTAAAGACATATCTACATGATAGGTATCTCGAAAACCATATTCTGAAAGATGCCAAATATCACGATTTTATCGAGTTTTGTTATGGTTTTTCAGACAATAGAGCTATAGAATTATAATATATACATATTACAAACATGCTTCCAGATATCACGTCCCAAAAAGTGTCCATCCCAGCCGCGCTCTTCCTTTTGCTTAGCCCAGGTATCATTCTTCGCACAGACGGCTCTCGTATCAAGTTCTACGATGGTCTCACTGGACGCACGGCTGTCTTGTTCCACGCCCTTGTGTTCTTCCTCGTGTACTCTTTGATCGCGAAGGCCATGGGTCTCGTGTTGACTCGCACCGATCTCATCGTCACGACCGTGTTGTTCTTGACCTTGAGCCCAGGGATGCTCTTGACCCTCCCACCAGGATCTAAGGGTGTTTTCATGTCTGGCCAAACCAGCCAAGCTTCCGCTCTCGTGCATACTCTCGTTTTCGCGATCGTGTTCGCTCTTTTGAGAAAGCAATTTCCTAAGTTTTATTAAGTAACACCGATGGAGTATCTTGTTCTAGGTCCAGGTGCGATGGGATTCTTTTCTATTCTAGGTCACCTTAAAACCATAGAACCAAAGCTTCGAGATATAAAAGAAATATCAGGTGCATCAGCGGGTTCCATACTCGCCGTACTTTTATCACTGGGGAAGTCTATCGATGAAATCGCAGACACATCTCTCAGATTAAACATTTCAGATTTAGTTAAATTGGACTTGAAATGTTTCATACGTAGATTTGGTCTCATAGATACTAGCAAATTAAGAAAAAAGCTCGTTGAAGTTTGTGGTTGTGACCCCACATTTTCCGAACTAGAGAAGAAAATATACGTATCAGCGTTCTGTCTAAACACATGTAAAACCGAGTATTTTTCGGTCGATACACACCCAGATATGAAAGTACTCGATGCCGTATGTATGTCTATATCTATACCTTTCGTATTTTCTTCATATAAACTCAACGACATGACTTACATAGATGGTGGGACAAACGAATCCCTTCCAATGGGTCCATTTTTGCACAGGCCCATGAGTAAAGTATACTGCATAGAAATACAAAACATAAACACGCGTTTCGTAGAAAATATAGATAATCCCAAAACCTTCGCAGAGCGTGTAGTGTTATCCAGTCTCAACAATAGATACAATTACCCCATAACAGAACAGACTATAAAAAGGATAGACGTAGGCGACATGAATATATTTGATTTTAACATGTCTTATGAAAACAAAGTCAAAATGTATATGTTAGGTATGGTATAATTTTTTATTAGGATATATTAATATGGATGCGTGTGATCCGAAAATAGATATAAAAAATCTAAAAAAGCTTGTGAAGCAGAACACAGGTGCCGAACTTAACTTGACACGCGAACAAATATGCGATGCGTATTCATCAATCCAGGAGGAAAAGTTACCTCTTCCACCTATGGTATTGACGAAGGATGGTAGATACATGTTAGATAGAAAATCCCCCATCAGTGCGAAAGAATACGAAACTCTTTTGGGGAGTACATCAAAATTGTCCGAACTCAGGCGAGTCGCGAGAAAAGCTGGTCTCGCGAGTTACAAAGGTATGACCAAAGATCAAATCGTGGATGCGACCACATCCATTCTCAGATCTAAAAACATACACGAACCCATCCGTCTTCGCACGAAGACTACGCCATCCATGCTACGAAGCGCTAAGACTGCGTTATATCCAAACAATCTCAATGTGAACAATGCGAACGGAAATGGGGTCAGAAACATCAATTCTGCGAAAGAAAACAATAACAATAACAATTTTGGTATAAATTTCAACGAAAACCAAAATGGCAACGGTAACCGAAACGAAAACGGCAACCGAAACGGCAACGGTAACGGCAACCGAAACGGCAACGGCAACCGAAACGGGAACGTGACTCAAAATAACGTGAACAGAAACTTGAATGCGTTAAACACCCCCAAACCAAAGCCAAACACACCGAGTGCGTACAACTGGGCTCTTCAAAAGTCGAGAAATAATGCCGCTAGACCCAGAAATGTAGCCGCGGCTGCTCCGAGAAACAACCGGGGCGTCTTGAACTACATTCGTAGACCCCGAGCTCCAATGACCACCACCGTGAACTCGAGAGGTCGTCCCGTACCTGTGGAAGCGAAACGCTCCGAAAAAGAAATAAAACTCGCAAACCTCGAGAAGATGGTAAGAAACCGCGCGCAAAAGTTGAACACCAAGAAAATTCAGTTCATGAACGATAGCCAAAAGTACATGAGTTCTTACAAAAATAATAAGAATACGTACAACTTGGCTAAGGCTCGCGTTGAAAATGCGTTCAAGCGCGCGTATTCCGAGGAATCCAAGGCTAGAACGGATGAAGAAAACGTAAAGAAAATGAACTCAAACTTCGTGCAACCAATCAAAGATGAAAAAATAAAGAACGCGGCGAGCAAGCTTCTCATGCAATACAAATCCAACCGTTCCGATGAGATTAGGAAGAGCATACAAAGTCTTAAATCGTTGGACGATAAGTTAGACATGTATAATTCACAAAGTAGAAATGCAGTGATAAAACAGGCTTTAAACGCCATCAGAAACAAGGCCCTAACTAATATCAAAAATTTTAACATGAAAAACGGGTTCACAAACTTAACCATCGCACAAAACAAAGTTATCGATGAATTGACTAGAAACAAAAATATGGACGTCACAGAATTTAATGCCGTGAAACGTGATTTCAAGAATGGTAAACTGAGTGTCTCTAATCTAGCAAAAAAGATAAAACAAAATCAACTTTACAAGATTGCTAAAGATGGTAAAATCATGAATAAAAAGAATGCCGTAAACGTGTTAACGAATTTTAGAAACGATAAAATAAATTTTAATACCGCCGCGGGTAAGCTCAAGAATATGATATCGGAAAACGGGGAAATACAGGAACGACCAACCAATAAACCAGAAAATACCACACAGAGTGTCGTACAATACAGAAATAACATAATAAAGAGACTTGAAAATAGAAAAAGTAAAAATGGTGTGAATGTTACCAAAATAAACACTTTCATCGCTAGCATAAAAAATGCAAACACAATGAATAAAATAAATGAAATTTTAAACAAAAATGTGAATCCATACTTATTGAATGCAAATTCCAAAATTATAGGAGTTTTAAAGCAAACCGAACAAAACTTACGCAGTCAAATAAATTCTCTTCAAGAAAATCTTAAATCGAGACCAAATAACACTAATACAAAAATGCAACTCGAAGAAGCTTTGAAAAAAATGAACAAAATCAAACAGGTTAGTCAAAACGCTATCAAAGAGGCGCAGAGAAGAGAAACGGAAGCGGAAGCCAAAGTCCTTGAAATACAAAACAAACTTAAATCTAGGAGTAATCTCACACCCATCGAAGTCAATAAACTTAAGGATGAATTAAGTGCTGCAAAAAATGCGGAAAAGAAATTTGAACAAGAACGACTTAACATGGAAAAAAATTTGGCTGCCGCCCGAGCGGCGCAAGCCGCCGCGAACATAAATAGAAACACCAAGGTTGCTGAAGCTGAGGCGAGAGCGAATGCGTCCATAAAAGAAGCACAAAATAAGGCATCCGTTAAAATAGGAGAGGCGGCTCAAGAAGTTGCAAGCCTCAAAAAACAGCTCAACCAAAGATCAACACTCACCCCAAACCAAGTTAATAATTTGACCAAACAATTGGGGCGAGCGCAAGTAAATCTTAACACCGCTAAAAAACAGGCAAATGTGAACATAGCCAGGGCTGAAGAAAATGCGAAAGCTCGAGTAGCCGCCGCCGAAGCCGCCGCTCAAGAACGTATGAATGCACTCCTAGAAAATAGACAACAACAAATAAATGCTATAACATCCGAGTATACTAGGTATAAAAGAGGGACAAAAAAAGAGATTCAAGCCTTGCAAGCAAATTCTAATAAAAA
>Ga0255762_10000697_pt1 | contig 29836 bp, 42 predicted proteins | sample 101ome_16_FD_179962 | JGI IMG/M metagenome (GOLD analysis project Ga0255762, IMG submission 179962) | Coastal salt marsh microbial communities from the Groves Creek Marsh, Skidaway Island, Georgia - 101401AT metaG (version 2) | ecosystem: Environmental > Aquatic > Marine > Intertidal zone >...
TACAGCGTTTGTAACTACAGCTATTACAGCGCAAGGACTAGGGACTATTGCAACTCAAGACTCAGATAGTGTTGCAGTAACAGGAGGTACAGCATCAGGATTAACGATTACATCATCAACAGTAGAAGGACATACCGTAGGTTCTAATGCTACTGGTACTAAAACAGTATCAACTGCTAGTCCTAGTGGTGGATCAGACGGAGATGTTTGGTACAAAGTAGCATGAGCATTTACGTTAAAAATTCTGGTACGTTTAAAGAAGCTCTTGAAATCTATGTTAAAGATTCAGGGACTTGGAAAACTGTATTAGAAGTACATACGCAGCAAAACGGAATATGGAAAAAAGCATTTCCTGTTGCGGGTACTCAGACTTATGATACAGCAGGTACTTATTCATTTACAGTTCCTGGTGGTATTTACAGTCTAAGTTTAGACAAGATGTCTGGAGGCGGTGGAGGTGGTCCATCTGGTTATCACTCTGGTGACTGTCACTCAGGTGTACCAGGATATGCAGGATCAGCGTACACAACACCTCAATCGTTCTCTGTAACACCTGGAGAAACACTTACAGTTATTATAGGTGCAGGCGGAGCAGGAGGTTGTTGTTGGGCTTTTCAAGCACCTCAAAGAATTGGTAGTCCTGGAGGTTATACTTACGTTAAACGTGGAGCTACTACTTTGTATGAAAGAGCAGGAGGTCCATCTAGAAGTGGTATTTATTATAGTGGCTCTGACTTTAGAACTCCTGGTTTAACTAATGGTACAGGATTTGGACAAGGTGGATCAGGCGGTAGCTGTACAGGTAACGGTGGTGATGCGTCTGATGGAGGACTTGTATTCTCATGGTCTTAATGCCTAAGTTAACAGAAGAGAATGAACAGCTAAAACGTAAACAAGTATGTAGAGATTGTGAAAAGAATAAGTTAGGTGTTTGTACTAAGTGTGGTTGTGTTATTAAATTAAAAGTTAAATTTGAACAAAATCAATGTCCGTTAGGAAAATGGTAATTAATGACTAAAGATTTAGCTATGCATTTTAACAATTTAGAACTACCTCTTGAAGCTCAAGACTGGTTGTTAGATTACTGGGATGTAATACAAGGACTAGATGATTGGCGAGACGATGATGAAGTTGATCCTAAAGAAAAAGAAAAAGTTATTTATCAGGTGTTAGTCAACATGCCAGCTAATCCTTTTTTTAGAACCAACGCTTATGCTTTACTACCTGTGATGTCAAACATGGTATTGAAGTGGATAGGGGCAAACAAACTAGAAGACAATAAAGAAGAGCTATCTAAGAGTTATATGTGGAGAGCAGCTTATTACGATTTAATTCTAGAGGTAGTTCGTTTAGTTCATGGTTACAAAGTAGCTGCTGATGTAGCAGACTATGTAGCTAAAATGTATGGTGAAAAATTAGAAGAATATATGAAGGAGTTTAGAGATGCCTGACGCAACCGCAGCAGTCATAGGAGGGAGTCAAGTTCTTGGCGGTATCATGGGAAGCCGAGCAGCTAGTAAGCAAGCTGCAGCTATGAATCAGCAAGCAGCAGCACAGGTTGAAGCTGCTAGGATTGCTGCTGAAGAAGCTAGATTTAGACCAGTAGGTATTACTACTAGGTTTGGAACAGCTACACCTCAGTTTACTGGTGGTCGTCTAAGTGGTTACTCTTACGAAGCTACTCCTGAATTACAAGCCTTACAAGATCAACTTGCTAGAATCTATCAACCTAGTCTTGAACAAGCTGAACGTGCTGCTACATATCAACCACAGTTTGAAGAAGCTGCTAAAGGTTTATTCTCTTTAGGACAGCAGTATGTACCTCAAAGTCAAGAACAAGTCGTAGCAGAGCAGATGGCTCTATTGCGTCCTTATGACGTTGAAGAAGAACAACGATTAGCAGCTAGTGTGTTTGGTCGTGGTCGTGGTGGGCTTAGTGTGGGCACTGGAGGACAACCAGAGCTACAAGCATTAGCTGAATCAAGAGCGAGAAGAAATGAAAGAATAGCTGCTGCTGCTCCAGAGCTTGTAGCAAGTAGAGCAGCACAAGCTGCAGGATTGTTTGGTCAAGGTGCTGGTTTGTTAGGTACTGGTTATCAGACACAGCAAGCTGCATTGTCACCGTTCCAGACTCAGTTTGGTTTGGCAGGTCAACTAGAGCAGACTGCTCAAGACCCAATGCAGATTGGTGCAGCACTAGGAGCTAAGACTTCTCAGTTTGGCGGTACTGCAGGACAGATTCTGCAAGGCGGTCAAGCTGCTGCTGGTGCGCTACAGTCACAAGCTGCTCAGGCTAGGGCTGCTCAGATGGCTGGTATGGGTCAAGGTATAGCTAATCTTGGTCAGCAGTATTATCAGAACCAACAGTATCAAAACTGGTTAGATGCAGCTTACCCTAGAGCTACTCCTGCTCCTATTGAAAGTAGAACAATAGGCGGAACAACAACAGTTCAAAATACAATACCTATTTGGGGTGGTTAATTATGTCTAGTTCAATTGCATCTTTATTTGGTCCAACTGCTGAAGAGATTGTTTACGCTAAACAGCAACAAGATACTGCACGTAGACAACAACAACTACAACAAGGGTTAGCTATGCAGTCTAGTCCTTTAGCACAGCAGTTTTACCAAGCTGGTTATAACATAGCTAGTGGTTTAGGTAGTATGTTTGGTCCTGCTCCTATGCAAGATCCTAGACTAGCTCAGTCTATTAAGATTAGACAGATACTAGGTAATACAAGTGTTGATGATTTAAGCGATCCTGCAAAAGTATCTCAACTATCAAAAGAGTTTCAAGATGCAGGTCTAGCTAGAGAAGCATTGTATTTTGCTGATCGTGCTACAAGTTTAGCTACTGCTGCTTACGCACGAGACTTTAAAGAAAGAGAGATGCAGCTTAAATATGGAACAACAAAGCCTACGGATTACAGAGTAGTTAATGCAGATGGTTCTATTTCTAATGTAGAGCAAAGAGGTAATAGATATTTTAACTCTACGACAGGAGAAGAAATTACTGACTTTAGTAAAATAAGAAAAGCAGGTGAGCTTAAACCAACAACAGAAGCTAAAGCATCAACTAAACTTAGACTAAGAAGTAAATTCTTAAAAGAATCTGGCTTTGATGTAGACGTTAAAGATCAGGTAGCACAAGACATTTATGAAAGAGCTATTCGTATAGTCAATGAATCTAGAGGTGCTTTAGAGATGTCTGACGCAGAGCAACAAGCCTACAATGAAATGATTGAGAAAGGTGTTATTGTTCCTTCTTCAAATTATTTTGGTGATTGGAAGTATAACCCAAGTGCAGACTCTACTCAAACAGAAGTATCAGTAGCTAAACCGAGAACAGGTATTAAAACACAACAAGCTCAAGAGCGTGGACTAAGTGAAGTGTTGCCTCAAGGAGCAACAACAAGACAAATAAGACAGACACCAGATGGCAGAGTATTTGAAATATTAATAGATGCTAATGGTAGGATCACGTACGAAAGAGAGCTTAAGTAAATGGCAAAAGTATTTGAAGGTAAGAACGTAAGGGACTTAGATCCTAGTAGTGTTGTTGCTGAAGAACCTTCTACTGCTAGGAAGTTTGCTTATGAAGCAACAAAGGAACCATCATTTACTGATGACTTTGCTATTCTTATGGAGAGTTATCTGCCAATAGCTACTTACTTTAGTACAGATGCTGACAGAGATCAGATACTTGCTATGGAATCTCCAGATCAAAGAAGAGAATATTTGTATAATAAATACAAAGCTACTCAAGATGCAATGTATGCTGACGTACTAGAGTCTGATCGTTTAGATCCTTGGGCACAAACACTAGCTACTATTACAGGAGAGATACTTGATCCTGTTAGTGCAGTTCCTTTTGGTCATGGAATTAAATGGGCACTAGGTGGCTCTGCTGTTTTAGGATCAGTAGGTGATGCCTTAGATCAGTATGTAGAAACAGGAGAGATAGACCCAGAACGTAACATTAAAGTAGCAGTTATCTCTGCTGCTGGTGGTGGTGCTCTTTATGGTGTAGGTAAAAGTATTGGTGCACAGTACGCAAAAGTAAAACAAAAGAAACTCAACGCTAAGAAAGAAGAGTACGAACAAGCCAAAGTTAAGGTTGATAAAATTAATGAAGTAGTGCATAACGCTAAAGCCCAAGGAGTAGATAACTCTGAACTAAATAAAATTATATTAGAACAAACAGGTTTTACACAAGATGAGCTTGTTGAAGCAGTGGCTATAGCTGGTGATGATCTTGTTATACCTACAAACAGTGAAGCTGCTCTTGGAGATTTAGTTAGCAAAGAAGGACTAGATGCTATCTCTCGTCTAAAGTTTCCTTTACTCTCAAGACTTCTTGAGCCTATCTCTAACACTCTTTATAAAATTAGTCCTAGATTATCAGGGAGACTGCGTGATGTTGAACGTCTTACTGCTGAAAAAATAGCTAATAGACTAGACAGAGTTAATCCATTCATAAAGAACTATTCTTTATTAACTCCTGATAAACAAAAATTAATTGCTAAATACTTAAGTAATCAGAACCATCACGCAGCTAAGCAAGTATTTAAGAACGCTGGTCTTGATGTTGAAGGTTCATCTTTAGATGAAGTTTCTAAAGTTTTATCAGAGATGGCTGATGAATTTAATTCTGTTGGTGTAGAGTTTGATCGTATGCTTGACTACTTTCCTAGGGTAGTTAAAGATTTAGATAAGCTACGAAATAAATTAGGTGTAGAAAACAAAGACCTTCTTGATGAAGCTAAAGCAATATATGCTAAGAAAAAAGGTATAGATGTTAAGGATATAACAGAGGGAGAAGAAGCTAAGATAATTAATTCTATTATATCAAACAGACCTGACTTAATGCCTAGTGGTGGTTTTAGATCAGCTAAAGAAAGAAAGATACTTGAAGTTACTGATGACATACTAGATGAATATGAAGATCCTATCACAGCATTAGAGCAGTACATTAGGTTTGGTACATCTAATATTGAAGAGAGAGCTTTCTTTGGTAAGAATAAAGACATTGGTTCTTATGATTTAGATGATGACTTTATAGAGTCACGATCAGTAGGAGAAATACTAGCTAAAGAAGGAATAACAGGAGATGATCTAAAGACTGTTAAAGAAATTCTTAAAGCACGTTTTCTAGCAGGTAAACAAAAAGGTCATTCTTGGTCTGTCGGTGCAAGAAACTTAAGCTATCTTACTACGATTGTTAATCCTTTCTCTGCTGTTATTCAGCTAGGAGATATTGGTACTTCAATGTGGATTAATGGAGTAGGAGATACGATGGCTGAGCTTCTTAACTCAGTAACTAGAGGAAAGAAACAACTAACATCTAAAGACTTGGGCTTAGAAGATGTGATGGCAGAAGAGTTTACTAACTCAAAGAAGTGGGCTTTAAACATGCACAACATGTTTACTTACTCTGGCTTCAGAACTATGGACAGATTCGGTAAAAATGTTTTTATTGGTGCTTCTCTAAGAAGAGCACAGAAACTAGCTAAGACTAAAGCAGGTAAACTTAAACTAGCTGAGCAGAACAGAGAAGTATTTGGTGATGAAACAGATCAGTTAATAGCTGACTTAGAGAATGAAGTTATTACAGATAATGTAAAGAAGTTTGTATGGGATCAGCTATCCGATGCACAACCTATCTCTTTATCTGAGATGCCTTTGCAGTGGTTGTTAGCTCCTAATGGTAGAGTAATGTATAGTCTAAAAACTTTTGCTATACGTCAAGCATCAACAGGCTTAAAGAAAACTCTCAACCTATATCAAAAAGGAGTTAGGACAAATAATGCAGCAATGAAGAAGCAAGCACTAAAGAATCTTATCTCTTATTTTGCAATAGTACCAACAGCTAACATGGCTATTGAAGAAGTTAAAGATTTGTTTAAGTACCTAGGACAAGACGTAGAAATTGAAGATGAAACCTTATGGGATAAGTGGAGCACTAGCTTATTAAAGATGTATGGTGGTTCAGAGTGGGCTTGGAAAAAAGCTAAGCAAGGTGAACTAGTTACTGCTGCATCTTCTTTGTTTATGCCTCCAGTAAAAAGTATTGATCGTGCAGGTAAACTGGTCATGAGTGTAGGTAGTGAAGAAGGATTAGATACTGGAGTTGTTAGAGATTTACCAGTCGTAGGTCAGATTATGTACTACTGGTTTGGCGGTGGTATTGAAAAACAATATGATAAGAACTATAGAAAAGCAATTCAAAAAATACAAAGAGGTGAAGAGTAATGGCTAGTATAATGGATAGGCTTAGGATGTTAGGCATAGGTACTACTCAAGCAGAACCTAGAAAAACTCCTGCACCTATTGAAGAACGTCAAGTTAAAAAGGCTATGACTACTCCTAGTAATGTTGAGTATGAATTTACTTATGATGTAGGTAGAAAGAATTACATTGACCCTGGTTCTGGTTTTTTGTTTAATCCTCCTACTGCTCCAACTCCTCAGTCTGCTAGACCACCAGCTAGAAGAGAGATAACACCACCAGCACCTGCTAATAGGGAAATGCCTAGAGATGTTTTACCTCTTGTTGAGAGTCCTGTGTTTCCTCCTAGGCTTCCAGCAGAAACAGAGGTACCTATACCTACAAGTCCTGACATGTCTCCAGTAAAAAGAAAAATACCTATTCCTGGACCTAATGAGTTTACACCTCCTGCTATGAATCCTATGGTAGAGAAGCCTACGCTTGATACTACTATTGAAAATCTTTTGGCTAGGTATGATGGACTATATGGACAACCACCTGTAGCTCCTGAACCTCGTATGCCTGAGCGACAAGACTTAGGATTACCTGCGTTCACTACACCTGGGTATTTACCAGAAGGTTTAATGACTCCTAGAGTTAAGCGTCCTAACATGCAGTCACCTGCGATGCAGAACTATCAACCTGCTATGTTCAGAGGTCAGTTACCTATGCCTGACATGCCAGAGTTTGACTTTGGTAAGTACAGGTATGATTACACACCTGATTTAAGTAAGATGACAAAGGATGAATTTGATAGATGGGCTGAAGAAAAGTTGCGTAACGACCCTTATTCTAATTAATACAGGACTAGCAATGGCAAAACCAATTAATACTTCTACTGCTCAATGGATAGACCCTGAAGCACAGTATCAATTTAGTTCTTCTTCAGAAGAAAAACTTGCTACTGGTAATCAACTTCTTCAGCTTATTGCTAGAAGAGCTTTAGAACTCAGTCCTACGGATTTTAAAATAACTCAAGGAAGAAGATCAGCGCAACAACAACAACAAGCTAAAGCGTCTGGTGCTTCTAAAGTATCTAAGAGTAAACATACATATCCTTCTAGTTTAGCTTTTGATATTTCTTACTTAGATGACCAAGGAAATACAGTAACAGATTGGGCTGGTCTTAAAAAATATATGCCAGGTGTTGCTAATGCTTTCAGACAAGCAGCAGAAGAAATGGGAGTTAATCTTAGATGGGGCGGTAGTTGGGAAAATCTAAGAGGAACAACAGACAATCCGTTAGCTATGTATAGTGGTTATGTTAATAACCAAAGACAGCTTATGATGAAAGAGCTTCAGAAACAAGGTATAGATACTTCTACTAAAAGCCCTCTTGAGTGGGAGGTTGAAGTAAACAGGAAGGGTAATCAAAATAAAAAAGGTTATGACCCTAAGTATAAAAACGCTTATAGTAAAAGACCTCTACATGATACAGGACATTTTGAATTATCTCCTGATGATTTATCTACGTATGAATGGGTTGTTGGTTAATGGAGAACTTTATCACGACATACTGGGAGATACTCTCAGGTCTTGTGATCGTAATCTTCTTAGGTATTACTTGGAAGGCAGAGGTCAGCGCAAGGCTCAGTGTACTAGAGGAGAAAGTACGAGCCTTGTTTGACCTCATCAACGGTAAGAAGTAACTACTTTAAGTTAAGATAGATATCCTCTATCTTTGCTGCCTCCTCCTCTCTGTGTCTCCACTCATCCCAAGTCTTAGCAGGTTTCTTACCTGCTCTTTCCCATTGACAGTAGTGATATAGTTCGTGTACAAGTACGTTATCCTTGAGCATATCAGGACGTACGTACACAACACCTATATCACCTGCTAAAAAGAAAGTAGAATTGGAAGGTGTAATAACTGCTGCATCAGGATAACAGTTAAACAGAGCCAAGAAACTAAGTACTGTTTGGAACATTTAAATCTCCTTGTCATATTTCACACACTCCTGCTACACAAGCTAACTGCTGCGCTCCTTCTACGTTATCATCCTCCTCTATCAGTTCATCCCAATAGATTTCACTAGGCATCTTACGTAAGAGATCCTCGTACTGTTCTTGAGTACACTCTTCGTATGGTGCTTGTTTGTATGTGCCACCATCATGTGGTAAGAATGATACACCACTGATGTCATCAAAGTTATTCCAGCACCACGCTCCTACCTCAACCCACTCGTCCTCTTTAACAGAGATAGTGACTGATGGTTTGTGTTCACACCAATGCTTCTGGTATGTCATCCATAGATCCAAGTGTTCAATAGCAGTAAGATCATCACGTAGTGTAGCAGAGTCTGGTGCTTTCTTAGGGAAACTAAACACAGTAGTAGACTCTGGACGCATCACACAATCTTCTGCAGGAATACCTTGTTGAACCATGAACGTAGTAAGCGGATCTTTCTTGTCACCCCTAACCCTTCTGATGTAATACTTAGAATGTCTAGGATGAATACCACTAGCACTATCAACAAGTTGACTAACAGTGCCACTAGGTTTAACACAAGTGACGGAAGCAGGACAAGGAATGTGCAAGTCAGTGGATAACTGTATGCACTCATCAACTGAAACCATCTTGAGTCTTTCGAGAAGAGTCTTGAGTTGCTCATTGTTATCTCCAAGCATCTTGTTGTCTAAGATACCAGTCAACGATACACCTAATAGTCTCTCTTCCTCAGTATTGCGTTGCCATATCTTACGCAAGTACGGGAAGTGTGTCATCGTAGATTGATACGTACCTAGTATTGAAGCCAGTCTTACCTTTCGTTCAAGATCGTAGATACTGTCGCTCTCTCGAACAACAACCTCTGAAAGATTACAGAATTGGTAAGGTCTGAGTATAATTTCAGAACAAGGATTAGTGCCAAACTCCTGATCAGCATCTCTTCTTCCATTCCTAGCTGCTTGTTTGATTGCTGCTTCACGATTAAAAATACCACGTTCACCACTGTGGCTATGATACAAACTAGTCCACTCGTTTAAGAACTGACCAACGTCAGGCTTCTCGTTGTATACCGCAGAGTTGTTAGCCAGTGCACGTTGTGGATTCTCTGTCCACCATTGACCAGTCTTAGCGTGACGCATCTTGTCATCATCTAGATCAGATAGACTAATCATAGCTGACCTACGCACACCACCTACTACTACAACCTCAGCTACTTTGCACATGATGTCGTGGCACTCTAGTGTACTGAGCTTACGTCCTGCTGCACACTTGAACTTACGAACAACAAACTCAAACAGTTCGTTCAATGGTGCTGGTCCACTAGCTCTACCACCAAAGGTCTTGAGTCTAGCACCTGCTGGTCTGATCTTACTGACATCCCACTTAGCTACCTCGCCTGAGTACAGCAATGCTATAAGCTGACGCAATGCCTTAGCCCAACCTTCTTTGCTGTCAGATACAACAACAGTTGTGTCACTATCAAACATCTTCTCAGGTACATCAGGCAACTTACTAACGTACTTGTTCTCAACGCTAAACCCTACACCTGTGCCACACAAGAGGATGTACATCGCCTCATCAAACGCTTTAGGATCATCAACAGGTAGATAACTACAGTTGTAACCTGCTGTGTTGTCCCTCTCAAGTGCTTTCCCTGCGGTCATGATGCTACGCATAGAGGGTACTACCTCCATGTTCTTGATAGCCTCACGTAGCTCTGAGTCAACGTTAACAGGTATTGTGTAGTCATGCTTAGACTTGAGGTGGTTGTACATAAAGTCCATGTACCTATCCACTGTCTCGTACCAGTCCTCTCGTCTGCTGTCTTTCTCCAAGAACCTAGAGTACCTAGACTTAGCTATGTACTGCTGATAAAAATCCATCATTGTATTTCCTTTATTAGTATCTCATATCTCTCTTCAATGATATCCTCAAATCTATCAAGGATATCTTCGGATGTTAGGTCTAGCAGTTCAATGACATCAACCTCACTGAACTGCATCAACCTATGTTTAACTTCATCAATCGTTAGTTCCACCATAACGGATCTCTTCTTCATCTTCTTTATACATATCCTCATTAGTCATCACCACTAATGAAGCGTAGCCTGAGATGTCATGCCATGAATCATTAAGGTAGTAGTTACCATTGAGTATCCTAGCTAGCTTGTTAGCAATCATGTCCATACTTTCTCTCATGTATAGAGGCATGACCAAGTAATTCGGTGACTTTTTCATGACAGCTTTTATGTCCTGACTGATCTGTCCTACTACTTTATAGTGACCGTACTGCTCTTCTCTCTTATCAAGAGTTTCTTTTATGTCCATATTGTTTCCTTAAATAGTTAATTGACACAGGCATCTCATCAAAGCTACCATTGTCTACTTCATTTAACATCCAGATACCAGACCACGAACCATTAGTCTGTGCTGATAGATAGTCCTCATCATGTTGATAGAAGATACCAGCAAAGATACCAGTGATACCTTTACCGTCAGCTTTGCGACTGAACGAGATAGCTCTATCTTGTACGTGTCCCATGATACATGACATGTGTTTCTTTTGCAATAGCAAACCTGGGTTTGTGACTGGTCTACCCATTACACCAGATGTAAAGTAGTGACTGTATGCAATGCCATTGATGATAGGCACTTCCAGAAAGCCATGCACTTCCCACCCGTACTTCTTAAGATTAAAGTCAGAGTAACCTATCAGTCCTTCTAGTTTCCTATCGGATTCAATAGCTCTCTCTATCCGTTCTTCATGGTTACCGATAAGAAATATCTTCTTAGGTTTCCACACCTTCTTACGGTTAGCTCTCTGTCTCTTCTGCTCTTCGATGATAGGCTTCATGAATGTATCCATGCCTAAGTTACCAGCTTTGATATCTTCATTGTATGTCCTACCTTCAAACGCTTTCTTACCTACGTCATACACACTGAGGCTAGGCATGTCCCAATGATCTCCTAGATGTACGATCACATCGGGCTTAGTCTTGACAGCGTAGTGTCCTGCCCATTCTAAATGCTCGAATGAGTTGTTAGGCTTGCACTGCGTGTCTGGGATAACTAAGTGTCTCATGTAGTTCTCTCCAGTAGTTGTAAATAATAGACCGCATCTATTACTACCAATGGGTCTGACTTGTTCTGCTTGATAACCAACACAGGTTCTCTACCTTCAGGACTGTTATCCTTAGCTTGAGCATAATAATTATACACAGCTATTGAATCCCTTGACTTACACTCTACTGATATGTTGAGCCTGTCACCTGCTGATTGAGAGAAGAGGATGTCCTCCCCTCCTGCACCCATGCTGGTTGATCTTACATCGTCTTTGGAAAAGGAAAAGAGTTCGAGGATTTGATCTCGGAACCATTGCTGGAGCTTTCTTCCTTTTGCTTTTGCGCTTTGGGTTTTGATTTTCTTCTCCTAATGTTTAAGAACTTGTTTAACCTAACCCTCTTCATCTTAGTTATCCAACCTTTTGGTATGTGTAACCTAGAGTTAGACTGGTCAATAGAGTATGCTGCAGCTAGTGTGATTGCTGAACTATCTTCAGCTACTACAAACCCTATACTTAATACAGGGTGTATGTCCGTCTTACCTAGAGGTTCCCACCCTGAGTCAGACAACGCATCCCACCATTCAATGTAGGCTATTTCTGGAAACTCTTTGGTGTCCAAATCTGCCCATGTTTTCTTCTTATCCATAGTAGCTGTGCTCTTTCAGTTAATGTATCAATGTCATCTTCGTATGCTTCTAACACTGCGTCAAACAAGTCCTGCTCATCAACTAAATCTTTAAGTATCTTCTCTGCTTTCTTTGGTCCGATACCTTTAAGACCTTGGATGTTATCAACCCTGTCACCTGTCAGAATCTGAATGTAAAAATTCTTTATTGCTTCTTCTTCGGTAACATAATACAAGTCTTGCTTTACAAAGTTATAGTGCCAACCACGTAGCATGTTCAAGTCTTTGTCAATAGACATGACGCATGTTGTATCTACGGGGGAATCATATACTGCAATACCAATAGCATCGTCTGCCTCCTGCCCTTCAATCAGTTCAAAGCACCACTTATCCAACAAGTATTCTCTAAGGGCATCATAGTGAATAGGTTTACGTGCGTTCTCACGATTGCCCTTGTATTTATTCTCGGTGGATATCTCTGACCTGTAGTTAGAACTCCCCGTGATGTAGCCAGAGTAAGAGTCAACACCATCAACAGACAATAGCTCATCAATAAAGTGACCCATCCTACTGATAGCAAACTTCTCTTCTTCTGGATCATCAACGGAGAATCCTATGCGATACACAAGGATGTCTCCGTCAATGAGAGCTTTGACATTCTGCATTGACGGAGTATCCATTTAGAGTGCCTCTTCTATGTTGTCATCCAGAGCAGTCTCATCAACAGAGTACGACACGAGGTCAGTAATCACTAGCTTGTTGATACCTGCGGACACACCTGCCTTACCTTTGAACTGGTAAGCGTATGGTTTAATCCACGCTACTCCTTTAGACCCGTTACCTACCTTACCCTCAATGCCCGAACCATCTGACATCTCAGTACGGATAGGATACTTCTTAGACTTGGCGACGATATAGAAACCTTTATCATCTTTCCGTTTCACTTGAATACCTGCGTCCTCTAGTGCAGACACAGCACCATCAGATAGGTTACATAGATCAACCTGATACTTCTCTGACATCTGGTTAGGTGTATCAAGGAAAGCCCACATGATATCGGCTTTTACCTTTATCGGTTTTAAGTCTTGCATTTTACTTCTCCTTAGTGTGTTGCTGCCCAATTAGTACCTATTTTATACTCGCCATTGAGTGGACAGCGTAGCCCTAGTGCGAGTCCTGCATCCCGAATTGCCTGTACACCAAGCTGGCCTACAGATTCGGCATGTTCTTTCTTAGTCTCTATCTGCCACTCATCATGAACATTAGCAACAAACGAGCCTTGCATTATACCACATTTTAGTTTCTCATGCAATAGTATCAATGCTTTTTTCATACAAATACTTCCTGCTGCCTGCAGTAAAGTGTTAAGTGCGGAGTGCTGATGACGTACGTGTAGCTTACGACCATCAAGAGCAGGTAACCAACCACGTTTAGATAACCTACGAACCTTATCCTTCAATGCATGTAGAGCAGGTGTACCATCAAGGAAGCTAGCTATTAAGTTAACTCCTTCAGCTTCACCTCCGCCTACAATAGCACCTACCTTAGCAGGTCCAGCACCATACAAAAAAGCATAGATAAAAGTCTTAGCTTGATCTCTGTTTTGTAGACCAGCAGTAACCATGTTCTTTGTATGGATGTCACCCTCAAGTATCTCACGAGTGTATTCATCGTCACGCATGTAGTGTGCAAGCATACGTAACTCTAGGCTAGACGCATCAATACCTACCAGTACATTACCTTCCTCTACTGTCCAACAGCTACGACACTCAACACCATACGGACTACCTACCCGTGGTACTTGTGCCATGTTAGGACTGCTGTGTGTCATTCGTCCTGTGACTGCTCCGTTCGTGATGACTTTACCGTGTACCCTGTCGGTGTTATCCGCATAGTCAATCCATTTCTCAACTTGAGCCACCCGTTTCTGTATGAGTAGGTACTCTTCAATAAGTCTAGCTTCAGGTCTTTTAATAGTTGCCAATACTTTCTCATCAACGATCACCGATCCTTTCTCTGTGCGTTCCTTAGGTTGCCAACCAAGAGCCATCAATCGTTCTGCTATTTGCTTGCGTGAACCTGGGTTGAACACTTCTACTTTGTCCTTCAACCTGTTGCCAGTCTTTCTACTGTACCTACGTGTTACAACAGGTCTGAAAACTTCTTGTAGTTCTTCCTCAATTTGGTGTAGTCTTTTCCTCCAGTCTGCCAGAAGTCCAGTTGCTTTCTTAACATCAAGTTTGAATCCTGCTTCTTCTTGCTCCTTGATAATCGTGGCAACCTGATGCTCAATATCAACTGACTCACCCCAATCCAATAGATCAGTAGCAAGACGCTTATATAATGTCTCAGTGACTGATACATCCTGCTTACAGTAACTGACCATCTCTTCAGTAAGTCCACCATCAAAGTCTTTGAACTCATCCTTGTAGTTTCCCAATCTTAGACCCCAAGACTTGAGCGAGTGACCGCCCTCCCTCTGTGGGTTTTGTAGTCTTGACATGACCAGAGTATCTTTTAGTTGATGCTTGCTTGTGTCTATACCCCATCTCTTTTTTAGAACTGGGGCATCGAACCCTATGATATTGTGACCGATCAGTATGCTTTCTTCTGCCAGATATTCTTGTAACGGTGCTGCCTCTGTCCATAGTTGTACCCCTTGCGTGGTTAGGTTCTTAGTAACAGCACACCATATCTTAGATGCTGTGCTGTCAGTCTCAATGTCAATAACAATCTCTCTCATAAGTCTACGTCCTGTGTGTCATCAATGATTAGCTTGTACTCATACAAACCATTACTGACATACCGTTTCTCCACTGTATACCCACCGAACTTAGCTTTCCTAAAGTCTCTTAGTGCTGAACTAGCACTAGCTTCAGGTGTACCAGACACGTCAGATACTTCTCTAAGAGTGCGCCACTTACCATCCTTCATCAGTTCAAAGATACGGTTCATGCGTCCAGTTAATCTAACGTTGTCTCGCTCGTGGTCGTAGTCCTTGCCATCAAATGTCAAACCATATTCGTATCTCATAGTACATTCTCCTCTTCGTCTTTACGTTCAATCATTCTACCAGAATCTAAGTCATAAAGCAAACGACACGCTGGTCCAGTCAGACCAGAGAATCTGTTTTTAAGTACACGCACATGAGTGGTGTGTCTCTCCATCACATCAGGGTCTTGTCCGTTACGCTCCAAGCCAATCACGATGTCGGATAGCTGTGCGATAGAACCAGAACCTCGTAGCTGTGACAAAGACGTAGCTGCCCCTTCCTCATGTCCCTTACCATCAGGTCTCTTGAGGTGTGACACTACGAACAGAGAGATTCCTGTCTCTTGTACTAGCATACGTAGCTTAGTCATGATGGAGTCAATAGCTTTACGCTCATCACCCATGCCATCAGACTGTGCTGACACTACGATACTGACGTGATCTAAGAACACGTACTTACAACCCAAGCCCTTAGCCAGATAGCGTACACGATTGAGGATGTTATCAATGTCCGTTGATCCGAAGTGATCAAACAAGAACATACGACCTGTGCCTAACGTAGCCTCGAACGCATCACGCTTCTCTTCAACAGAGTGTGGTGTGTCAGGTAGGTGCAATGGTTTGTTAGCATGGAGTGACATCATTGATAGTGCTGTCTTTCTCGTAGACTCTTCCAAGAACATCAGTCCAATGTTATCAGTGGTGTTGTTAAGTACATGGAACACTAGCTCACGTACGAACTGTGACTTACCAAGCCCACTACCTGCGGTAATGGTGACCAGTTCCTCACGGATACCGTACGTCAGCTTGTTTAGTCCGTCAAACGGATAGCTGACCAGTGCTTTCTCCATAGGTTTGCATACCTCATCCCACAGAGTAGACCCGTCAACGATACCATCAGGTACGAACCGTTCTGCCTGCCACCACTTATCAAAGTACAGCTTCTCATCACCACGACTCAGGTAATCACACGCATCCTTGAACTCAGGGTCGTGCTTGAATACCTTGACCTTTGATCCAAAGACATCAGCGATCTGATGCGATGCCTCAATGCCATTGTCATCGTTGTCCATACACACGACGATAGTATCAAAGCTATCAAGCCACTCGTAGTTAGCCTTGACATCTGCGCCTGCTGAACCTGCACCGTTGCGGATAGATACTACTGGGTACTTAGAACCTAGCATCTGAAACGTAGCCAGACAGTCAGCTTCACCCTCAACTAGCGTGACGTACTTACCACCCTTGTTGAACAGTTGCTGACCAAAGAGCTTAGCATCTCGCCACTGTCCTGTGATGTTAAACTTCTTCTCCGCTTTGCTACGTCGTTTGTATGCCACGATACCGTCATCGTTGTGGTACGGAAACCAGTATTGGTGCTTGTCCTCAACGACACCGTATCTTTCGCACGTCGCTTTAGTAATACCACGACTTGCTATTGTACGGGATACGGCATCAGGTGGCGGTGTTGATAAGTCATTAGTCATTAGTGTCATGTTAGATGTCTGCCTGTTATCGTCATACCATGTTTGCTTGTGACATGAGAAGCAGTAGCTTGAGTTCTCGTAGTAAGTCAAGGCATCAGATGAACCACAGTCATCACACGGTTGATGTGTTTTAGTTTGTGTCATAGTTAATATATAATAATAATTAATAATAAATAATAATAATTACTTAATAACTAAGTAATACATTTTAGCATGGATTCAACTATCTGTCAAGAGCTTGTTGATTAACTCGTTTGACACTAGTGTGTATCCACGCTTGCGGAATGATGATTCAAGTTGACTTGCTATGATATCAGCAGGGTAATCATCATGTTCAAGTACATCTTGTAGTTTAGAGATTAACCCTACGTGGTACGATTCTAGCAAAGCTACCTGTTCGTGGTACTGGTGTCCGTCTTGGTCGTAATACTCATCGTTGTACATGTTGCCTCCTAGTGGTTGTTGTCAAAGTTAATATCAAAATAGATATCATCAAGTGCATCAGATATAGATTCGTTCTCATGCTTGAGGGTAGGGTTTCCAATCACGTTTAACTCACCATCAAGCGACGAGATACAAGAGGTACACATGTCAGTGTACTCCTCGTTCTCTATTGATCTGATACTTGTTTCGTATTCGGTTAAGATTTTATTACACGATCTACATCTCATCTTCTGTTACCTCCACATCCCAGTCATCATAGTCCTTGTACTCTCCATGTGCATCGTTGAAGTCATAGCCTGCTTCGTATTCTGCTATCTCACGGGCATTGACATACAGTTCAGTTGCTCTAGGTCTGCGCCGATAGAAACTATCAGTACGTCCCTGCTCATACGGGTTTTTCTCTTGCATGTTACCTCCTTAGAATTGTATCCAGTTTACCCATAGCCATTCTGCTCCCAAGTAAACTGCGATTAACAACATTAAAATTAATAATCCAGTCATGAATATACTACAACCAAGAAACAAATACAATAGCAACTTAGAAATTAATTTTATCATTCATTCTCCTATTGGATTGTTGCTGTCTCACACTCGAACAGAAACACGTTGGTCTGTGTCTGATCTAATGACTGTATGTCTATGTCTGACTCGGTGATCTCATCGTTGGTCATACCCTTGGTTAGTTTCTTCCATCGCTTGACTGCCTCCTTCTCAGAAAAGAATAGAGTACCTATACCTTCACGTTCCCATACTATGTATGAGGACTCCAGCAAGAAGCCCTCATCATAGTCATCATCGTCATCTATAAACATTATGCGCTAGCCTTCCGATCTGATTTGTTTGATTGCATTGCGTACTACTGTTAGATTCATTCCTACCTCAGCGTCCCACGTATCCACAAGCCACCGCATCACACGATACACTTGATCCTTGGATAGTTTCGCCTCGGCTACGTCTTGTATGTCTGCTTCGGTCAGGTCAGCACGTAACACATGCCGACCATAGACCCCTCGCTCTTTAGTTATCCAAGGCATTACTCATCCTCCTCTCTGATCATGTCAAGCCTCTTGTCTGTTGTGGTGATTGTGCGTTCTACAATATAGAACCTTTCCTCTATGCCCTTAATAAATCCCTCTGCTTCTTCAAGCGTTTTGAATTTACAGATATCTGCTATCTTGCCATTCGTTGATACCAGTTGCCCATCCTTAGCCCATAGGGTTTTGGCTTTGATTATATATATGTGTTTAACGTTCTTGCTTGTTGCGTCGTTCATGCTTACACCTCCAGTGTTGGTTGTTTAACTTGTATGCTATACCCTAACTCCTTAATTGTGCGTATGGCTTCGGGTGTCAGCGTCTTAGTGCCTGCGAGCCTAGCCAGTAGACTAGACTTCTCGCAAGCGGGGTAATACATGGTATTCCCGTAATGGTTTTTTACTTCAATCTGAATGTTCATGATTACACCTCCATTGATAAGATTATATTCGCCATGAATGGAAAATAGTTTTCTATGATTTTGTCCTTTTGTTTCTCGGTTGGATTCTCGTCAATGCTTCCCATCTCTATCGCAAAGTCTATGATTTCGTCATAGTAGCATGGCATTGATAGAGCGAGACCAGAGAGCCATTCAACCATTGCCCCTCGCCTCCCTTTTCGTTTTATGTTCCACCCGTATTCACTCTCGAACCTTGCCAGTATTTCTTGCGGTGTCGTTTCGTTCTCCTCCAGTAAGTAGTTGATAATGTTCTGCTTGTACTTTGTGTGATGTAGTTTCATTTTTCACTTCTCCTTTTTTGTGACTTGGTAAATTTGAAATACTTTATATTTCGGTGCCTTGCCTCTGAACTCCTTATCTATCCAGTCATTATAACGACCATCTTTGAGCGTCGCAACGTGATAGATAGAACCAGCGAACGTTACTATATACGTGCCATTTCTAAATTTTTTCTGTGCTTGGTTAGCTGTAAGCCTCCAATCCATCGGAGACATAACAGATTTTAACACATACCCATGATTCTTTATCGCTGTGTGCAGTGTAAAATCGTGCGTACCCTTGCGATGTTTTCGGCCTAGCTTCTCAAGTTTACGCTTCGCACGCTTGAACGATATATCTAGAACTGTGGCTAGTGCTATCACACCACAGAAATTAGTATCGTTCAGCTTTTTGCCGATCTCATCTAATTGTTTGTAATCTTGCATTGATTGCCCTCCGTGTTAAGTGCGTCCAGAACCCTCTGTAAAGGCTCTAGAGGCACTCGCCTATCGCTTTTGAGGTATCTAACGTTCGCCTCTATTGCGTAAGCGTGAGCGCCTTCGTGCGTTGCTACAAGCTGGCTGATTGCTTACCCTATCCTTTCACCGCTTACCCTAGGCTAGACGGTTACTCCTTAAGTGCCAGTCCCGAAACTTTCGCATAAGGGCAAGTTAGAAAACTTACGTGTGCCTTTCGGCTCCGGCTCAAGCTCACCTAGGTGGCTATCGTGCTACACGTCTATCTCGCTGATCCCGATGGTACTGCGTTTCGGTATGGGTCTACTGTGCCCGACCCATGGAAATATTGATATAGTAAAAACCATTAATAACACCTACGTAAAATCATTAGAGTAACCTACGTAAAATCATTAGAGTAACCTACGTAAAATCATTAGGCACGATATACCTTATAATATATAGGGCTAAATGCGAATGATTCTCATTTACAGTAGGTTGTTGCAGAAATGATACACAAGCATCGGTAAGTGTGCACTAACACGAGCTAAGTGATTGATTATATAGGCTTTCAACGATCTCGGACCGACCCTCACTACCCTACCCGAAACCGCCCCAAACGCTCTGACGGGCCTCTACGAGCCTCTCAGGACTATGTGCAAAAATGAGACAGTGTGTTGTTTTTATACCACTGTTGTAATAATGAGACACCCTGTTGTTTCTTTGCAACACTGCATCGGCTCCCCTGTTATGTGGTGCCCGACACCCTCTCACACCTACCAAATGAGAATGATTCTCGTTAAGCTATGTAAATGATAATGATTCTCAATTGCATTTACCTGTGTAGATGCGTATAAAATTGCACAGGTACCAGATTATACACGCTTGTGCACGCACGGGGGGTGGGTTGTGGCATAGGGTTTGTATTTATAGTACCCTAACAGATACAAAAAAAAGGTAAATAACTGCAATATACTGCATAAATTAATAAAAAATAATAGAAGAAATGTACATTTAGAATCAATAAGTTAAGTATTGATCTGGATAGTGTACATTTAGAACTAAATAGTAGGTGTTCCCTACAAAAAAATCTCTGGGTAATACCTAACCACTAAAAAAGTCTCTGGGTAATACCATAACTTATGTAAATAATACTTGACAAATGTCTTAAAGTATGCTATAATACGTCTCTACTATGTAGACTAAGAGCCAAACTATAATTATAATTATTATCCTCCGTCTTAAACTACATAGTATTACTAAATAACTAAGGATAAACTATTGTCCCTTAAAGAAAAAGAAACAAATGTAAAAAGAAAGAGGGGTCGTCCACGTAAAACAGACATTGAAGCTAAGAAAAAGCGAGGTGTTGTTGGTAGACCACCAGGCGAAGCAGCTAGAATAAAAGAATTCTATGCTCGTTTGCTAACAACCAGTGGTGAAACAGTGATAAATACTGTTTTAAAGAAAGCACTGGACGATGATGATAAAGATCAGATAGCTTGTCTTAAGATGTGTATGGACAGAATGTTACCAGTCTCATACTTTGAAAAGGACAAGGATGCTAGAAGAGGTAATGTATCTATTCAGATTTCAATGGTTGGGGATGCGAAGGCAATCGTTGACCAGACAGAGGAAGAGGAACAAGATTATCAAGATGTTGAATACGAGACTATAGATGTCCGATCTGAAGATTAAACTTCTGCCCTGGCAACAGGAGGTTTGGACTGACGAGGCTAGGTTCAAGGTCATAGCAGCAGGTAGACGTACAGGAAAGAGTAGGCTGGCAGCGTGGAGACTTATAGTTTCTGCACTCGAAGCCAAGAAGGGACACGTGTGGTATGTAGCCCCTACGCAGCAACAAGCTAGGGACATTATGTGGCAACAGTTGCTGGAGTTAGCTCATCCAGTTATAACTAATAGTCATGTAAACAACATGCAGATCACACTGGTTAATGGATCTGTCATATCGTTAAAAGGTGCTGACAGACCTGAGACGATGCGAGGTGTAGCCTTAAAGTTTGTTGTACTAGATGAGTATGCAGATATTAAGCCTACAGTGTTTGAGCAGATTCTCAGACCAGCACTAGCTGACTTAAAAGGTCAGGCTGTATTTATAGGTACACCGAAGGGACGTAATCACTTCTATGATATCTATAAGCTAGGTCAGAGTAAAAGACCAGAAGCAAAGGATTGGAAGAGTTGGCACTTTACTTCTTTTGATAATCCATTGTTAGATAAGGAAGAGATTGAAGTAGCTAAGAACACCATGTCTACGTTTGCGTTTAGGCAGGAGTTCATGGCTAGTTTTGAAGCACCACAGTCAGATATCTTTAAAGAAGATTGGGTATTAATAAAGGATAAAGAGGAAGAACCTGAGCATGGAACTTACTATATGGGGGTTGACCTTGCAGGTTTTGAAAACGTATCTGCTCAGGCAAGTAATAAAAAGAAGTATCTAGACCAGACAGCTATAGCCATTGTCAAGGTAGGTGATGACAATAAATGGTGGGTTGATAAGGTTGACGCAGGAAGGTGGGATATAAAAGAGGTATGCGAGAGAATCCTAAAGCATGTCCAATTATACGACATACAAGTAATTGGAATAGAAAAAGGTTCTTTGATGCGAGCGTTGCTTCCGTATCTAACAGAGATGATGTTAAAAAGAAATGTGTATCCGAGGATAGAAGAGATACGACTAGGCAACAAGAGTAAAGTAGATAGAGTTGTTGGTGCATTACAAGGTAGGTTTGAACACAAGCAGATAGAGTTATGTGATGGTGATTGGACACCAGCATTTAAAGATGAACTGCTTAACTTTCCTACTACTGGTGTACACGATGACATGGTTGATTCACTAAGTTTGATAGCACATATAGCTAACGCAGCAGTGTACTTTGATGACTACGAAGATGATTACGAACCCTTAGACATTATATCAGGATATTAATATGGCTGAATTAAATAAATTAGATAAAGCCTTTGAACATTTAAAAAATGTTACAGTTAAAGATGAAATATATGATGAAGTAAAATACAGATTTCTTAATAAATTTGAAAATGATTTATCATATACTACGGATCAGATGGCTGATGATATATTATCTATTCAACCTTTAGATATACAAACATATTTAGAAGATGTTAATCATGGTTTATTTGCAGCAGCTAGGGACAATGATTTATATTTTAATGTTCCTTTTGGTGTTTATCCTGGTATATCTGATTATACTTCAGGTTTTACAATGAGGATGCATCCAGGAGAAACAATACCTTATTTTATGGTAAGCCCAGAAACCGATCCTAGTGCTTCTTCAACTTTACTACATGAAATAGAACATGGTGTTTTAAATAAAAATAGACCAGATATTGAATACATGGATGAACCTCAAACTTTTGTATTTGAAGAAGCTGGTGGTAACGCAGAAAAGTTTAGAGAAGGTTTTGAATTAGTAGCTCCTTATTTAGAACAAAAATATGGTTTTGTATTACAACCATCATTAAGTGAAAACCTTACAGAATTATCTGCAGTAGAACAAATAGCTGGTGTAGATTTTACTGATGATCCTTTTTTAAAAAAGAATTTATTTAAAAATCACAGTGACCGTGTAGCTTATAGGTCTACTAGCGGATTAAGAAAGACAAGACTAGATGCTAAAGATTTAGAACAATACAAGCCAGTACCTGAAGGAGACTATACAATATGGCAAAGAATAAAAGAAGCTGTAACTCCTAGTACTTATAAACTACCTAAGCAACCAACAGCAGGTATTGGAGAACCTATACTTGTTGATATGGATGATCCTTTATACAATAATCCTTTATTACAAGACCCTTTTAATTAGGAAGAAATATGGCTGAACAATACAACGAAGAATTACAATCAGTAGAAGAGTACGAAGTTACTGAGAGTGATAAGGAGCTAGTATCATTCGTAGTTGACCACTGTGATAAGTGGAGAGACTGGAGGGATACTAATTATGAAACTAAATGGGATGAATATGAAAGGATTTATTATGGTATCTGGGCTTCTGAAGACCGTACTAGGGATAGTGAGCGTAGCAAAATCATTAGTCCTGCAACTCGTCAAGCTGTTGATAACAGGGTTGCAGAAACTATGGAAGGCTTTGCAGGATCTGGTAAACTCTTTGAAATAATAGATGATCTAGGAGATCAAGAGCGTACTGATGTAGAAGTAATGCAAGCACTTCTAATGGAGGATACGCACAATAATGCATATATTAATAACGTTAGTTCTATTGTAAAACTAGCAGAAATATATGGTACGGGTGTAGGCGAAGTTCTTGTTAAGACAGAAGTAGAACGAATACCTACAACACAGCAGATACCAGGACAACAATCTGCTGCTGTTGGTGTAACTGAACAAGAAAAAGTAACAGTTAAAATTAAACCAGTACATCCACGTAACTTGCTTATTGATCCTAATGCTGACTCTATTGAGGATTCATTAGGTGTAGCAGTAGAAGAGTACGTTAGTTTATATCAAGTAGTAAAAGGTATTGAGTCTGGTATTTATAGACAAGTACAAATTGAACCTCATTATGAAGGCGATGACTTAGACGTAACTAAAACAGAGTCTACTACTTATCAAGACGATAAGGTTAAAATTCTTAGATACTATGGTCTTGTACCTAGAGAATACTTAGAGCAATTAGAAAACGAAGGGGATGAAGTTGTAGATTTGTTCCCAGAAGATTCTGCTGCAGATAACGTTAGTGATCTTGTTGAAGCAATCTTGGTTATTGCTAACGACAATACGCTACTAAAAGCAGAACGTAGTCCGTACATGATGGAAGATAGACCTATCATTGCATATAGGCCTGAGGTTCGTCCTGGACGCTTCTACGGGGTTGGAACAGTAGAGAAGGCATACAATATGCAGAAAGCTATTGATGCCCAGCTACGGTCTCACATGGACTCTCTGGCACTAACTACTGCACCTATGATGGGTATTGATGCTACAAGATTACCAAGAGGTATGAAGTTTGAAGTCAGACCTGGTAAAAACATCCTGACTAATGGAAATCCTGCTGAGATCCTGCAACCGTTCAAGTTTGGGTCAACTGATGCCTCAAACTATGAAACAGCAAAAGGATTTGAGGCGATGCTGCTACAAGCTACAGGCACACTAGACTCGTCAGAGTTGGTCAAGAGTGCAGCATCTAATGCAGGACAGAACAACGGTATGGGTATGTCATTAGCCATGTCAGCCATTGTTAAGAAGAATAAAGTAGCGATGGCATCGTTTCAGGATGACTTCATTATCCCGATGGTGAAGAAGGTTGCGTATCGTTATATGCAGTTTGATCCTGATCGTTACCCAATGCAAGACTTTAAGTTTACTACTTTGTCAAGTATTGGTGCTATTGCAAGAGAATACGAACAACAACAGTTAATTGGTTTGATGCAAACGCTTGGACCTAACTCACCGATTGTACCTATTTTGCTAAGAAGTATTATTGGTACATCAGGGTTAATGAATAAAGAACAGTTAATGGCACAGTTAGATCAGATGTCACAACCTGATCCACAAATGCAAGAAATGCAGAATCAACAAGCACAATTACAAATGGCTCTTGTACAAGCTCAAGCAAATGAACTTAATGCTAGGGCTAGTGAGTCTGCTGCTGATGCACAGGAAGCACAGGCTAGAGCACAGAAGCTGTTAGTAGAAGCATCTTTGCTTGATGATAAAGTTAAAGCTGATCTTGTTAGAAGTTTGTCTGCTAACATTAATGCTCGTGATAAAAATGAATTTGAAAAACGTGTTAAAACTGCTGAGATGATTCTTAAAGAACGTCAAATTGATTCTGATGAACGTATTGTTCAACAGCAAATGAGAGAAAATAATGCTTGACAAACAAGTTATTTTGTGGTATAATGCATCTAATTGTAAATGATAATCATTCTCATTTATGCACTACAGTAACTTAATAGAGGACTCCATATTGGATAAAGACCTTCAAGAGTATTACGAAGCAAGATTTGACATGATGGCTACTAAGGGATGGATAGACTTACTAGCTGATATTGAAAAGATAATAGAAGAAAGAAACAACTTACTAGCAACTAAAAGCATAGAGGAGTTGAACTTTCGTAAGGGACAGTTAGATGTTCTACATTGGATAAGAACTCTCAAACAACTTTCTGAAGAAGCCTGGGAGCAATTAGAAAATGAGCAAAAGAATATTTGAATTTAGATGTGGTGAAGGTCACACCACAGAAAAGTATATTGACGAGGAGGTAACCACCATTGAGTGTCCTACTTGTCAGTGTGTGTCACTTCGTATTATATCTAAACCACGTATTGCATTAGAAGGAGTGTCGGGAGACTTTCCAACTGCTGCAGATGCGTGGGCTAGAAAACACGAAGAGGCAACAAGAATCGCCAACAAGCGCAGAGAGGGTTAGCGTCTGGTGATATTTTTCATTTCCTAGAATCACAAACGTGACAGGAGTTATATATGGCTACATTTGAAGATCCGATTCAAGAAGAAGAAATTGAGCAAGTTGAAGAAGAGGTAGTAGAAGAACAACAGGAACCTCAAGAAGAGACAACTCCTGAACCTGAATTACCTGGAAAGTATCAAGGCAAATCTATTGCAGATATTGTTAAGATGCACCAAGAAGCTGAAAAGTTAATTGGCAAACAAGCTCAAGAAGTTGGCGAAGTTAGGAAATTAGCTGACGAATTGTTGAAACGGGAACTCTCTCAAAAACAAGCTGAACAAACCCCTCAAGAAAAAGAGATTGACTTAAACGAAAAATATTTAGAAGATCCTGTAGGTGCAGTTAATTCTGCTATAGATAGTCACCCTGCTATTAAAGAGGCACAGCAACAAGCTATGTCTTATAAACAACAGCAGGTTACTCAGCGTTTAAATCAAGAGTTTTCTAACTTTAATGAAGTAATTGAAGATCCTAAGTTTTACGAATGGATTAATGCTTCTCCAATAAGAACAAGACTTTTTACGGAAGCTCATACTCAATATGATTATGATTCTGCTAAAGAGTTACTTTCAACTTGGAATACATTAAACCCAAGTAAACCGCAACAGGATACTGAATTAGTTACTGAAGCAAAGATAGAAACACAAAAAGGTTTAAAAGCTGCTGCAGTAGATACTGGTTCGCCTGCTCCATCTTCAAGAAAAATTTATCGTAGGTCTGATCTTATTAATTTACGTGTTCGTGATCCCGCACGTTATGAAGCTATGGCAGATGAAATCATGGCTGCCTATGCGGAGCAACGTGTCAAATAATTGAAAGGAAATAAAAAATGGCACTAGGTACTAACCATGTGACCAAGACTACTGCGGATAAATTTATCCCAGAGATTTGGTCCGACGAAATCATCGCAGCATATAAGGCTAATCTTGTTGCTGCAAACTTGTTCTCTAAAATGTCTTTCAAAGGTAAGAAGGGCGATACGCTTCACATTCCGAAGCCTACTCGTGGTTCTGCATCTGCAAAGGCAGCTTCTTCTCAGGTAACGCTTATTGCTGCAACTGAGTCAGAAGTACAGGTTCTTATCAACAAGCACTACGAGTATTCACGTTTGATCGAAGATATCGTAGAGACACAAGCACTATCTTCTTTGCGTAAGTTCTACACGGATGACGCAGGTTATGCGCTTGCTACGCAAGTTGATACTGATCTTGTTCAGCTTGGTCGTGGAGTTAACGGTGCTACCGTTGGTACAAATGACTACGCTACTGCATCTACATCAACTAACGCTTTCATCGGTTCAACTGGTGCTACGGTTTATAACTCTTCATCTTCTAATGCTGCTGCATTGGGTGATGCTGGTATCCGTAGATCAATCCAGAGACTTGATGACAATGACGTTCCTATGTCAGATCGTTTCTTGATTGTTCCTCCAACAACTCGTAACACTTTGATGGGTATTGCACGATTTACCGAGCAGTCCTATACAGGTGAAGCAGCTAATGGAAACACAATCCGTAATGGTCAGATCGGTGACGTATACGGTGTTAAGGTCTATGTATCTACAAATGCTGATACTGCTGCAGGTAACTCTGCAACTGACCGTATCTGTCTACTTGCTCATAAAGACGCTTTCGTTCTTGCTGAGCAAATGGGTGTACGTTCACAGACCCAGTACAAGCAAGAGTACCTCGGTACGCTATTCACATCAGATATGCTTTACGGTGTAGCTGAGCTTCGTGATAGCAGTGCTGTTGCTCTAGCTGTTCCAGCTTAATTCTAAGTTGGTTAATAACTCCCCAGGCTCACAAGGCTTGGGGAGCTTTTCATAAGGAAACACTATGTGGTCTAAACCTGAATACACAGAGTTACGATTTGGTTTTGAAGTAACAATGTATATCGCTAATAAGTAAGGAAGTAACATGGCTATATGGAGAGGTGCAGGGGGATCAGGTGATGCTACTACAGACGCAGCTAACGAGGCTTCTGTAGCGTCTACTAAAGCTGCTGAAGCTGAAGCATCTGCAACTGCTGCTGCCTCTTCTGCCACTTCTGCTGCAACGTCAGCAACATCTGCAAGTAGTTCTGCTAGTTCTGCTTCTACTGATGCTAGTGCTGCTGCTGCATCTGCGTTAGCTGCTGCTAATTCAGAGACTGCTGCTGCAACATCAGAGCTTAACGCTGCTGCTTCAGAGGCTGCTGCAGGTATCTCAGAGAGCAATGCTGCTACTTCAGAGACTAACGCACAGACAGCACAGACTGCTGCAGAAACAGCACAGACTGCTGCTGAGGCTGCTCAGGCATTAACAGAAGCTGCTAAGGATTCTACGTTAGCTGCTTTTGATTCTTTCGATGACCGTTATTTAGGAGCTAAAGCAAGCGATCCTACAACAGATAACGACGGTGACCCACTACAATCTGGTATGTTGTACTTTAACACTGTGTCTGGTGTTATGAATGTGTATGACGGATCAGCATGGGTTGCTGCTTATGTATCTGCTGCTGGTGTATTGATTGCAGCAAACAACTTATCTGATTTAACCAGTACCACAACAGCAAGAAGTAATCTTGGTGTAGTTATAGGTACTGATGTACAAGCACACTCTGCTGTGCTAGATGCAACTACTGCATCATACACTACTGCTGAAGAGACTAAGTTAGCTGGCATTGAGACAGGTGCTACAGCAGATCAAACTGCATCTGAGATCATGACTGCTATTCAAACAGTTGATGGCACAGGCTCAGGATTAGATGCTGACTTACTGGATGGTATTGACTCTACTGGATTTGCTACTGCTGCTCAAGGCACGTTAGCTAACAGTGCAGTACAACCTGGTGACAATGTATCTACATTGACTAACGATGCAGGTTACTTAACTTCATTTACAGAAACTAATGATCTTACTGCTGCAGTTACATGGGCTAACGTACCAGATGCAAACATCACACAAAGCTCTGTTACACAGCATCAGGCTGCTCTCAGCATCACAGAATCACAGATTAGTGATCTAGGTACTTACGTTACTAAAACGTCTGCTACAGGCTCTGCAGAAGTCCCTAGCGGTACTACAGCACAGAGAGATGGTACACCTGCTGCTGGTTATTTAAGATTTAATACTACTGATAGTTCCTTTGAGGGCTACGATGGTTCTGCATGGGGTGCTATTGGTGGCGGTGGTGGAGCTAGTGGTGGTGGATCTGATGCAATCTTTTATGAGAATGGTCAGACAATTACAACTAACTACACAATCACAAGTAATACTAATGCAATGTCAACAGGACCGCTAACAGTTAATAGTGGTGTTTCAGTAACAGTCCCTAGTGGATCAAGATGGGTGGTGTTATAAATGGCAATGATACTGAATGGTACTACTGGTATTGAGACACCTGGGGTGTACAACACTTCAGCGTTCTTTGAGAATGACCAGACTATTGATGCAGATCACACAGTAGCTGCTACTAAGAACGCAGCAAGTATCGGGGATATAACTATTAGTTCAGGTGTTACAGTCACTGTAGCGTCTGGTGGGAACTGGGTGATCTTATGAGTACGTTAAAGGTTGACAGCATACTTGATACGTCAGGTAACGCTACAGTTGCTGGTACTGTATTGCAAACTGTTCAGCATCTTTATAACGATGCTACAAGTATAGCAACATCATATACTTATACAGACATAACAAATGGATCTAAAACTATAACTTCAATAGGAGACAATTCTAAATTTTTAATAACTGCTTGTGTTCATATATATCAATATAATGGAAATGGGTATAACATAGGTGTGAGTAGAACAGTAGGCGGAACAACAACTAGACTTATTGGTGTTGACGGTTCGTTAGGAGATGCTTGGTTAGGATCTGGAAATGGACCAGGAGCAGCAACCAATCAAACCGGAGCTATTACAAGATTATATTTAGATAGTCCTTCTCAATCTGCTGGAACAGCAATTACTTACCAGACGCTTTTTACTCGTTGGACTTCTGGAACAATATACGTCAACTATAGTTCGTATGATTGCAAATCATCTATTACTATTCAGGAGATTGCGGCATGATTATAGACGAAGCGGTTTATCAACTTTATCCTGAAGTCAAAGTTATTCGTAATAGTAGTTCTGCTTTTGATGCTGACGGGAACGAAGTTACGGTTGACTGGAATGCTGCGCAAGCTCTAGCGGACTCAAAAGCATATCAAGAACTAAGAGCAAATGCTTATCCATCAATCCAAGAGCAGTTAGATATGCAGTATTGGGATAGTGTTAACGGTACAACTACTTGGAAAGACGCTATTGAGGCTGTCAAGACGGAGCATCCAAAGCCATGAGTACAATTAAGGTA